>JAABVA010000504.1_pt1 | contig 49647 bp, 53 predicted proteins | sample 5560331 | NCBI WGS metagenome assembly JAABVA01 (sample SAMN12812661, study PRJNA571458) | rock metagenome | isolation source: Antarctica rocks | place: Antarctica: Victoria Land, Mt New Zealand sud | collected 2016-01-07 | reverse complement strand
ATAAAGCGACTGTTATCACTCAGTCAGTCGATCACGTGAAGTCTGATCAGCTAAAGTCGCACGACGCGATTTTAACTAACGTCAAAGAAGCAGATATTCTAGTCGAAAGCTGTTTCATATATCATAAATCAGATCATAGCTTTAAAGAATGTCTTGATCAATTTATTAAAATCAATGCAGTGAACAAGAAACAAGATCGCTTCGATTTCGATTCGAATTTCGATTCAAAAAACTAGTAATCTCTTCAAAAGTCATTAAAAAAATAGAGATTATATCTTTGTGCAAACTAGATGAAATTCTATTGAAAGAAAATTACTTTGAAAAGTCGTTTCTAATTAACACTCATCTCATCTCTCAGAATCAATCTTTCAGTCTTTGTTCTTTAATAGACAGTGATTCAATCGTCTACACGATCATACATTCTAATCTAGTTGATAAAATATGCAAGAAACTGAGAATTCAATCTATATCACTGACAAAAGAGAAGCTAATAAGAGATTATGATGAAAAGATATCTAAGAAGATCATCACTCATAAAATTTTATTCAATCTCATTATCGAAAGTCATAAGAAATTGACTGTATCAATGTTGATAGCTGATATCGATCATCATGAAGTCATATTGAGTAAGCTCTGAATGAATAAAAATGAAATATTACTGAATATGCAAAACGACGTCATTGTTTTTTTGAATCAATTGAATACTTCTATTTCGATTTTTTCAATTTCTCTCAATTCAAAGCACTCAAGTTGATCGCGATCATTTTCGCTTTCTTCAATCATTCAGACTAAGATCTCTATGATGTTCAAATGATTCATTCGAAAAGAGTCATTCTCGATTCAAAGCATAAATGCAACTTCGTTCAAAACACTGTTGAATCATTCAAAGAGAGACAAGATTGAAGTCTTTGCTCTATTCATGATGAAAATCAATAGAAAAATCGCGTACAATACTCAGTGCGATTTGAACGTTTTAAACATCTCTTCAATCAATGAAATGACTCAGAATTTGAAAGATATTAAAGCGAAGCTGTCATTGAAATATCATGAGTTTCTAAATGTTTTTAATCAAGCTCAATTGAATAAACTATTCTCTCATCACTTCTATGATCATAAAATCGAGCTCATCAGTGATTTCATGCTTTTTCGCTGTCGAGTCTATTGAATGTTTTCTGTCAAACTTCTGAAAGTAAAGAAGTACTTAAACGAGAATCTGTCGAAGAGATTCATCATTTCTAGTCAGACTCTCTATTTCTTTCTCGTTCTATTCGATCTCAAAGCGAATGAAGATCTTTGATTTTGCATGAACTATCAAAAGCTAAATGTCATTTTCAAAAGAAATAGATATTCTTTATCACTGATAAACAAGATCATTGATAAAATAGTGAGTTGCAAGCATCTGACTAGATTGAACATCATATCAGCGTTCAACAAACTTCAAATGCATCTTGATAGCAAGAATTACATCACTTTTATCACTGGTTTAGAAGCATATAAATACAAGATGCTATCATTCAAACTGATTAATGAATTGATCTTCTTTCAGCAATATATGAATAACGTTTTATGAAACTTTCTGAACGACTTTTGTCAAGTCTATCTAGATGACATTCTCATCTATAGCAAAATGAGAAAGAAACATAGAGATCACGTCAAACTAGTATTAAATCGACTACGCGAAGCTGAACTGCAGATGAATATTTGAAAGTGCAAATTCAATGTAGAAGAGACTGTCTTTCTAGAAGTCATTGTATTAGAACTAGATCTTTGTATGAATCTCAGCAAAGTGACAGTCATAGTCAGCTGAATCACTTCGATCAATCTAAAAGAAATTCAGAGCTTCGTGAGATTTGTTAACTTCTATCGTCGTTTCATTAAGAACTTCTCAAAGCTAGTCAAATCATTCACTCAGCTGACTAGAAAGAACATATCTTTTGTTTGAAATGAAGTCTGTGTTCAAGTCTTTGATAATCTAAAGAAACAAGTCAGCTTGATCTCAGTACTTTGTCACTTCAATCTCAAACAACAAGCTATTCTGAAGATTGATGCTTTAAACTATGTAAAAGATGAAATACTATCTCAGTACAATGATGAGAAAGTTTTTCATTCAATGATCTTCTACAGCAAAAGCATGATTCTCGCTGAAATCAATTATCACATCTATGACAAGAAATTGCTAGTCATTATTTGATGCTTCGAACACTGATGACTCGAGCTGAAATGCATTGAACTACTTATTCAAATGTTCATTGATCATCAGACTTTAAAGATCTTCATGAAAAACAAACAGTTGAGTCGATGACAAGTCAACTATCTGAACATTCTATCAAAGTTCAACTTTCAGATCATCTTTAGATCAGATAAAATGAACACTAAAGTCAATGCTTTAATCAGAATGCTTCTAGCGAACGTTTTTGAATCAACTCAGTGTCTTGAAGATCATTTTCAGACTATTCTGATTCTTGATAAAGTCAATGTTCTATCTATTGAATCGAAAGCAAATTTCTATCAACGAGTATGAATGATCAATCAAACAGATGAGCTCTGCAGCGAATATAGACAAGCTATGAACGAAAACAAGCTCAAATTTCATATCACTAAACTGAAGAACTGCAAAATCATTGACGACGTTCTATTTAAAAAAGATCTACTGTGAGTTTCTGAGAACATGCACACAAAATTACTACAAGAAGTGCATGATCAATCTTTAATCTTTCATCTCAACAATAAATGAATCATTGATCTAGTTCAGCATTTCTACTATTGATCAGATCATCGAGCTACTATTCGATGAGACATTTGAAACTGTCATGCTTATCAGCGAAGCAAAGTTTCTAGAAATAGCATCAATGAACTTCATCATTCTCTTTCGATTTCACAGAAATGCTGAAAAGATATAGCTATGAACTTCATCACTGAACTATCTTTGTCAGAATACTATAACATCATTTGCACAATCATATGTCATTTCATCAAAGAACGTCACTATGTTTTCTGTCATTGAGAAGATGATGACATCTCAGTCGAAGAAATAATTTGAATCATGCTATGAAACGTTTATCAACTGCATGATCTACTCAGTTCTATTGTTTTGAACAAAGACTCTTAATTCATATTGACTATGTGAAAAAGTCTTTGCAAGCGACTGAGAATCACAACTAGTTTATTCACAGTTTATCATTCTGAGATCAACAATCAATCAAAATGAGTCAATCAAGACATTGAACGCGAACTTAGAATCTACTGCAATTACATGCAGAACGACTGAGTCAAATGAATATCTATAATGAAATTCAGTGACAATTTCAATATCTTCTCAATCACTTCAATGATTTTCTTTTACTTCAATAAAGAATTTCACTTTCAAATGAGTTTTGATTCAGATACAACTGACTATGAAACAACTTGTGAATGACTTGAAACTAGAAAAGCAGACAATATTATCATTCAAATGAAAGAGTTACTGAACTTTGATCATCAACAATTGAAAAAGATAAAGCTGATCATCAAAGTTCAGATCAATAAACATAGATGAAACGTCATCTATAAAGTAGATGACTGAGTTTGACTATTTTTCAGAAACATCAAAACAATGAGACTTTGCAAAGATTTGAAAGACAAACAGCTGAGTCTCTATCAAATCACTGTCAAAGTGAATATCTTTTATCATCTTTATTTATCAGTCAGCATGAAGCATCTGCATTCAATGTTCAGCTCGAAGCTACTACAATTGTATTTAGAAGACTTTCTATCAGAACAGCATTCAGAATCACTCAAATCAATCACTATCAAAAATAATGAACTTTGAAAGATAAATGATATATTGAACTTCAGATGCTATCGAGATCGAATACAATACAAAGTCAAATGAACAAATCTAGATAGAAACGATGAATGATACTATGTTGATAAAGAGAAATTCAATGACTCAGAAGAAGTTTTGAACGAATTTCATAAGCTATATTCAAACAAATCATGCTAAATATCGAAATAACTATCAACGAAAGTGAGCAAATGAACTACATTCATGCGAACATGAATTTTCGAAGAAAGAGATAATGTTACGAGTGTATCAAGGCTAAAGCTCTAATCAATTCACAGTGAACGCTAGCGAGTTCACTGCATATTGATTAGAACTAATCAATGATCTAGTCGAGATCTGACTCAGGTTTGACTCAGATATGACTCAACACTCTTTTTCTTTCTCAACATTCTTTTCTTTCATCAACATCTTGTTCATCTACATCACATTCTTTTCATGTCACAAACACATTTCTTTCAAGTCTAGCGCAGTCTCTGAACATTACATAAATAGAAGCTTTTGTATCACTCTTCTTCTGTATTCTTAATATTCAGTTATAGCTATTTCTAAAGATCAAGCACTATCAACTCTGATCTTCATTGATTGTATCATCTAGGCACGATTCTGACACTTATTCTCACAAATGCTATCATCTTTATCTTCATATTTGCAAAAAATCTTTCTTGACATGATGACAATTTTTCCCTGCTATTAATTCAATATCAGTCAGCAATCAGTATCATATTAATCATTGATTAATTCTTTCTATTTTTATCAACTCTTTCTTCAATCATCGTGATTAATCATTGATTAATCACATATCAGTAAATGATCAATCTATTTTTCTTTTCATCAATTAATTCGAAATTAATCTTGAATTAATTCATGTCACAGTGAGAGCTTTACTCACTTCGTTTTTGACTCATGCTGAATGTCAATCTGATCTTGTTTTCAAGGTCTGATATGCGACGTATGCCTCTGTTTCTTTTATTGAAGACATTGGTTGAAATGATTAATGAATTATTGATGGTTTGTGGGTTGTAAGAGTAAAGGTTTGTGCGATCAAGAAATCTATGTATGAGGTCGGGTGTTAGCGTGGATCTTAGCTCCGGATGATCGGCATGGTCGCGTCACCTCAAGTATGGGTCGCGCGACCTACATCCTCTCGTTGACCGGCTCTGGCAGCTGGGCAATATGGTTATTTATTGGCCCATGAGGCAGGAGGTCTATCAAACGCAATTGGAAACACGAAACCAGGACTCCAATCAAACAGTTACATAACGTGACATACACTAAAGTACTTGAAGGAGTGACAATGCACATCTGTTTTGGTTTCGCTCCTTAGGGCACTAACAAATTGTGAAGTTGAGGGGGACGAAGAAACACGTCGCGGTCCGCGCGACTATCGGGACGCGTTCTAGCGTGGGGCTTTGAACCCTTTCGGATGACTTCTGTTGCTCTCCACGCTCTCCACGCTCTCCATGCTCTCTTCTCGCGATCCCCACTTTCTGAACTCTTTTCAAGTCAATCGACTCTTCTAGAATGAATGTGCCGCCGACCGCGGTACGAACGAGGTGCATGTTGATGATCTGCCGAGAGACATGGTGAAGAGCACGCGCCCATGCAGACCGCCTTGATCTAGCGCGATTCCAACAGCAACTCCTGATTTGCTGCACCAAGGCCGAAACATCTCGGCGAAGCACAACATGCGCTTGTTCCCAACCTCCTCCCGTGCTAAGGCCACTCGAATGCGGCCGTCACGAAAGCCTGAGGATCACGACCGCGCAAGAGTCGTGATGCCCCAATGCGACGCTTGCTTTCCTGCACTTTTCGCCTTCCGATCTGCAATGTTTTTCGTTCTCAATGACTGTGACTCATAGTCGCGTTCGATGTTTTCCTCTGTTTGGCGGATTCCATGGGCGTAGTGGATTTTCTTATGTTTAGGAGGGATGCCTCACCTTCCTGAGGTTTCTTGTTGAGATACATGATTTTACGGAGGCAATAATCGGAACACCACTTGAACTCCTAAGGCCTCAATTATATTTTCATTTCTCATTAATCTCGAATACCAGTCTATATCTTTAACTGATCTAGCGCATTGATTGGCATATACCTAGCTTCCCTGAACAGACAGATTTCAGGTGGAAAGGTCCTGTTGTTACTGTATGCAATTCCTCCTTGAAGGTCGGAATGAAAATGCCTAACAAGCCTTTCAAGTCGATATCCTCATTGAGCGATATGCTTGATGCCCATGTCTCCGGGATCCGCCTTTCTACGATTTTGGTGGACCGACAGAACTCGCAATGCATTGCTCTCTTGTATGCCAAAACAAGATCTAGCTTCCCTTCGCTTAGCGTGTCATGACTTTAGTATACGAGCTGCACCTTTACTCTTCGAGGATACTACAGTCACATTTCGAGCGAGCATCTTCACAAAGCCAGCACGCATGGCAGCCTTAGATCGCGTGGGACACCATGTAAGGACTTTAACGTTCAGCATAGCACATGGCCCTGAGACATTTCTACCACCTCTTCTGGACCCAGAGACAGGTGAAGAGGAGACATTCATATACGAACCACATATCCCATCGCCAAGGGATTCCGCTTTGCGCACGAGCGCACCCACCTATGGAAGTTGGGAAATGACCGACATGCTTGTCAAGCAATATCCTCCTCTGTTCCACGCAGCAGCTAATGTGCCTTCTTTCATTCGTGCCTTCTCAGCAGTTCCAAACATGAAGCACTTGAAGATTTCGTGTCCTGGACAAGAGTCAGCCCAACGCTATCGGCGAAGTACAGTCGATTATGCCTTGATCTCCCTCCGCATTGCCGTTGAGCGAACCAACCTCAAGGCGCTTGACACACTTTCTCTAGTCTCGGTTCATCCTGGAGCAGTACTCTACCTGAACCCTTCCATGGGCTTCGCTGCCTTACCGAACTCTGCCAAAAGATGGAGGCAAGTTCGAAAACTTGCTATTCATATAGACAGCACACCTCCTACTCCCAATTCACCAGTAGATCATTTGAAGCTACTACATTCATACCTTCAACAATTCTCAACTTCCCTCAGGCAATTCAAATTCCGTTGGCATGGAACCAAAGGTCCGTGTCCGCTTTCACTTGGAAACGAATCCCGCCTACAAGAAAATAGTCCGAACTTAGCATGTCCCAAGAGATGTCACCTTGCACTGCGTCCTCTTCGGTTCACTCGATTACGGGACATGGAGGTCGAGAACATTGTTACCGATGCGCCCCAAATCTCGAGCTTCATCAATATTCATCGACGTAACTTGCGAGACTTCAACTTCGAAGACATTCATCTGCGAAGCGGCACTTGGGACGATGCGCTATCCCCACTTACCCGTATCAGTGGAAGCGATAAGTGGAAGGAGAAATCGGAAGAGGTCATGGATGTCCCACTTATGCTCAGTCCTGTTGGCTTGGAAGAAGGGCAACTGAAGAAGGCCATACATGAGAATTTTAGGACTCGAAGCTCGCGGCCTCCTTATGCTGGATGGCAGAAAGCTGGAGCAAGGAGCCGGGAGCTGTTCTGGGGTACTCCGGAACACATGAAGAAATTCTTGAGAAGTTCCGTCTTTAGCTGGTTATAGGGGTCTGAGGTGTCCGGCGTTGGGTCTACATCGTTCTTAGTGATATCAAATTCATATACTATCTTCAGGGCAGGTGATTGACCTGTTGCATGGTCTTGTTCCCTAGAGAAAGTTTAGCCGACGCCTCGGCAATTCGGTACGAAGATGATATGCGTCAATCACATGCTTTGCAGTGGTAATAAACATGCGAGCTTCTGCACCTTCTGTGCGACCACTTCTTGCGTATCATTAAAACTGTCTTCCTCTTTATCGAAGCTTACCATCTCCTTGAAACTACAAGTACAATTCCGCAAGCGTAGGTCATTCTCCTGTCCGTCCCAGAGACTGTCCAGTGAGGCTCCCCGCCGCATTTACAATGTCTCTCAAGAATGGTAGACCGTCTCCCCTATTTGCATGGTAGGCGTACTCTCTAATAGTCTAAAGACGCGTTCTCCTCTTCTCTAGCATTCGATGCCATCAACAGCTCCCTCAACTCCGACGATGCGGAAAGGAAGGATGCTGTGAAGAAGGGCAACGCCGTATTCGCATTCATGTTGAAGAACAAAGAGGGGCAAACAGACAGCTGGTACATTGATCTGAAGGATAAGGGCGTGGTGGCCAAGGGCGATGCTCCAGAGGGGAAGAAAGCAGATGGTCAGTCATTCCAAGAGCCCAACTGCTCTGGCTGTGGGAAGAGAAAGGACTTTTTTACTTAGGCTTCGCTGCGGAATACGAAGAGCTATTGAGGACACTGGCTAATGACGGGTCTATAGTCACCTTATCACTATCGGACGAGGACTTCGGCAAGCTTGTCAGTGGGAAGACACAGGCACAACGGCTGTTCATGTCAGGGAAGCTGAAGATAAAAGGAGATGTCATGAAGGCAACAAAGATGGAGCCTATCCTAAAAAAGGCACAGACGAAAGCGAAGTTATAGATTGGGTAGTTGTAATGGTAACACTTTTTTGCTTCTTGCTTGAACATGTGTGCCTCGTGAGCTTGCTTTTTGAACTGCCGGGTGTCGCTCTCAGTAAAGAATGCGACCTTTATGATGGAATTTAGAGGGGTGGTATACTTTTTGGGAGAATAAAATGTAATTGAAAGTCATCATAATCAGCATATCGATCACGAAACAAGAGAGAGAGAACAAAACAATGTGGCAGATGTGAATTTTGAGGCTTGAAGTTGGCTTTTAGTTCGAGCTACATGGCTTACTATCTATCTATACGTGATAGTAGGTGAAAGGGTCCAATTGCAGCATAACCGCGATATTCGTGAAGAAAATGCGGAGGTGGGTTTCTGGCTGACTGATGATGTGTTGCTTAAATTAGAACTATCCCTGAAAGCTCGCTTGAACGCTGATCCATGACCCAGATTTTACCTTGACCGTTGACAGATGCCAGCAGTTTGATTCAAGCTTCACGGAACGAGAGTCCCGTTGAGTCTTCCTGATTATTTCTCTTGATTGCGCAAAACGGTGGGGTGGAAGTGTCGAGAAGCCTAGAGTGAGCGCTGATGAATTCGCGTAACTGAGGTTTTGTTATGTACAACACCGCAAGCGGAGTCGCGACTCTTCAATTCTCGTTTGAGTAAAGCTAACATTTCTAAGCACAGAGGAACACCTTTCTTACCTTGCACTTAGGTCGAAGCAATCTCTCTGTATTCCTTAGCGTAGAGCTTCTACGTCTTCAAAGGTTGGCGTGATGGCGAAGCGCAGCGCAGATACACAACTCACCAAGGATGGGCTGGTTCTGGATGATTCAGATGGAGGTGGGCAGATGGGAGGACATACTCAGAAGGCTACGGTAGCCCAGCTGGCAAACAGGAGGTGAGTGAAGTGTGATGGGGTGTTGTTTTGTTTATTATTTTGGCGGGCATCAACATTCGGGCTTCAACCTCGTCCCCATCTCGTCCACGAGCATATGCTTGCATTCCCCCTCCTATACACTATTCAACAGTGCATCACATTGAGCGCATCCCTCATGATGTTGGAATCTAACTACAGCGAGACGTGGTTTCGGGCTGTCGATAACAATATGCGCAGGATCCTTCGAGGTCGTGGTAGCGGACGCCGTCCAGGAACTCCAGCACGCCCATCCGCATCACCCTCGCGAGGCTTGCAGCAATCAACACAATCGTCCCTCGCCAATACCAATACCAACACCACCAATAACGCACAGCAACAACCAGGTGGATTCAGCTTCGGCCAACAAGCAGGTGGGACAACACAGGGCTCTAATCAAACAAACATATCCGGCATTCTACAGAGCTCACAACTGCCCGGAAGTGTTGGTAGTACGGCTCTCCCCTCGTTCAATCCATCAGCTACAGGTTTCAACTTCTCTGTTGGACAAGGCACGGCGGTGAACAACCCATTTGCCAATAATAACATGCAGAATTCCCCAGGTCAGTCTGGTGGGTATCAAGGTAGCATGTTTAACATACCTCCACCAACTTCAAATGAGACTCCCAGAGAGGTCCCCAAAGATGCTTCCAAAGATCCTTGGAATGAGACTCAAGAATTCGATACTAGAGTTCGTGCCAAGTCAGTCATAGAAACCCTTGATCGCCTTACAAACCCTGAAAAGGAAGCCTACCGCCAGGAGAGTATAAAACCACCACAGTTCGCCTCTCATGCACCTTTTAAATGGCCCGAAGGCGAGCAAGTCGTCAAGGATGATCCTCATATCAGCTGGAATTGGACAACACAATCACTAGAATCCACGCAGCAACTGCCAACGGCGAACCCTACGACAAATTTATTTGGGCAATCCACCATTCAGCAACAACAATCGCCTAACAACTTATTTGGACAGAATGCAACTTCGACCCAGGCACAGCCTACATCGATTCTTTTCGGACAGCAGAATCCTCACCAGGGACAGTCTACTAGCAAATTGTTCGGAAACACGGCCACACCTGTGAATCCACCACAGTCTGCTCAGCACACTTCAGACATTTTCGGAAATCTAAATTCACAACACACTCAGCAACCTGCTAGCAACCTCTTCGGACAAAATGCGACGCAGCAACAGCAGCAACAGACCAGCAATATGTTTGGGCAGTCCGCGACACAGCCCCAGCAACCGACTTACAGTATGTTCGGGCAAAATGCGACGCAGCATCAGCAAGCGACGTATTTTCAACAATCAACCAGCAGTGCGTTTGGACAGAACGCCACGCAGTTTGAGCAACTGACCGGCAATATATTCGGACCAAACTCAACACAGCCTCAACAATCAAATGCTTTCGTCACGCAGACTGAAGACAGCATGTCGACGTCTCCAGATAACCCGTCATACAAATCTCCCGATCCACAACCAGGTCCATTTGCTTTCCTCAACTCTTCGCCTGCGCCAGGCCAGATTGATAATGCGTCTATTCGAGGTCAAGGAGGTAGTCTGTTTGACAGGATAACCAAGCCTCCAGGCACATCCACCAACATTACGGGAGAAGGACAGAACTCGAGTCTGATGCCTACTCCCAATAAATTCGAAATCACTCAAGGTCAAGGAGGCGGTCTTTTTGAAAGGCTATCGAAGACCTCGAGCACATTAAGCCACTCCTCAGGGGACGGACAAGGCTTGACCCAGAACAATACGAATCCTATTTCTGCCTCAGATCCTTTCGAAACGCTAAAGGCTAAGCCTGTCTACTCTGGGTCTTCCACCCCTCCAATCAAGTCACCGCCACGTCCACGCCCTGGTCCTACATTGTTTGCAGGGAGCAATCCACAAATCGCACCACCAATAATCAGTATGCCTGCTTCACAAGACGGAAAGCCTGCTACTAGCAATTTTTTTGGTGGTATTAAACTACCTCCAGCCTCCCAGCCAGTGTCTACCTTCTCCCCATTACCTAGCAAAGCATTGACTTCCGCAAACGCTCAGAACCGAGAAGGCAACGGTTCTGGCGTTAACGAAAGAGGTACGTCATCGTCAACGACCGCGGTAACTGAATCCTCGGGCGATAAAGATCTATCTCTTTTTACTGGCGACCGGACTATCGGTATGCCCCCGCCTGCACCTGCAGATTTCACTGCGGATCAAAAGCGGGAGCTGGTCACTGGTTATCGCCTTAAGGCTCTTGACATGGGGCTACAAAAGCGTATCATGAAGAGTACAACATTCCACACAGATTCAGAAACAGTTTTTCGTTTCTATGAAGAGAGAAAGCAGGCTATTATAGATGCTGGAGGCTTACCCTTGAAGCAAATTGCTGGAAACAAGAGGATCTCTCCGAACGAAACGAAGCTTGAAGGGGCGCCAGGCAAGAGAGCCAAGTTGGAGACACCGCTTTCACAGACTTTAAAGCCACAGGCGCGAGTCGCGAATGACTCTCCTTTCAACCGGGATGCACTCTTTGACACAGGGAACAGACAGGCTTTGGGTTCAAAGAGGAAAGCAGACGATGATTCGGAAAAGAACACAGAGCAAGGAGCTATGGATAGCGCGAAGCGAGCCCGTGGCGATGAACAGATTTCATATCCATCACTGCCCATTTCTTCGTTGAATTCTCAGACTTCGAGTATCTTCAAAAACATTCTTGGCAGTAAAGAAACGCTTGCTACAGACGGCTCTAAATCTACAGTTAACGTTTCCAACAACGCCAATGCATCTGATCCCAAAGCTCCTTCAGTAACAATGGGTAAATCATTACAGTTCAAACCGTCATCGACAAGCAACAACTCAAGTCTTTTTGCGACCTCGAGTTTTCCATCAAAGGCTGCTGCCACAGCCTCTATGCTACCTGCTTCGAAACCGGCTACTGAGTCTCCTCCTAAGAAAGCCTTTCCCTCGATGGCACAGCCTGCGTCTTCGACAAATGCAAATCCATTTTCCACCAAGTCTGGCTCTACTGAACCTTCTTCGACGGCACCTTTCGCTTCCATGACACCATCTTCACCTTCTACAGTTACGAATCCGTTCTCGATCAAATCCAACACTACAAAGGACAATCCGTCGGCAGTGGTCAAGCCGCCAACATTCGGAACAGGCGCTCCTTCGAATTTTCTATCTCAGTTTGGCAAGACTGCAGAGGAGACTGCTAAGAAGGAAAAGGAGAAACGCAAAGCAGAAGACTTTGATTCAGATGAAGATGACGAAGCTGAATGGGAGCGTAAAGACGCCGAGGAGCAGCGGGCTAAGAAACAGAAGCTAGAGGAAGCCCTCAAGCCTAAAAAGGCAAATTTTATACCCGGCAAGGGGTTTGTTTTCAGTGATGACGATACAGAGAAGCAGAAAGAGAAGAGCACTCAGCCTGAAGGAGTCGTTCCACCGTTTTTCACAACTCAAACACCCACGAACTCTAGTGCATCGATTTTCTCCCAACAGTCGTCAACACAGGGCATCGTTAATAGCCATAACATATTTAGTCATCTTTCCGACGTGGACTCCGGTGCAGAAGGCAGCAAGACTGGTGATGCGGATGATGAGGATGATGGCTCAGAAGGTGGGAGCGATCACGACGAAGACCAATATGGCCGTGCCGGTGTGAAAGGGCGCGAACAAAGTTCAGCTCAGCAAAATAGTCCAAAAAAGAGTGAAGAGGCTACACCTTTTTCCAACGGCAATCCATTTGGTGCTGCTAACGGTCATCCGTCGCAATCACCGAAGGTTCCGACTAGCGAAGCTCAGTCTTCTGGGCCAAGCTTGTTTGCTCGAATCTCGAGAGACGAGAGTGGCGATGCGATCAGAGAGGTCCCGCCAGCCGATGGAGATACACCGGAAAACTCATCGAAGCCCTCGTTGTTTCCGACCACAAGTAGTCTCTTTAATCAGGCACCTTCGCCATTTTCCGGATCCAATATTTTCGGCCCATCTTCCTCGTCCAAATCGCCTTTCAACATCCTTGGCTCTTCAAGTCCGTCTAAGCCTATTTCTAACATCTTTGGCCAACCATCGTCATCCACTCCTGCCACTCTAGCTACCGATCCAGGTAACTCTCCTCAAGGTGACCACACATGGAAACCGGACACTCCAATCAAATTCGGCAGTGCAAGCGATACACCTGGCGTCAAAGTAATTTCACCAACGCCGTCGAAGCCATCCTTCGGAGGCCTGTTTGGATCACCGCCAGCGAGTGCAGCAAATGAAACTCCGGCTAAGCCCACCTCCAACATATTCAGCTCTACTCCCGCAAAGTCACCCAGTGTTGGGTTCGGATTCGCTTTTGGTGGTCCACCCAAGACTGCTACGAGCACTTTGGCGCCTCCTTTGGGAGCAGCATCTGCCACAACATCGCGCGCGACGTCTCCTGGTGCCACAACTGCAGGCGAAAGTGCTAATGACTCTACTGCTGACGGGGAGGATGACGCGGCGGGGCGCGATGAGCAGATCGATCTCACCTCTGGAGGGCCAGGTGAAGAGGACGAAGACATTCTTTTCGAAGTCAAGGCTAAGGCGTTGTCATTTGATTCTGACAAGAAGACATGGGCTAGTAAGGGTATTGGCTTGTTCCGTGTGTTGAAGCATCGTGAAAGCGGCAAGGCAAGGATGCTATTGAGGCAAGAAACAATCGGCAGGATCGTCCTCAACGCAGCTCTACTCAGTGCTATGAAATACGAGTATACCAACAACAAGTCTGTGAAGATGGCGGTTGCCTCCGACAACGGAAAGCTTGCTACCTGGATGATTCGAGTCGGAAAGGATGATGACGCACAGAAATTGGCGAGCGTGCTCGAGGAAAATAAATCCAACTAGAGAATTTTGAAGATACTACGGGTACAATGGTTCAACAGCAGGATCGTTGGCGGACATAACTCTCGATCTCGTATTTGATTCTCGGCTCTACTATTAGGGGTTCACAAAGAAGGTTTTTAATGTCGCAAATCCTTCATTTTTGAGACTAGTCTCGATGTTACCCTCAAGACTGCTCCTCGGAGGAGTTGTACAAAAAGCATTCAGCATATCGGGTTCTTCCATCTTGATCGCATACGGCGGTTTAGCGAAACATGCACAGAGCATAAGGGTTTTCAGGAGTTTCGGCGTTTTACCCCCTCAGCATTGCATACATTCGATTCTTCAATTTCGTCAACCCACCACAGGCCCGCGCGCCCTCCTAATCGTTTCATGGCCCCCATCCGGAACTGGACAGTCATCCAGACTCGATCTGCCGGATCCTGATATGAGACACTCAATATAGGCGGATAAGACCACTGTGGTGGATTGAGCATTTTTCGATTTTGTTACCAAACACTTTTGCACTCTGGGTTTGGATCGTTATCTTCGGATTTCTCGCAGCCTCCAGAGGGTTTAGGTGGGAGATGCATGGATGGTTGGGATTTGCTGACTTGCGACGCTCAAGGGGGATTGTGGCTGGCTTGGCTTCTGCCTGCCCCCTTGATGCGGAGGAAGTTGCGGTCTTTTAGTGATTTCTTTACCTTTTTTTATATGGGGATTGTGATTTGCTGTTTGCTAGCGAATCGGGGGATCGTTGCATTATGTACTTTAGCAAATCCAAGGGCTTTTCAAATTTATAACGGTGTCTTGCAATGTGACATATGCAGTGAGGCTACTGTACATCATTGTACTGGGGAGGCTGGTGACTGATCCACCTCCGTTACAAGCCAGGGTCTGGCTATCGATTACTCGAAGCTGCCTCGCTTGTAGATTGCCCTTTACAATTCGACGCAGCCACAGCTACTACCATCGTGTTCACCTCTTGAGCCCATTCCTCAAGTGAAATGATAGAACGAACAGGGCTGGTCTAACGGATCGTGGAGAAAAAAGAGCTTCGACTAAATATCATGATAAACACACTCACAAGCCCGTCAAACCTACTCCTCAAACTTAACATTCCCCTTACTGACATCCGGATAGACATCAAACCTCCTCTGCCCCTCCAGCGGAATCCCCTTCCTCGTCTCCCCAATTACTTCTCCCTTCAACTCCGCATACACAATTTCCTCCCCCTCCCCCGCCTCCGTCAGCACCTGCGCGTTCGGGTCAACAACCATACTGTGCCCCCACGCGTTATAACTCGCCTCCATATCCCTCGCCGGGCTGCACAATCCCACGTAGACTTGATTGTCCATGGCGCGCGCGCGCGCCTGCAGGGACCAGTGCAGGGTGCCGGTGGTCAGGTTGAAGGCGCCGGGGTAGAGGAGGAGGAAGGCGCCGCGGCGGGCGGCGATGGTGGCGAGTTCTGGGAAGCGGATGTCGTAGCAGATGGCGAGGGAGATGAGGCCGTAGGGGGGAAGAGCGACGAGGGTGAGGTGGTTTCCTGGGGAGAGGACGTCGGATTCGCGGAAGGTGATTTTGTTGGGGATGTCGATGTCGAAGAGGTGGACTTTTCTGTGGGTGGCCATTAATTCGCCTTTGGGTCCGAATAGTAGGGATGTGTTGTGGTATTTTTTCGTCTTGGGGATGTATTCGGGAATGCTGCCCCCGAGTAGATAGGTGCTTGTTTCGGCGGCCATGGAGGAAAGGGCGTGATATGTGGGAGATTGCTCCTTGGTGGGGGGAGACGGAAGAAGGGTTTCAGCGTAGGAGGGAAAGAACTGGGTTCCGTAGGGGGAGTTGAAGCATTCGGGGAGGACGATGAGGTTTGCGCCATGTTGGGAAGCTTCGAGGACTTTGGAGCGGGCGCGGGTGAGGTTGGCGGATTTGTCGGCGCCTGTTGTGGGAGGGTGTTAGCTGGGATAGCGTGAGGTGTAGGCGGGGGAGGACCTGTAGCCAGTTGAACGAGGGCGAGTTTCAATGGCTTCTTTAGCAGATTGGCCATTGTCAAAGATGGATATCTGAGCAATTGATTTTGAATCTGCCATTCAGAATCTGGCGGGGGCGGACTCCACCCCCGCCTGCGTCATCCCGCCGGGCCTTTTTCCGGCACTCCCAATCAAGCTTAAGCCCTTCCAAACCCATTCGCCTCTCACATTCTTCTCGTCCTTCACGCCTACAGGAATAGAGGATGCCATCGTGTGAGCTTCGACTCACTATTCGTGGGGTCTAAGCTATGGAGAGCAGTCTTGGAAAAGGGACTTTAGATCGAAAACAGCGCTATCCAACAATGACTCCCTCGTAGAATGGTTTTCTTCGAGCTTCCGCTCCCGTTTGTTCGAGCCTTTTGCAGTCCTGGCTCCTTTTTTTGTCATGCTCAGGAAGACAATCCGGAAATCTTCGTATTCGCTGATCACGCTTGCCCATTGCGTGACATGCGTAGAATCTCTGGTCCCTCGTTCCTTCCTAAGAAGCATTTGTTGCTCTGTGAACCCAGCAATGACGCTACAGCCATTCTCCTATGACTACTTTCTATTTCTTTTATTTCATACTCTCCTTTTACAACTACAGTTCCTACAAGCATTATTTCCACATTGTTACCGTTGACCTCATGACCTCCATTCTTTACTTGCCGTACTTCAGCCTATAAGAGAGTGTGTTCGCGGGCACGAAGCACCTCTGCAATCGTGGCAGAGGACTCAATCTGTCTTTCAAGAGTCAGCGATGACCTCCTGAGCCGTATTCGTTCTTTGCACGTCTCTTGCAGCAGACACATACCTCCAAAAACACTGCACCCGTCATTAGACCTGACTTTCTCTCCTCAGGATCCAAACCAACATACTCTAGGCTCGCCTAAGGTTAGTACTAAACGCTACCAGCTCGGAGCCGCTGAGGCCATCGCCAAACTGGCTCACTTAGGGATACGGGAGGCAAATATGGTTGTCAGAAGCTTCGATGGGCCTGCTGGTCAAATGGAGGACTCTAATAACGCTGGACCGCGTCGACACCCCAGTCAGCCGGAGATAAATATTGATAGCAGATCCGGGTCGGCACAAAGAGAAATACCGATCACGTCAGGCTTGAACCTGCTAACAGTTGGAGGTGCTATTGGTCGGGATTTTCGCAGCACATTCACACCTCCCACGGTGTCCAAATCTGATTCTCCAAGCCGAGCGAGTTCGTCGTCGTCAAAACCACCACCTAGCTCCCATATACCCCGATACAACCTTAAGACGATCCCCCCAAAGAGGCCGAATCGCGTGAGTAAGAATCTGAGGCCCAGCCCACAGCATGTCCCAGGAAGTTATTGTTCGGAAGTGGGACCAACTCCTGCTGGCAGCATCGGTGTACGTACCCCAGCACTCGATAACCGACCAGCCTCCGAGGACCATCATTCTATGGGAGAGTCTTCCTACTTCGGGCATGGTTATGAGACGCCTTCGAGCGCAGTAGAGTCCTTGAAGCATGCAGCAGCTCATAGTACTTCTCATATTGCCAGTCCGCCGCAAGAAACACTTTTATCAGAGCCGTCTGCTGAGCAGAAGCGCGAGCTTCAGCCAGTAGAGCCTGTTCTAACAACTGGTATGGATCATGAGCATTCACATGGCATCAGCTCAGAAGCGTCATTCCCTGTACAAGAAGTGGCAAGACCAGCGCAAAGATACTCCCCTGCTAAGTCTACCCCCGAAAACGCTCGGGATAATGCAGTCCTCCATTCCTCGAAAAGCACCCCATCGTTCAACGGGTCTCACATTTCCGAAATACTCTCTCAGCTTCCTCCAATCGTACAAGTCACCACCAATAAACGTAGTAGCAAACAGTTGACTGCAAAGCCTTCAATACAATCTGCGTTTTCGATGGATGATGGGTCCTACTCTGAACATAGTAAGCAGATATCATCGGCGAACATAGATAGCGGTGCAGTGGGTAAGCACTTGAGTTTGTTTCCTAAGGCTACTGAGAGTATCCAGCCATTGGAAGAAAAGCACCCAGAAGCAAACTTTGGTCAAAGCGAAATCCAACAACATCGGAGTATCGAGTTCTTATCTAATGTGAGTCAAAAGCTTTCATCCGTTGGTAGATCCATATCTACTTTTTCGGAGAGAAGCCTTCGGTCGGAACCCAAAACACCCTCCATGCATTCTTCAACAAAGCAAGAGAAGATTGATCTAGTGAACGGAGGGCCAAGAAAGCATTGGGTGCGGCAGATACTCGCGAAAGGATCAGGATCTACCACACTCGTAAGACCCTCAAACCTCACTGCCAGGCCTGGCCACCATCAGACCCATGGCTTAGAAGCTGCGGAACAACAACGAACGGCATCAATTGCCACAGGCCGATTGCCTACTGCCAGCACTGACGAAGCTTCAGACGCATTGCAACAGCAAAAGAATACCGAGTCCTTTACAAGAGTAATCGTTGATCTGGAATCCCTGTTAAGGGAAGCTTTGGCAATTGCTCACCAGGCCGCTGGCAAGGATCATAGTGATGACGGTCACCCATTGGACCAAGACTCAGACAACAGCTCAAGGAACACACTAGAAGTTGATGATGGCTCGTCGACAACTTCTGGAGGCCAAGATGAGGAAGACAACAGCACCACGCTCCCTCAAAGACTCCCTCTGAGAGTTTCGACTTCCTATAAGAGAAAGCCTGAAGAGGAAAGACCAGGTGTGAAGAATGGTCTTCTAGAGAACTCACGTCCACAAGTGCTAGAAACAACGTACGAGATACGAGGGCAGTCTTTGCATGATGGATCTGGGCCAAGTAAGAGTATGCTTTACGACGTGCTGCCACCAAAAATCCCGCCGAATCCTTCGAACATTTGCTCATCGTATGATTGGGCTTACCAACCTGCCAAGCGCGATAATAAGAGTGAGACCATTCATCTTCCCCAAAGGCCGATAGTTTCGCAAAACCCAACGCAAGAGCAGCGAGTATCCCTAGTTCGAGCGCGTAAAGATTCACCAAGCATTGCCTCTGGGGAAACTGTCCGCCATCGTGTCAGCCCTCGCCAAGCGCCTGCAATACAACCTCGCACGAGTTCTCTTGGATTACGCTCACAAGCAGAACGGAAAGAGGAGCCTCACCCGCAGAGAATCCAGGAGATCAGGGCGTCCGATGAGGATTCCGATGATGACCCCTACATCACGATTTTTGATGCCCCTGGACTTCGACACCATGGAGCTCCTCAAGTTTGGGTAAGCGATGAGCCACGAACGAGATCTGGCCATGGTCTTGGCCAAATGACGACTGGCCATGACACGATAATGCCACTGCCAGATAGGAACGATCAGCCAGAAGATACTCGCCATCAGGACCAACCCTCCGCTGGGGACAACGGTAGCTTAACGAATCGGCATCACTTCAGCATTCGGGAACCACGAGGGTTCAGTCTCGGTCGGTCTCACCGCCGTGCACCCATTGCTCGTGACTGGAGCACATCAAGAAAGCGTTACGTTGCTACTGTGGCTTGCATAAGCACTGCGCTGATGGGTTTCATCATTGGCATTTATGCCGGCGAAGTGCCGGCAATCCAGTACGCCATTGTTGATGAACATCACTATACCATCCTTGGCAATGTTCTATTTTTCATTGGCTTAGCGATTAGTACTGCTTTGTTTTGGCCTCTCCCTCTGCTGCACGGCCGAAAGCCTTACACACTAGCAGCACTTGCTATTCTCCTCCCTCTGCAATTCCCCCAGGCTTTAGCAGTTGGCACACAAAGATCGCCCTATGTAGCATCGTACCGTGTGGGTCTTCTATTTCCGAGAGCTATCTCCGGACTTATCATGGGTTTTGCCAACATTAACTCCAAGGCGACTCTGCTCGATCTTTTCGGTGCATCACTTCAAAGTGTCCACCCGCACCAGGAGATCGTTAACATCAACGACGTCCGTCGCCATGGCGGAGGTATGGGCGTTTGGCTTGGAATATGGGCTTGGTGCTATATTGGTTCCCTTGGAGTGGGCTTTCTGGTAGGAGCCGTCATTATTCATGGCTTGAGTGTCGCCTGGGGCTTCTGGATTACCATCGTCCTGATAGCTGCCGTACTGGTGCTCAATGTGTTGGTGCCAGAAGTTCGTAGATCCACCTATCGTCGATCGATGGCAGAGGTTCGGACTGGCACTGATGTCTCAAGAAGAGTGGCCCGGGGAGAAGTCAAGATGCATCTTCGGTCCACTGGACCCATCTGGTGGTGGGAAGAAGTTTGGGCTGGCCATGTTCTTTGCATACGCATGCTCAAACAGCCAGGTTTTGTGGTGCTTTCGCTTTACTTGGGTTGGATCTACGGCCAAGTAGTGATGGTGATAGTGGTATGTTATGTCACTATGTACGCGTGACGTCGGCTGACACTCTCGTAGCTACTAGGGGCTTTGCTGTCCAAGTACTACCACTTTCATCCACAGTATGTAGGGCTCTGCGTGGCAGCGATCCCCACCGGCGCTCTGCTGGCGATTCCGTTCCAGAAGGCGTCCCTTTTCAGCCGCTCGAGGAAGAAGGCTCCACGGACAGACAGCATGACGTTCGAGAAGCAAGTGTCTTGGACCTCTCACCTCGTAAGAAGAGCGATCTTCATGATTGTGCTGCCCTTCGCAGGCTTAGCCTATACCTTAGCCTCTGGTGGCCCACAAATCCACTTCATGGTCCCCACCGTGTTCGCTGGCCTCATCGGTTTCCTTTCGAATCTCGCCATTGCTGAGTGTAACGGGATCATCATGGAGACGTATGATACTTCGGACCTCCAGGCTGGTATGACTGGCCGACCCCGAAATGTTCTGCCTGAGGAGGTTAGAAAGAAGAGGACAAACTTCTCCTGTTTCCCTCGGGTGACAGCGGCCTTCGCAATTTCCCAAACCTTTGCATTTCTGATCGCAGCTGCCGCTACCGGGACCGGTGGAGCGATCGAGAGGCGTTTAGGTGATCAAACGGCTACCGCAGTTGTTGCAGGCATTCTGCTGGTACTTACGCTGCTGCTCATCGCAGTGCTGACACGCTGGAAAGTGGTGCAGATTATCCCTACCCACCGATACGGCACGGCTATCCTATCTGGTCCGGAGGATGAGTGGAAGCCGGTCATCATTGGGAACCCTAGCGGTACTACACGAAGGATCAGTATATTGGAGCTGGGCGAGCTCAGCCGGTGGAGCGAAATTCGGCGAAGGAACAAGCTGCTGAATCAAGGGCAGACTTAGGCAGCGAAAGTTGTCTGTTTGCGATTGTCATGACCTCTACCTAACCTATCCATCCTAGCTGGTCTATGAGAACATTGTGTTTTTCCATCACGTTTATGATTCTATAGAGTCTCCATTGTTATCTTCAACCCACGTTCACCCGAACATGAATTGAATCGACATCGCTCCACATGCAACAGCGATGCATGATACAGCTTGCCTAACCATGTTTATTAAATGAATTCACCCCAACGTTGTTTCTTTCCGACTCTCAAGCAGGCTTTATCTCTTTTCCCGTTTTGTCCTTTTACAGTTTCAGAAAGCCGTAGCCATCATCCGTATAGTAATTGATGTTTGTCACGTTATCCCGACCCAGCGATCGCTTTCGCCGGGTCGTGTGTCAGCAGCCTATCGGGCCCTTTGCCGATGACCAGGCGGTTGGGTTCCGGACTGCAGCCACGGAACGGGTGAGGCAGGAACCCTTTGCAGTTTCGGGATTCTGATGGCTGGGAAGCGATAGTGTTGGTGTTGGTGTTGGTTGGTGGTGTTGGTTGTGCTGTCGTTGTTCCTGTTTTATTCCGATATAATCCAAAGCCTCCAATTTGATCGCTTTTTCAATCTGGCCTAGAATACCTAGAAAGTATTGATTGCTGCTGAGCAACTAGACTTGATGGGGTGAAGAAGGCTCGTGAACCCCCTCAATTTTCAATAGTTCTACAGTAGAATAAGTCTACGAGTAGTCTCTCTACGCGGGGATGTTTGACTACATACATACACTTGGGAAGTCTACCACTGGCGCATTTTTGTTTTATATATCACAGCGGAGGAAGAGCACAGATTGGGAATTGGATCTTTTGCTGGTTGGTGTCTGCGTCAGATCTTGGGTAGTGGGTACTGTAAGGTAAGGTATCTTGTACATATGTTGTAGTGGACCCGCACGGTAGGTAGAATAGGGAGCGGCCGTGCGCGCGCCGGGACGAAGAGCAATAAACTATGGGATTGAGGGGGGGCATGGAAAAAAGACTGGTAGCTAGCTACCTTAGCAGGTCTAGCACATGAAAGCAAACCTTGGGATTTGCTAACGAGGTCCAAGTGATGGAACTACGGTATCTGCGAACACGTCTGGGATCTTTTTGTTGATTTGTGTGTGTGTGTGCTGCATCAATAAAAGTGTTTTAATTAAGCCGTTTTTAGTATTCCGTAACTTAACTCAAAACGTCATCATTCTCGAACTCTCCGCGGGCGGGGGGGGGCTCGAGTCTTTTTTTCATTGGCGCCTCGCATGCGTCTGTCTGGTCTGGCTGGCTGGCTGGCTGGCGGACCCGAGTCATGTATGTATGTACGGGAGTACTGTAGCTCGGACGCAAGCGGGGACTTTTTTCTTCAGCTACTGTACTCTATGTAAATGCTTCTTCCCGTCTGGCAGGCGCGTTGGCGAGAGGCTTTACTGGAACAGGCATTTTCGGGATGAGCTACTGTGGAGGGATTCATGGAGGGAGGGGGGGGGAAGGCCGGATATGCAAGGCGATCCCGGGCGTCTGGGAGGGGTTTTGGTGGCTTATGTGCGATGATCACTGGGAAGGATGGGGGGGCAACCGCCAATCGAGATATTCTATGGCGGTGGGGTGGCACTCTCGCTCTATATTTCCTGACAACCCTCGTTCATGGCTGAGTATTCCCTTACGACGTTACATATGTACCAACAAAGACAGAGATACCTTTAACATGTGTATGGTTGGTTACCTGGAAAGTATTGCGCTCAGTGTGCGTTGCTTTATTGGGGGCCTAGAATCTGGCGGCTGCTGATTCCAAAGTTCTTTGCTTACTGACTGCTAGAGTACATATTCTACTGTCTATAACGCGTTGTGTGTGTTTCTAAGCGCTGACGGCTTTTACGCCCCTGTGGTGATGACCCTTCATTGCTCTCAACATGTTTAAAGACTTCTCTTTTCCCCCTTCCGCCAAGGGGAGAAGCTTCCGTAGTTCATCGGGCATGGAAAGCAGCGTTTCTCCCACTTCGTCCCGTGGCACTTCACCGGGCTTTGAAGATATCCACGCAAGACGCCCCTCAGCCTCGTTCTCCGTTGATGAGCTGTCTCAGCGTTTCGGTCACCACAACCTCGACCCTCGAAGACCACACTTCTGCCCCGATGCTGTTCCATCACAACCGCGCAATGTCCATCCATCGACGCACGCGCAGCGCAGCCAAAATCCAACCCATGATACGTCCCACTTGTGGCAGCAAAGACAAGCCTTAGCTCGGCAGCAATCTGCCCCAAATTACTCCTTACAACAAGCTACAATCCACGAGGGCAGGCTCTCCAACGACAGACCATCTTACGACACATCTCATCCATCTTCGCCAATGGTTGGCAATTTCTCCCAATCGCAATGGCGGGACGGCATTCCACACGCCTCATCACCCTTCGCGACCTTACCCTTATCTCCACCATATTCGGAAGATAGTGAGTCAGATCCGGCCCAAGTTCTTAGGACGCAGCATACCTACAAGATTGTTAAGGAATTGCGACAGATGGCGTCCAGGGAAGCAATGCCGAAACAGAGGGTTGTGTTGAAGAAGATCAGGCGGCGGAAGAGCTCTTTAAGGAGGGCAGCGGCGGCGGAAAGGCCTTGAACTGTGCTTCAAGAGTATGCATATGGGACAGAAGATGTGGGCGTGGTTCTAGAATATAGGCGTTCTACACACAAGTGCCTGATGGTATTGACCATCGTGTCGCTTCCCGGACGGATGAAGGTTTCGAAAAATGTTGTGCGAAGAATTTCCGGAGTAGGTTTGGACTTGGGCTTTGGTAATGGAGTCGTTGAACCCAAGGATCTCGTCTTTGGGAGTGCACATTGGGAAAATTAAATTTGGTTTGTGGGGAAATGGCCTGATGTTGAGGATGGTAAACGACTACTTTCGGTACCATTTATATACCCAAACGATATTAGATAGCAATAAGTGACGAATCCTTGAGAAATCTGTCTCGTTCATTCGGTTGCGTTGATTGTAAGCGAGGACGCTAGTCTGTTCTTGTCAAGGTTGCATTGATGTCCCATGGTTGAGCCTCTCAAGGTTCACTTCGTGAAATGAGTCTATTCTCACTTTGAACCGACGTGATTGAAATAGCAATGGCAGCCGCTCGAGTTCCATCTGCTATCAAGGCAATTCCGGCTTCAGCTAGGCTTGGCGTCAGCGGTGCGGTGCACATCAAAATCCACCCACGGCCCCGTAACCTTGCAGAAAGTAGAGAAGTGTTGCGCGTGCTTCAACAGTATGGAGAGATCGTTGTATACAAGCATCTCAAGGTAGTCCCAGCGCATCACTCGACACAAGAAGCCCGCTAAAACTTGGCAGAAGCCTGGCTGACTTCCATGGCTTCAATAGTATGAGCCGCAAGCTCCAGCGCCCAATACTGCGCTTGCCATCTTTCAGTCTACGAGCTCTGCACAAAACCTTCTGGATGCTAGCCCGCTCAGGTTTGAGCTCCAGGAAGGGAAGACCGAATGGACGCCAGTAGCGTCAGGTTCAACTGCTCTGGATGTGGCGGAGAAGAAGCGGGACAAGGAACAATGGATTGCTTTTGAGGAAGAGCAACAGAGAAAGGCCCAGAAGGAAAATCTGGAGCAGGAAAACGAGGACAACATCGGCGATGATGTTTCCAGTGATAATAGTGTTGGGGCACAATTTCTTAAGCCTGTAGCGGAAACCCCTTCGTTTCCGTCCAAAGGTAGCACGACCAAGTGGGGAACCACATTTGCGTCCACGAAGTCGGCGCAACACACTTCCACATCTTCTCCATCGCCACCTCTCAAATCTTCGCCTCCACCAACATTCACTCCTAATCATCTACCCCCGCATTCCACAAACCCAGTCACCGAAGTTCCATCCCCCCATCCCATTCCATTGCTTGATCCTCCTACGGTTCCGCCGCCGAGGGAGCTCCAGCTCAATATCTCGAGGTCGTTCACAAACCACGAAGCTTACATCAAGCGCCAAGGCTACTATGGGGCCTTCGTACCAAACCGGAAAACCATCATGGCTGAGGATCTGGAGGACAGAGTACCGCTGGAGGGGATGGTAGACGTTTCCTTGAGTAAGGTGGAGGTACCGCTTAGGATCCGGATAGAGAAGCAAGAGAAGCAGGCACAGAGACGTGTTTCGCTAAGGGAGTTGTGGGAGGAGGGCAGGAGAGATCGGGAGAGTGGTACGTCTTGAAGCTGGTATACGACTTGTATAAACATCAACGAGGTGAAAAAAGAGGACAAAATGCGGAGAGCTATTGAAGACTGAAGTGCTCCTTAGCGGCGAATGTGGGTTCCTTCGCCGGCTTGGTAGAACAGTTCTCAACACGCAGGAAGCTCGGGCATAATGACGGGAGTCCCTGGTTGAGGCTGGTGAATCATAGAAAGGGTCTCGGTTGGAGATATAGGAGGTGTCGAAGGAGGAGCTCGAATGAACTGCTAGAAAGTGGCAATTATCTGCGGGTCCAATCACAGAGACTTTGACCAGTCCAGTACCGATCACGTTGCAAAGCTGCGCCAGGATACTCCATTGGAGAGCGGTGCCCTGTAAACAGCTCTTTTCTTTGCGAAGATGCTTGGGATGCCATTTTGGCTTGTGCAACCCTGGCGCCACCTAGTGAGGCGTGCCGATTACAGTCGTTCTCTTGTCAAGCTTCGTTTGAAGAACGCCAGCTGCACCGAAATCAAGCACGAGGCTTCCGGGGCGACCGGTTTTGGTTGATCGCGTCTTGGCAGATCACCCATGCAGGTGGTCGAGATCAAGGCTTGACGAAGTGGATGGTGGAGGACTTCGGCTCTCCTGGTCTCCTTCATCTCACAAAATGTGCAAATACATCCCTGCTCTATCGAGGTGCAAAGCTCCGAACTTCAAGTGATCGCCTGAATAAGAAGATCGACTTTCAAGCGTTCCTGGCCGGTGACCGCATAGGTACCGGTGGAGGGCTCCGGCTCCCTTTGACGTCTGCTTTATGCGAAGACCCAATCACTGGAGGTGGCCCTCCAAACGGGTGGCTATGCGCCGATGGCAAAGGAGCCGGGTGATGGTAAGTTGGAGGACCTGTAGCGTTCTGGTTGGGGAAAATACTGCTACTAGAGTCCGAAAAGTCAGCGAGGCTGCTGCCAGCTCCAGCTGCGGCCTCTATGTCACCCAGTCTCCGACGACTAGAGCCACGACCATCAGCATCGGTCTCCCAATCCTGCTCATCTCCCTCAAATCGGCTGGCGCTTCTTCGCGAAGCGCCAGGGATTCCAGCAAATACGAATGACTATTGCCGCAGGCATCCAAATCTCAGACTTCGCCCTTCTAAAGATCTCGTTGATCTTTCATTCGACACTTTTGTTCGCGGCGTCTTGGCCGCCGCTTCTGTCGTACATCTTGGCGGCTGGAGAAGTCATAGCTGCAACTGTGTCGCGGATTGGATGGATGCTACCAAACCACGAGTGACGCTTCGAACCTGCCATACTTGCCCGACGGTGCTCGTCTATGTTGCTGCTTCGTCTAGAATGACTTGCGCTGACAACATCTCGCTTCCGCAACACCACCTTGCGCTTTTTGCAAGTCTTCTGTATGACGGCCCAAGTAAATGCTTGGACCATCTTACACCTGCTAGAAGAAGTCGCACATCTTTCTTATCGGCTTGAACAGCTGGACCACTGCTGCTCACTTCACTTAACATGCCGACCACCGTTCGGCCTTTTGCCAGTGTACCACACCAATTACAAATTGCGTGATAGCTCGCTTTAAGATCCCTGATCCGCGCCTGTGATGGCGACGTTGAACTTTTTTTCCTGCCCGATGATGCCGATGCCTCTTAATTTGTCGAGCTCGAAAAAGTGACATCGCACACGCGTTGTGCTGATGGTTACGAATTGGCTTTCGAGACCTTGGAAGGCCTCCACAGGAGATTCTGGGGAATTGCCGTGATTGGAAGTAATTGGGCGCTGTTGGGACCCTTCTGCGTTGTACAAAGGGCAACTGGGAATTTCGGCGGCTCGGTACGAAGACGAGGTTCTGGCACTGAGTGCTCGTACCTATCGAGTGAGATAGACCGCCGGTGGGTTGGTCGCCCTGCTGGTAGTCCGGCAAAGTGCCAGCGTTCTAGTGCCGAAAGGTCACAATTGTCCTCGTACGAGGCAGCCGAACAATTGGTTGTCGGAGAGATATGGTGATGTCCGCGGACTTGACGACTGGGCGGGTACCTTTGCTTCCTGCACGATACCATTTAACAACCCTCTCTTGAGGTTCTCGATTCAATCAGGGGCGTAGTTGGTGGTGCATTTAGTGGCTCACTTGGGAAGAGTGGGTTAGCCTTCTTTGGGGGGTTCCTTGGTAGGAGTCGACGCCAGGCAAATGCTTGCTGCTGGACTCCAGGCCCATTGACTAGGTCTTGGATCGATCTGTACGTTACTACTAATACCAGATTCATCATCTCACCGATTCAAGAACGTCTTGTGTCTCAAGATCGTTAGCCTTCTGTGTGGCCTGGAAGTGGCCGAAGCAAGTCGTCATGATCTCCAATGCTTCCTTCTCCTTCTCGGTCGGATTTCTAAGTCTGCGTTGTGGATAGCGAGGACACCCTTGACTAGGTCCTCGAGATGAGATCTGCTTGGTTCAGGTCCCATGGGAAATTGTGGTCCTTCTGTGAATTTGCATCTGGGAAAGGATGGATGCTCCACGGGGTCGTGACCTCTGGCCTTGCCCTGAATCCCTGGCAAGATCAACAGCTTCGCAGCTCCCAGGAATGGAGGTCGTTTCATGGGCTGAGGTCGGTTCTGAGAGCCGATATTGGTGATGCCATGGATGTGCGAGTGATAGATGGCGGTCTTGGGTGGTTGATCTTGTGGTGTGAAGATACGTGAGTGGTAGCTTGCAGCTGTCATCAGAAGGCCTTCTGGTGGGTGACTTGGGGACGCCTGTGTTCTTTGCTACATAACAAGGACAAGTATACGTACTCGAATAGTTCTAATATATCAGGTATACAGTACAGGAGGTGGAGGTGGTCCTTGTATGTGTTCAGACGAAAACAAACAACGTCTGTGAATGGGCACATCGACAAAGGACAGCGTGTGTTGGTCTTGGCGCCGGTGTGGGTTCACGACTCAGCGCTGACATCAGCGATCTACGAATGGGCTTTTGCTCTCCTAAGTGAGACTTGGGCGCTTGACAAGTGTGTGAACAGCAACATGACCTCATCTGCTCTCTCGAATCGTCCCTAGCTATCTATTCTCGAGAACCCTTATGCTTCAGTCTCATTGACCCCCACCCCTATCACTCTGCTGGATGTCATTAGTACCAGTCTCGTTCTCCTAGGATTCGTTACTAAATTCGTGTCCTCGTCCTTGAGTACAGCTATGGATAACATCAGCAGCAACCTCGTTCTCCCAGGACCCACCGCGAAAACCTCGCCCGCCTCCACGAGCACCGCTACGAATAACATCAGCGCCAATATTGTTCTCCAAAGATCTACCACGAAAAACCCGTCCTTCACCGTGGGCACACCTTTCGGTTGCACGTGCCTTCCCTGCTTGACCCACCGGACCGGAAGGGCCGCAATAACCAATTCAGGTTAGACCCTCATCGCCATTTGGCCTTTCCAAAAAAAAAATTGCACCTGGGACGGACACTTGAGGCTACAACCCAGGAATTATGACTGTGAAGATATGACTACGAGTCTTATCCAAATTTTTGAAAAAATTCCACGGCGCAACAGATGTTCTACCCACCTTCAATATAGAGCACTTGTCCGCTGGCAGTCCTGGGTCGAAAGTCAGCGGCAGATGCCAAGTTCGCATCTAGCCCTAGAGGACAAAATCGATCTAGATTTCTTCCTCGACTTCTTCGACCAATACTTTTTCTGTGGTGTTTTGAGTGAATGGACGAGCGTTGCATGGGTTGACTTTGACTAAAATCATAGGTACTTGGTTGGCAGCCAGAGAGACGACCCTGTGTTGCCGGATCCCTTTGGCCTGATAACGATCGTAAAATGGAGATTTCTAAAACCTTGGGCCCCTTCGGCCATACGAGTTGGGATGGCCTCAAGCAACGAGTCGACTACGATTACCATTGCTATTGGTGACGGCAATGGCGATGATTCGAAAAGCGTTTGATGATGGTTAATCGAACAGTATCCGCTAGTTCGAGGGGGTCCCTTCTGTGCTGTTGTGATAGCTGGTTGGTAGTAGTAGTAGCAGTAGTAGTACAAGAGGCCTCTTACATTGTCTATCCCGCAAATCCTGCAGTTATCCTTCCTAGTCTAATTGAAAATATTAAGCAACACCAAAAAAAAGCGCCATTCAATCTTGCTTTACTGTACCCCCCCCCCCCCCCCCCCCCACCCCCGCACAAGTGCCAATCGAGCATCTTTTCACAATCTTCTGACCAACCAAATCCCCCAACTGTGGTAACCTTGTAATATGTATGTAGGCGGCAATTAATGTTATTTACATAGATCCTCCATCCCACGCTGAGGCCTTGAACTGGGTACTGTACATGGGTTCAGAAAAAAATATATATAAGCGATACAGAGTACTATGGATTGTAAGCCATCAGTGTCCACACATCCAACTCACTAACGACCCACCAACCCCCTGACCCCATTACTGTAGAAGGAAAGAAAGGAGCTGAGTTCTACATGGGACTAAAAGAGAATGATGCCCTTGCAGGGAAGCTACAGTGCCTAAGGTAGGTATGTACGAGATAGCGATTACGGAGGAGTTTACGGGGAGGGGATACCTTTAGTTAGGAAGAAAGAGCTTATACTGTAGTGAAGATATGTAGGTGGGATGGTGGTGGTAGCCGAAGGGAGAGAGAGGTGCAGGGGGGTATTTGGAAGTGAGATTTTTTTAGGTGCGCGGAGATGGTGAGGGGGTTGCTCGGGGTGTTGTGGTGTGGATCATATAGGTAGGTTAGGTATGAACTTGTGGTTGTGGGGGGGAGGGGGTTCGCCGGCATTAGGTAAGGTAGTCAAAGGGTCAATAGCGCGCTTCTCGATGTGAGATGTCACGCTGCCAAATGGATATGTCGAGGCATATGGAGGCTGAAGTTGTACAGTATCCCTGACAAGATAAGCGGGCTCAATCAAATACAGCGATGGTCTGATGTGGAAGCTTTGACCTAACGTTTCTGCTCACTGGGGACAGCATAAATCAGGAGAATGTTTCCTTCTCTGGACCACAAGAACCTTTTGAAAAGCGCATGACCGAGGAAATCAACTAGTTGGCAATTCTCCCACGTGCAAGGGACGTGAAGGACAGATCCAACGTGGAAGACGCTACCAGTTGGAACGATAGGTTGGATTTCCGTACACTTCGCAGAAGAGCAGACCGACCATCGTCAAGGATTTTCCCTTGGCATCTTTGCAACCTGTCGTTGAGGAGCTCGGAGTACACACTCCAGTGTTGCCAATTGTGTCTTTGTAAGCTGAGTCGAACATTAGTCCAATTTCCATTCACGAAGGTACCTTTGACCTACCAAATGTTCCAGACCCTGAGTTGGTGAAAACCATAGCAAAGTTCGGTTCGCTTGTTACTCCACATAATGGTTGACCGACGGGTTTCAATTGCGGGTCTGAATTCGTGAGAAGAGCGAACTCAGCAGTAGTTGAGTTGATCTCTGAAGGATCTCGAATATAGCCCGTGAGCGTTGCATTGACTCCCTCCACATCAACTGCCAGTGCGCTGTATTTGTTTTTGTTGTTGGCAACATACGAGCATAGGTCATTCTGAGTGCCTATAACTTCGATCGTGTTGTCCGCTGATCCATCCTGATTCGTAGTAAAGAGGCCTACTACATGAAATCCAACCGAGCCAACAGCAGTGGGACTAGGTTGCACAGAAGCTATGCTTGTCGAGGTAGCTGAAGATACTGTACACGCCGCTGCTATCGAGCCTTGTCGTTTGCCAAGAGCGCAGGGTGTCAGGTCATTCTCGTTATTCCATACGCAGAGTAATTTTGGATCTGCTCTTGGATATGCAAGCATCGAAATTTCTGCTTTAAGCCCTGTGACAGTATCTGCCCAGGTTTGAGTGCCAGTTCTCTGGGTGAAAAGCCCTTTTCCTCTGAAGTATGCGGCAAGTCCTGCGACAATTGCGCACGCTGCATATTCCAAAAATATTAGATTCGAGATTCAGGGCTAACTAAGATCCAGACAACGTACAGATTGAAGTTCCAGCACTTGTCTTGATTCCCCCACCCAAGGCTGCGCAAGAGGTTCCACGCTCGCCTGGAGCATAAAGACCTACAGATTGTCCGATTTGGCTCTTCACCGCCAGAATTCCATTAGCATCCACTGCGCCTATCACTAAAAGCTCTGGGATGTCAGGAGGACCATTCCGGTAAGGCTCTGCCCACAAAGCTGGCCAGCCATCCAAGCGATCACGTCCTTCGTTTCCGGCACCTGTGATGATCGAAACCCCCTGAGCAACAAGTTCTTGCAGGACGAACTTGAATTTGCTGCGCCAAGCTGCTGTACAACCCGGAAGCTTCCAATTCAATGACATGTTGACAACCGCTTTACCCTGGTTTCGATTGTTCACGACATGATCGAATATCTGCTTTATGCCTTCGAGCCAGTTTTCTGATATGAAAGGCGGGTAATTGATCACGGTGCTGACGGGTTTGACCAATTTTGCCGCTCCAAATTGCTTGCCCGAGATCCTACTGAGCATACAAGTACCATGCCCTTTATCGTCTTTGGGACCAGTCGTTACTGGGTTGGGACCCGGATATAGCCACTCCGCGCCTGCGCGGATGTCGTCGAATTCCTAGCGATGGTTAATATAGACCTGCAGATCTCGGTCAAGCAGTGTGTTGGAAAGCTGTCCTACCGGGATATCAATGTCAACTCCGAAGTCAAGTATATATACCACTTGTCCAGCTCCTGCCGTACTATCATACGAAAACGTATGGTCCATATCGGCCAAGGACCGCCCTGCTGGTTGGGAAATAAAAACCATGTCATCCACCGTCCCATGCTGTCTTACCAGATCCCGTTTCATGATTTTGGCTTCCCGCTCGTGTGTAGTTGCATTTTCCTTGTTTGCGATGTCTTCGCTGTCTTCGAAATCGTCAAAGGCTTGCGTGGGATCGTAGCTTTGTGGGACAACAACGGAAGAAATCTATCAGGAACACGTTAGAATAATAGTTCCGTTCGTAGTGAGAAGTGCCCTAACATTGAGATTGGCTTCAAGAGCTGAGACTTGATCAGGTTTCAAGATGGCGTACCAGAACAGTTTACCAAGATATTGACTCGACGACGTAAAAAAGGGGCTGTCTCGAGAGACATTCAGTATATCAAACAACTTCTCGATGTTATCGGTCTCGTCGACACTTGTACCATCCACAGGATACACGATGTAGGGCGATGCTACTGGCTCCGGACAAGCCACTCCAGCAGTGCTTGATGGCGAGTTGACGCATGTTGCCGAGGTAGTCGCCGTCACAGTGCATCCCGTGATTTGAGTACAGCTTGAGGTCGTGCTACAAGACACTGGTATGGTCTGTCCTAAAGTCGGAGCTGGGCAAATTGTGGTAACGGCGCAAGAGCTGACAGTACTTGTGGCACAGCTTGAGGAAGTGATCGTGGAAGATAGGTGATTGGGCGATTGTGTAGGAAAGGTGGGATTTCCGTCGTATCCGATACTTATTCAGTCAGTGAGGTCAAGAAGGCCACTAGCTGACCATAAGGTCAAATACTCACGTAATTGCGGGCCAAGGTATAGAAAATCCTGGTGGTGGCGGACCGGGAGGGTATATTCCGGGTACTGTTAGGGCTTGTCAACACACGTGGAACAGATAAGCCGTTGAGAACGGAACCAAGTCAGGTATCGCCCTGGAGAAAACTGACGTTCGAAACCAAAGAGGGTAAATGAACCAATTTGCGGTAGGCAGAACCGAACGTGGGAACATGTTAGCGCAGTTGAAAGCTTAAGCTTCCGATAAATGGCTCTCACTCACCCAGCAGCCACATATGAGACATGGAAGTACAGGGAAAGATATTGTCTTTCCTCCAGACACAATATTGGTGTGTGTAGGACTTGAGGCGGTCGAAGAGTCACTCCCTATTGATCCAGTAGGGAAGAAGTTGAAAGTTGGTAACGGAGGGTTGGTAGGCAAGGTGAAAGGAGGCGGCGGTACGGAAGTTGTGGGTGTGGGAAGGGTGAAAGGAGGCGGGATCGAAGAAGCGGTCGTCGGTGGTGGAGTAATTGGGATGGAATTTGCGGTTAAAGAAGTTGATGATAACGGAAATGCAAAAGTCACGCCGTCTGTGGTGATTAATTGCGTCGGATATGGAAGTGTATCACTTCCAATTACAATGTCGCTTGGCTCGAAGATGACAGTAGGTCCTGGGAATGGTTCAGTTATCGTTGTCTCTGTCTCATTGAGAGTGATGGTCTTCCCGTCTACCACGATTGTTCGGGACACTGGAATATGCGAAAAATTGACGGTAATACCATCCGAAGTCAGAATACCATTGCCAGTTCCCGGCAAGCTTATAGTCTGAGAGCCAACGACAAGACCTGCAGAGCCTCCAAGTAAAAGAGTCTTCCCATTCTCTATAATGGTTTGCGCATTCGGTCCTAGTAGATAAGTAGAGCTGCCAAGGACAATCTCTTCGGTTGCCCGGCCGGTATCAGAGTCGTTGATGTCTATGCGCGTCGCTATTGCAAACGGCTGATTTACTTTAGTCCTCGTAACTGTCGTCCACGTTGATACAGAGTCTGTCGAAGTCGGAACAGCACCACCGTTGAAATACGGCGGGCAGTCGTTAGGTATCGAAACACAGTCTCCAGGGTCAACAGGAGAACTATCAGCCAGCGGATTGTCTTTACTTAGAAGACAATACAAATTGACATTGTAATCCTTTGCAATATCGACTATAGTATCACCAGGAACTACAGTATGAAATTTTCCCTGCTCGGAGCAGGACCATGGGATTCGTATGGTCTCTCCGGGTAAGTTACAATCTTGGTCTGACAATTGCGGATTGGCAAGCTGAAGAGCTTGCAGAGTAAGGTTGTACTGTGCTGCGATAACAGAAGGATTGTCTCCAGGTACTGAGTCAAAGCATCAGTGAAGTCTTTTTCTTTTCTAGGTATTAAATAACCACCAGCGGTATGAGTTAGATGGAAACCGCTGGTAAGCCCGACCAGCAATGCTAATACCAATTGGGAAACCAAGGCAGAAGCCATTTTTGCGAGCAATTGCGCAACGAGGCTGCTCAATACTAAGAGAGATAGAATATGGCAGAGCGGTGTCAAGGTTCAAGAAATGTCACAAGAAACAAAGCTTGAAAAAGACATTCTGAGACAATACGGAGACGCGTCGTGATATGTATCAGATGTTGCAAACGATGGGAAGCTTCATTCTCCGAAGCTAATAGTGCTTAGCTTCTACTACCTGAAGCCTCTGTACTTCAAGGCTTGAGTGTGAAGAGACGAATCCTAGTAGAGGCCGACGCATACCATCACCCTATCGAGATTGGGAAGCATCATGTGGGGTCTGGTGATTGTATTATGGTCTATCCCCTAAGGTACCTTAGATATGTTGGTACAGTAATCGAGCGCCTCGGAGAATATTTCAGTAGCGGCTCCATGGTTCGCATAATGCCAGCGCTAGTACAGTAGCGGACTATCTTTATGACAACGTTTTGAAAACATATGGTTTCAACTGTCCTGAAGCTGGTTGTGTAGGTGGGAGTGCTACTGAGGGTTACTAGATATCTTGCCGGTTCTAAAACAATACCGTATTTCCAAATAAGGATCTTTCGCTGCCGTCCGAAATAGGTTAGTTGGTAGATTTGTCTTCTGGTAGTGTGTTAACTTTGAGTCATTGGCTTTATTTCCTTTGCCGCTGCTCTATTATTGAGTATGCTTTGCATTGAGTTTGTATGGCAATCGAGACGATTACTTTTGGTGAAGGTACCAACTGTTACGAAGTAACCTCGTCCGATAGAGACTTTATGCCCGTCTCGGGGTTAGTAGCAGTTAGAATAATCAATGAATTCTCCACCTACCACTTTGGAACTGCTACGCAGTGGGAAGCTGCTTGACACGGACCACCTATATAATTCCTCTATTGAGCTCTCATTGCTCTCCGCTTAGATCTCTCACTTGGCTTGGTGGGTCCGAGCTGGCAACGGCCTCTAACCCTGTTATGGATAAAGGAAATAATGCTCTTGTGAGAAGAGGAAAATAAAGTCCTCTATTTCGGGACGACCAGGTCATGAAGTTTTAATGCACTTCACAACAACAAAGAACTCCTGTCTCTTCTGTCTCTTCTGTCTCTTCCGAGAAACACTATTCCTGGCGTACCCCAGCAGCTAACGCTTGAGACGTACGAACATTCGGATGAGGGAGTCAGAGTTTGGATCCCATTCCAATTTTAGAGCTGTATAGGCCAGAGCGCAATGGCAGTAAGCAATACATGGAGCGAAAAACACCATGGCATATGGGCGATAGTCGGAGAACGTGGTGAGAATTGCGATAAATGCCGTGATCCAGACAATTGCTGCAATGATGGTGCCACACAGGGAAAGGAAGATTACGGTGAACCAAGGTCGGTACAATGCCAGTACTAGTATACTTTCGGCAACAATGGTAAACACGACTGGAATTAGTGTGACGATACCGATTGCCCTGCAGAAAATGGTTAGTTCTGTACGCTAAGTCTGATTCGCTTGGGATGGAAAGGCCTACCTTTTGAATTCAGGGGTAACGTATCTTGTATGTCGGATGGTGAAACTATACGACTGGCCGCAGACCATCGATAGTCCGATCGCAGTGGTGAACGGCAACCAGAAGACCATACCGCCATCTTTCAAGTTTTTCAATTTCTCTTGCCATCGGAACCGAGTGCTAGAACACGTTGTCTCTAGGGTAGCATGGCCGTGCCAGTATCTCTGAAACATGAGGTTAGCCCGAGTAGCAGGTCGATTCTCATTATCTCGCATGAGTGAGTGACTTACTCTTGGCCGCCTGATTTCGTTGGCATCACGATCGAGCAAAGCGGTCATAGTAGGCTCTGTAGTGTCCTCTTCATTTGCAGCGTGGCTCAAGTCCTGCTGCAAGTGAAAAGCCATTGCAAGTGGCCCGTCGTCATCATCGAGATCATTGTATTGTGGATGAGGCTCAGATGGACCAAGCTCGATGTATGGGCCACACCGAGAGCAAATAGCATACAGGCCAGTTACTCCATGCACGAACGCTAATGCGGCTGGGAGGAACCAAAGAACCAACGAGAGCCAGAACAGCGGCGCACTACCATGTCTGATGAAGTCGGCGACAGTCAGCAATGTGCATAGCAAGAGCTGAATCGCTTGCGAGACGGCGAATACCAGTAGCCTTTGGAGCTCGTCGTGATGAAAGCCGAATAGCCGGAGGCGGAGAAGCGATCGAATGGGGCAATTGATGGCTGCCAAACATATTGGTACTATCGCTACGACTTTCTCCCAATCTGGAATTGGTTCATTGTAGTAAACGTTCGTGTTCGGAACATATTTATCTGCGGTTAGAGCAATGGCATAAGCCGCAGCGAGAAATAATTGAAGTCGAGCCACAATCAAACCCCGGTCGCACCATATATCATAGTAACTTGTGCTGCCAGTCGCATCGAACAACTGTACAACAGCAATGTTCACCATCGTGTCAGCATGCCCAGGCACTAAACACTACGTCATAGAATAGGTACTCCTGCAAATCAATTTCAGCAGCAAGCAGAAACAGCGGCAATAATTTATATGATCTGCTTGCAGGATTAATTGTGGACTGCACAATCTCGTGGCTGATGACAGAAGATGGAATTTTGTCTCTCTTGCCAGAATTTTAGCTTGCATGCCTTCTCGCGAGCGCCAGATGGAGCCTGCTCGTACAAGCTATCAGCTATTGAACAGGCAGCGCGTGAAGGCTGCGCCTTCTGCAACTTCTTGAGTCAACAAATCCAATCCAGCGTCATCGCGTTTCCAGTGCATCCAAGCAGATGCTGGGTGAGGATGGTGATACCTACGAGGTGTGAGGTTAATGTTGGCAAAGAGCCTGGACTACGTCTGTACGAAGCTGAAGTCTACCTTGCGGACTGTGCTTTGGAGACAAAGACTGAACAGAGAAGTCAAGGTATCTTTCTGGGCCTGGCTGCTAGTCCGAGTACGTAAACATTATTGCTCTGTACATGCCTTGGGCCCATCTTAAAGTCCTCTAGACAGTCCGGCTGCTCGAAATCAAGACGTCGTAGGACGCTATCATGGTGATAACCCAAGTTCGGACGATCACGTATCTGCGATCTTGGAATGGCTAAGTTCGTGTCTTTCTCACCCTCAATGCAGAATGACAGCTTCAGGTACCACACAATTCGACGCACGGGACGTGCTTTTACCGACACGATGCATTGACATCGTGCAGAAACATGTCTGTTTGCGAGATACTTCTGGCATACGTGGGTCGTATGTTGCACTTAGCCATCGATGGGGCAAGGCTACGGAAGAGAGCAAAACAACGACATCCAACTTTGACAGAAGGACAAATGGACGAGACCTCGACAGCCTGCCGAAAATGCTTGAAGACGCTATATGCATTACAAAGAGTCTCGGTATACGCTACCTCTGGATAGATTCGCTTTGTATCATTCAATCCGGCGATGACGGTGCAGATTGGTTGAAGGAAGCCGCACAGATGGCTCGCTACTATCAACAATCTATGCTTACGATCTCCGCACCGAGCAGTACACCGTTGAGAAGCATGCTAGCTCCTCGTTTGGAACGCCCTTTCCAGTCTCTGCTGCGGTTGCCATATCGAAATTCTAAGAACATCCAAGAAGGATACTTCTATATCTACCGGCCGACTCACCGTTCCTCGCAACTATACCTAAAAGACGTGCGTGAGAGTGAATTGCGATCTAGGGGCTGGATCTTCCAAGAATGGTTTCTCAGTCGCAGGATCATTTACTACACTCCTCGAGAATTGTTCTTTGAATGCCAAGCTGAAACTACTAGAAGTGAGCGGCAGCAGAGGGTGACCGGAACGCATGAGCCTGACTTTGCGTTAAGGACGCAATTCAGATCTTCTGGATTCGATCATTGGTATAGACTTGTCGAATCATATTCCAAAACCAACCTCACAAGACCGGAAAAGGATCACATCATCGCACTGTCCGGTATCGCCCAGGAGTTCCGAGAAGTCATCAAGGCCAATAACAAAGCGCCGAAACTGGTATCCCTTAAGTATGTCTCCGGCTTTTGGATAGAGGATCTGCACCACGGCCTGCTCTGGCAGACCACGGACCAGGAGCAGAAGGTGTGCAACTGCGGCGCACCATCATGGTCGTGGGCAGCGCAACTGGGAGAGGTCAAGTGGCTGCAGCGAGCCGCCAAATCCATGAAGGAGCTCGAATTCGTGGCTCTCGTCGATCTTTCTGGTGTCAATCCTGTCTCAAAGCTGAGCCATTGGCCGAAGCTGAAAACGCAAGGGTCTTCGGACACTGTGACTGACCTCGACGAGCGAGTGTCAGAACAGGGAATGAGTGATTTGATGACCCCAGGTAACTCACTCATAGTGAAGGGACGTACGCAACTCGTCCTCATTGACAACAATAGCAATCGCGTCGAGAACGAGCCAAGGTTCAGAAAAGATTTGGACTACGGCACAGTGGAAACTCTTGCTCGGGAGACGGGTGTTGAGCTTCCAGAGGACTACAAACTCTGGAAGGATAATATGGATTGCCAAAGAGCTGGCGATTGGCGCTTCGTCTGCTCACCGTCTACACCAGAGATCATAGGCGGCTGGGCACTGTTCGAGAACTCACACCTAATCAACCATTTCAACAGTTACGATGGTTTCAGCGCGCTTGTTCTTCATGTCTCGACACGGAAGAAGGTCGCCCCTGGTGGAAGGTCTAGGAGTACAAAGTTGAACATGTATCACGACGTATATGATGTTCTCTTCCTTGAAGCACAAGGTGGTGAAACTTTTCGGCGACTCGGTGTTGGCAGGATCATGGATAGGCAGATCATAAAGGGCTTCAATACCGCCGAAGATCAAGAACTAACGCTTGTCTGACTGTTGACAGAGAGAAAGCCTCAAGAAGTCAAAGCTCATTCCGAACACACAGCAGCGCATCTCAGTACTGGGTGACTCAGTATCAACAGAAAGCAAAATTCTAGATAAAGCTGACTCGGTCGATATGACGGGGTCCAAGGGATGTTCGGGCCCATAAATCTATTTGGCTGTCCCAGATGCTTCCCCAATTTTTGAGCCTGGCTCACTTTCCAACTTCCATAGTCATCATACCTCTTCGCAGTACCGAAGGGTCAAGGCAAGTTCAAATCTCCGGAGCTCACTTACTGGTCCGTAAACCGTGGTGGTTTGGACGGCCGGGGTTTAACTTGTCTGACGGAAATAACGCAGAAACAGTGTCCAATGTGCGGCTCAATGTGCGAGGTGCTGCTGCATGGTCAGCCCGCCCGCGTTTCTGGCTTCGAAGCAACATAGAAGGGAAGAGAGGCTGAAAGGAGTATCTGGAAGATGTTGGCGAAGGTGCAGATCCAGCGGGTTACAGGTTGCTAATTTTAGGCAAAAGTTGACTAAAGAGAGCAGGGAGTCGCCACGTGACAGGTAGAGGTGGTTTCAGTTTCAAAGGATCGTAAGCAGCTCATCTGCATGACTACTTCTAGGAAGATCTAGAACTTGGATTGACTGATCAACATCAAAGCTGTGTACAGCAACCACACGATAAGAAGGATCAGCCTTAGATTTGCATGCTCTAGTCCGACCAACTCTAGCTGGTAAGGAAGATCAGCAATGTCATATGTGTAAATATCGAAATCGCAAAGAGAGTTCTCTCGTAAATTGGCTTTATAAAAGAGGGAAAGATAATCTATGATAAAGCCAGAGACCGAGATGTAGGATCTCAAGACCTACTCGAGAGAGTCAACGCAGGACCAATGGCACATCAGAGAATAACCCATCAACATCTACCGGGATTCAAATCCAAGAGTATCACTGTACGGCACTCGATCCCATGCCGGCTACTAGTCGCTCTGAAGCCAGTTTCACGGAAAGATCATGCTCAGATGGTCTGAAACTTCGAGCTTGGGGGTGACGGTGTTACACTGCTGTAAAGTAGAAGAATCAGCTTCGAGCTCTTAGATTTACCGTGTCGCTTTAGGTGCAGAAGTTCAAAAACTCTCGTCGAATCAGATCTCGTCCAACAATGATCTTTGAAAAAAAATCGAGACTTTATCTGTAGATTGATGAGCAGTTACGAAAGAGTGGAAAGAATGCTTTTTATATCTTATATGTCAGATCAATACATTTTAGCATCTTTTGACGCAGAGAAGAAACTGAAGAAATATGATATTCTGACTTCACTTATCGTTCAACAGACATGTTAGTTTTCAATATATGCCCGATAAAAACCTATTCCTAGTACTCATAAAAAAAACCGCTCTGGACGATGGATTATTAGCCTGACATAGGCTCAACACTTGCCGACGCAGTGGACGATCTGTGGATCTTAGTATCTGACGATTGATCCTACGAGGCCTCATTGGTGTTACGGGTGTGTCGGGATTGGATAGGGTTTCCTAACGGGAAAGCCCTAAGGGTTTGCCTACGGCTGAACGGTCCGAAAAAAGAATTCAAATATGCATGGCCCAAATGCAGGTCGAGTTTAGGATTAGATAAATTGTCAATTCCATTGCTTCCAGTGTTTTGTTAAAGGCATAACGTCAGATCGAGTTCTGGACCACGGTCTAGGAATGCTAAGAAATGTAGGCTTACATTGAACCCCCCTTTCAGCCTTTACATGCCCCTCTCGGGAGCAGCCCATTGCCTTGCAAAAGTTGAAACTAAGCCAGCAACGGCTTCCGGTTGACTGATATAAGCACTATGCGATGCCTCCAAATCTCGAATAGCCCATTCTACTCCACAGCTTTCAAGCCATGCATTTTGCAGGTCGAAAGGGAGACACGAATCTTCCGTGCATCGAATGTATGCCCTTCGCCCTTCGAAAGCAGATTCCGCCCAAGCAGGCGCAGTCGTAGGAGAAGTGAAAGCGAGCAAAGAGTGTGGTAGCATACTTTCCGCGAGCGCAGAGGCAAGCGGTTCCGCAACGTCAGCGTAGAGAGTAGGGATTGCAGGCTCAATCATTGCAAGGCCAGATAAAGGCTATGATTTAGGTCAGCGCTGGCCTCCCAACATTTTTATATCTAGCCCAGTAGTGTTCCTGCCATTGCTGTTGCAGAGAAGACACACTTACAGTATCTGTTTTAATAAATGGCGGGTATTGGCCTCCCACCGTGTCCAAGAGAGACTCTCCATTCTTGTTAATATTCCCATTGAGGTATATCAACCCTATGATGCCGCCACGCTTTCCCTGCGACATGCGCGTAACTTTTCCAAAACCCTTGGAAGCAGCGCCGCCAGGAATTCCACCGTAAGAATGCCGCAAAAAGGACGACATCTTCATGTTTCTCTTCAATCAGCGGGATGAGGAAATTCTCGCGTATTGAATCTGCATCCAGAGAACAACTAGCGGTCGAAGGGGCAGATGGGTTGGAGCTGGGAAGAGGGACAACAATGGTGGAGTATCCTTCCTTTTGAAGGTGCGGGACGAAGGCGTCGAAGCAGGATGGCGGGTGGAACGCCCCCGGGATTATGAGAATCGTTGGAAGGCTTTCGGAAGACATGGCGAGTTCGAAATAGCATACAGCGGTGGGTGTACGATTGGAGATCTGGTTTAAACAGGAAATGAGAAAGTGATAGGCAGAGTGAGGCTTTATTGAATCTCTATTGGAGTAGGCTGCGACAGTGCCGAATCGGTATGGTTGGCTGGCGACTAGGGCCAAGTACCTACATGCAGGTCATGCATGATCCAAAGGAAGACAGCCAGGGTGGGTACAACCTTGACTGCACATCAGGCAGACATGTGAGATGTGCCTCGTCAAAATGATAGGCCATGAGCTCGCCAAGGTAAGCTGGAGGATTGTACGTTTTTGGAGCCTTGCATATGTGAAAGCCTCGCGGTTCGACCAGGCAAACTTAGCGTGCGAACAATGAATTGCTTATGTACGTTCCTTCTCCTATACACCACCGCATATGACTTTTTGAAGGACTTTACTCGACTAAGGGGAATGTCAGTCTCGTTGTACATAAGACCAAACGAGTGAGAAGCATGATGACTAATTCACGATGAACTGTTAACAACTTAACATATATGTACATCTTCTACATCAGTGCTTAGAATCTATAGCCTAGTAATTGTGCTATCGTAATTGATTCAGCTTAACTGAAAATTATTGATTGAGCATCTCTCATTCAACAGTCGAACAATTAATTAAGTAATCATTATAATAAATCCAGAGTTTGACTTGGTTCAATTGAGTTGAGTTAATCTTTTTTAGCTCAATTTTAACTTGATTACTTGAAACTTGATTTAAATTGAATTAAACAGCCGCAACTTAAACTTGAGTCCTTGACAGCAGATTTATAATTTTATTCATATGTATGAAGATGTCTGAGATGATAGTAAATACTAATTATTTTTAAATAAAGGTAATATTATTTTTTATTACAGTTTCATTAATCATGAATTTTGGCCGTGGTCAAGCGACTGCGTCAATGGTACTATATTGGAAATACTCCGTAGGGGAGATGGTAATCTCCACCTTCATAGGGCTGATAGGGCTGGGGCCCGCTAGTAGAGTCTTCAAACAGCAACAACCAAAATTAGGGATCACGGTTCGTCATATGACAGTCAGGTCAGGTCAGATGTTTTCGGTCATGCGGACGTCATATGTTTCTACTTGACAGCCAATAAGACAGCTTATATCTATATTACTAAGGCTTTTGACCAATCAGAGCCCAGGAATCGACTATAGGGCTGAGCGTTCTAAAAAAAATTCCGGAGCCGCGGACGCCTGAGAATCCGGAGAAAACAGAGAAAACAGAGAAAACGGATTGGGGCGTAGAGCGGTTTGTGGAAGGGAGGAGGCGGAGGGGGCCAAAGGACGTGATGTGATGGAAGAGGAAACTATTTATGACTTGCCTGAAACGAGAACAAGCTTCAGACTTGGAAAGTCTGATAGCTAAAACCCGCGTGCGTGATCTGCGATAACTCTTGCCGCGAGAGCAGAGCGTTCTTACACAAGTCTCCTCCATCCTTTTGTTGGAATACGAGGTCATATGGGGGCATATTGACATTTTGGTTGTTGTTGTTAGGAGGCTATCTAGGAGGTGGAAGGTAGCGGGCCCCAGCCCTACCAGCCCTATGAAGGCGGAGATTACCATCTCCCCTATTTCCAACACCTTTCTTCGTCCGCAGATGGTCACTAGCAGCTATCGAAAGTCAGTAGAAGAATAGTCGATCGCTAGACTACATCCGAACAGATATGAGCCTGAATGACAGATCAAAGATATAGAGGCGTAATTGATTGTTTTTTCTGGGCTTTTTCCGTTGTTTATTTCTTCCTGTGACAGAAGTTGCGCGATTGTATTCGAGTTTGTGATTGTGTTGTTATAAGAGAAGGTCACTCCGTCTTTTTGAATCTTTCCATGAAGATGAGATCTGTTTTGCTGAGATTCTGCTTTTTTTTTGTTTCTTTCTCTCATTGGCTCTGAACGTTTAATGTTAAAGTACATGTGGTTATATTGCTGACTTAACGAAGGACACAAGTCGTTGTCTGTTACTGATATATTTTCTAGACTTTAATATTGAAATATTGTTGAAATTCTATTACTACCTACTTTGCTTTCTTCGTCAAAATGTTTGCTCCTTTGCACTCATCAAAACCTGTCCCGAGTACTTGCACCCCTCATGCGTCATTCCAATTCACCCCCATACAGCGCATTCCTTCTCACCGCCAACTCCACAGGTGACGCTAAAGTAGGCATGATATTCCCATCTCTAGTCTCCACGGCGAGCTCAGTATAGCTCTTCTCATACGACGCTGCCGGGGATGTTTTGGGGTTCCTGCTGCGAAGGTCTTTACGTCTTGCTAGGTACCAGATTGCCGCTACGATGAGGATTAGACCGGCGGTGCCGCCTACGACGCCGCCGACTATGGTGCTCGTATGGGAAGGAGTCGGGGGTGGTGTGGGAGTTGAGGTCGGGTTATTTGTCGTGGTGGAGGAAGGTAATGGGGTCGCAGTAGAACTGGACGCAGGGGAAGGCGAGATACCCGCTGCTGTCGTTGTCAAGACCGATGGGGCAGAGGAAGTTGAGCCACCGGCTGCTTTCATCAAGAAGGTCGGCGTAAAGCTGGGCGATAGCGCAGAGACCGAAGCGGTGCTCGAAGAAGTGACGTATGGGTTTACATTTGTCGTCGTACCATTTACCAACCAGACCCCCTGATTCGCTGAGCAACAAGGATTGGCGTTACTACCGCAGCAGTAACTTCCATCGGAGCATTGCGTGACAGTCACGTCGTTGTCGGCCATTTGCTCGCCCCATAGGCCAATGGTTTGACTGCTTGCTAAGTAGTAGTGTGACTCGCAATCAGCAGCTTTTTCTTTCCGAATCCAAGACAAGCAATGAGCAGTGCGTAAGGCTCACCTATGCCACTGACGCAAAGATTGACGCAGCTTGAACTTGTCCACGTCTGATCGGTACAGCTCTCTCGCCATAGAAGTGACCCGTCAGAGTTTGTACATAGACCATCGGTTCGGTAATGATCTGCATCGGAGCAGCACATACTATGCTCGCTGTATGGATTGCCAGGCTTGTAAGTTCCACTCCCCGGCGGTCCATTTCTGTCTGTTCCATTTTTGCGGAAGCAGATCGCAGCGACGTGTGAGAGGATCGAGGTTAGAAGAAGAAGCAATACGCAGTGGTTTGGAAAAGGGTTAGCCATAACAATCAAAAGGAACAATCCGATGGGTTCGAATCAATTTTGGACTTCTCTCGCGAGATCTGCAAGGCTGTGCTGTGCGGCTGAAGGTTGGGATGTGACTTCTGCGTGTTTCAACCTATGGTTCATTCGCTGGATACTGGCGGGCTGAACAGTTGCTTGGACTCGAAGCATCCCGCGCATGTCTGCAGCCTTAAGATTGGTTGACCATAGGTTGCACGGTGGGTAACGCCAATGATGGTAGGAGAACATCAGAGGTGGTTGAGATGCTCTTGCATGTTCACTTTTGGTTCCACTCAAGATCACACAAGGCTTTCTCCGAACGATGGACAAGTGTCTTTTCTGTCAGCTACGATATACCGAGAGGGTCAGCAAGGAAAGCTGCAGGCATCAATCAAGAAGCTGATTGGTTCTCGCACAGTTATCTACTGCGCAGGTGCCTCAGCACCTCGCTTCCTCACACAGGGTGCTTGCGACGTTACACTTCGTTGATAGTAAGATTATAAATAAACAGTAAAGAAACTGAATAGCACTCAGAAAGGTAGTAGTAATTAAACAAAGGTTATTAATAGTAATCGATTGTTTCTGAGAAAATTAATATGTTTTTCTCAGTTTACATTCACACGACAACGAAGATTGATTGATTATCAATCTCATTAAAATCAGTGTGACAGAAGCTTCCTTTAATTGTGCTTATGACGAAGAAAGTGACTGGTCTGCTATTCTCCCGATGGATTAAAGAACCAATTGAAAAGTAATTGAAACCTCGGAAGATTTGTTGAGATAGATATTTACTGTGCTACCGGAAAGGGATAGCGTGTCAAGCTTCTTCATTACAGTGTTCTTCAGCAGTTACCAACGTTAATCGCAGCATCTTCCACAAAAGTATCAGCATCAATTAGCTCATCAAAGGCGCCAAACTCGATTCACGTCTAAAGCAACAGACAGGCAGACCGAAAGGGTGCTCCTTGATTGCTATAGATTCGAATTTCAAGGAACGATACATGTTTGGTCCAGAGATGTGGTGTTCATCATCCATTTCCCCGACCTCTCCGTCTCTTAGATTTAAATTGATGCATTACCCAAATTCCGCTGCACCAGCTTTCGTCCGATTCTTCAAGCTCCTGAAGTCTCTTCAACTCAGAATTGAAAGATTCTCTTCGATATCGGACATCCAGGTCCCTCTCGTCCTACTCGTTGAAGGTCTGGTTCAATTCCTTTTCCGTAACCTGTCCTAACCCCTAGATATAATAGCCCATGCCCCGTAACTCTGTCAGGACTAGCTGAACAACAAAAGCGACTCCTAGAAAGCATGAAGAAGGCGTGCAGCATTTCGTGGACCGATATCAGGACACTCTCGTCCATTTCTTCTCCAGGCCTCACGATCTCGATTAGTACATGAGGCTTTGGATAATCTAAGATAGAGGTGGCACTCTCCTAATCTTCATGTCCGTCCACCTCATCGACCTATTTGATCTCCGTATAGTCTTTCAGTGTGTCAACGAGGAGATAATCATCGAAGAGATCAAAGTAGGATTTAAAGTCCGTCATATTGAATGTACCCATCTCTGGAGGGTCTTCGCATAGTTCCCGCCATTCCTTCAAAGCTTTATATTGGATGGCTTGAGGGTCGTGGGGGAAGCGACTAGCTTGATCATCTCTGTTTCCGGGTCATTGTTGTCATGAGCAAACTCCCTAAGATAACACCGACCAGAGCAAATCCGTCTGGCATCACCAAGAAATAAATGGCAATGATAACTTGGAGATAGCATGCAATCATTGGCGTGCCGGCTTGGGCAGCTTAACCATTCACCGCCACAATTCTCTACTGGATCGCTGGAATAGTAAGCTACATCGAGAAAGGCCTTCTCGGACCTGGAAATTGGGTGCTCGCTGCCGCGACCTTGTCCATAGTGCGTCAATGTCCATCCTTCGGAAGAATGTCTTGTCATAGTTTTTGGTATGCTGATCTTTGTGTGGTTCAATGTATTTTTTATTGATACGAAGCAGGTCAAAGGAGACGAGGAAATTTCGAGTTGAGAAGGAACAGACAGTTATGTCTGCTACTCGGCATCTTGGGGAGGATTGCGCCTCTTAGATTTGGACAGAGAGCCTGAACGGTGTACCGAGAAATAAATCTCCTATGCAGTTTTTTCTGTGACAGGGCACCCATTCCCTACTTCCGAGATAAATCTCTTAAACAAAGAATATCACGAACGCGAACACAAAAATGTTTGGACCCAGTTGGTGAGTGTGGTCCATCTGGTCGTCCCTTGTAGACCTTGTTTAAAAGGATTCAGATTTGGTGGAAGATAATCAGAGCAGAAGCCTCGTCCGTGCACATTTTAAGGTCAACAAAGCAAATTCCACCAGCGAGACATAGACAGACTCAGGCTCGCCACACTCTATGCTTTTATTGGGGCCGTATTGGATATTCCTAGAACCCCATGCAAAAGTTTGAAACCATAAACACCTCTCCCGGCAGCCTGCACACTTGTTTTTGGACTCTGGAAAAGAAACCACCGAACAACGCATTGAGTTAGACATATCAAAAGGCGATATTCATACTCCATATTCTCCATAGTGTCGACGCAGACACCCATTTTTCCAAACAGTGCTCTCAATGCACCTACTCCCTTCCCTAAACAATTCTAGCAGAAACATCAACTGCGTAGCAAACTTCTACGATGAACTAAAAGAAGTTGGTTCAAAAACATTCAGTCTTACCTTAAACCTAGTAGAAAGAGTTGTTTCAGAGCACGACCAATTTTCAATTTTGAAGAACACTTGGGTGCAGTATATATTGTGCTCCTCCCACCGGCGAAAGGACGGTGTATACTCAAATAATACTCTTTTGCTATTCAGTCCGCTGCTTTCATTCAAGCCTATCCTGCAGGTTGGGATCTATCTTTATAATCTAATTTTCAACATCGTACTTTTCTATCCATCGACCTCGCTCAACTCTCTACTATCTCAATCTACCCACTCCTTTTTGCCGTCCCCCGAGCTTCAAGTCAGTCTGCTGGTCAGATTTCCACCAGCACCCTCGTCCTCCTCAACATCGTCCAAGCACCATTGAGCACTTTTCTGCATCGCCAAATCGATTCCACTCGCTGGACCAAACCTCTGCCGCTCTCCCTACCCATCTCCGCATTCCTCCACAACTTAGTACGTAGGTACTATTTACCGTCTATCTCTCCCATATACATGGCGCCCAAGCGCTCCCGTTCCGAATCTCCCAACGAAAAGCAGTTGCCAAATCCCAAGCGGCCCCGACACGCTGCTCAAAAGGCGGCACACCGTGCCCGTGCCACTCTCGGGAAAGCTGCCAGGAAAATAATAGGTTCGAGAGCGGAAGCGAGCGAAACTGACGCGGACCAAGTATCTGCTTCCCATACCTCCAACGTCGTTGCATCAAACAGCGTCGTTGCATCAAACAGCAGCAGCAGCCAACACCCCACTCATTCGACCATCTCCTCCCGCTCCACCGGCAACCCCCACTCCCCCTCGGTCTCCAAAGAAGACCCTAACAACCACCCTCCTTCCGCCTCGTCCCTTAACCTACGAACCCACTCAATCACCCCGGCCCCCACCCATCTCCCCACCACCACCGCCTCCTCAATCATCGACCAAGCCCCCTCACCAGTATCCTCGTCCGCCTCTGTCTCTTCCTTCCGGTCGCGGAGAAGCAGTCTTGCAAGCATGTATGGGAGGTTTACACTTTCCGAGGATGAGGCGGAGGAAGGGAATAAGATGCCGGATGAAGCTATCGAAGACGAAGATGCCGGTGAAAGTGTGATTGATGTGGTGGTTGAAGACGGAGGAAGTGGGGGAGGGGGTGTTGCCGTGTCAGATAGGAAATGAAAAGAGGAGGTGATGGAGTGCGAGCGAAATGGTTGGGTGGATTAGGGGGAAAAGTAGGGGTGGAGGGGGGAAGTGGGTGGGTGGGTGACTGGTGGGGTATGGTTCGAGACATTGTGAAGGAGAAAACTGTATATAGTAAAAAGCGTGGGGGTGGAGTGAGAAAAGAAGTGAAGAATTGTCAATGAACAATCGAAACAACCAAACGGAACAGATCAATCTTCTGCAACCAACCAACCAAAAAAGCCCCGTTCAACTAAACACTCCCACAACCCCCTTCATCCTTCTCATCACGCACTCTCAAACCCTCAACCTTGCCCTCGTGTCAAAAGCCAGAGCAGCTCTTCGCTGGTATCCCCAACCGCTGCACATTGCAGAAGAATGAAGATAGGAGAGAGAGAGAGAGATAGGATAGGGTGGAGTAGGATGGATTAGATTAGGGTAGGGTAGGGTAGGGTACGTTAGAAAAGGTTAGAGAAGGTCAAGTTACGAAAAGGGGGAAGGGTGGCAGGGTATGGGGTTAGGATATGCTGGTTTTGGAAAATATGACGGTGTGATACCCTTGTTTCTCTCCTCCTTTCTCCGCTCTTCCCTCTCACCCTTGTCTCTCACCCTTATCTCTCTTACTCCCTCCCCCCCC
>JAABVA010000502.1_pt1 | contig 49898 bp, 47 predicted proteins | sample 5560331 | NCBI WGS metagenome assembly JAABVA01 (sample SAMN12812661, study PRJNA571458) | rock metagenome | isolation source: Antarctica rocks | place: Antarctica: Victoria Land, Mt New Zealand sud | collected 2016-01-07 | reverse complement strand
CAGAAATTGAAGTTAACGGAGCCCTTCTGAGCATTGTGGATGCAGTTGAAGAAGATGAGTTGTTTTGAAGGTACGCGATTTAACATGTTTTCGCGATTTACGCGAAGACTTAGTGCGGGGTACTGTACATGGAAGAAGAATAGGCTCTCCACTGATAAGATTATGGGCAACGCTGAACGTAAAGAACCCTTTATTAGGTACTGACCGGTCCCAAATGTAGAGATTCCAGAAAGCTCTTCGTCTCATCTCCTTTTCAAGATCGTTAAAATGTGATTGAGTGGCTGTTGCTGCTGCTGTCACTTCCAGATGCATCCCCAGGTCTTGAGCCAGCCTGATAGCGTCACCTATTACGTACCACGCCTCTTTCATACGGCCTTCGTTCATAAGATAGCAAGCGGCAAAACTTAGGTGTTGCACGCCTGTCAGAGACCGAGGTCCACCGGTAGATTCATAGACACGCGAGAGCCCGCTTGCAACCCTGGAACAATGCTCACGGATTGAAGTGATTGAAACCCCACAGATGGTGTCTGCGGTATATGCTCGGGACGGTAGGAACTGAGCGCTATAAGCGCAGATCCGTAACAAGAGCACACAGAATTCGACCTCCTCGATCTGATTCACAGCCAGGGCAGTCCACCAAGACTCATAGCGGGTAAGCAAATTCGATGAATGTACCAATTCGTAGATCCAGTTGACTTCCTTGAGGAAATGTTGGACAAGGCAGTCCACGATCCGCCTCTTTGGTAACAGGTTGAAACATGCCTTGATGTCTGGCAAGAGCTGCTTCGGAACGTCGACGACCTGGCTAGGGTCAATCTCTTCGTTGCTGAGTAGCCCAAACTTTTGAAGGTCATAGTTAATATATGGATTCGGTTTGTCCAATGAGATAGATGACTGAAGGATGACCCACTTACCCCTCGCATAAGACTCCATAAATTGGTTTTGCTAGCCTCAAAATAGCCGAAACAAGATAGTAGATTGGCCTCAGTGGCCGGTTCTTGGTGACTATTCACCGACAAAAGTGACGAAACCAATGGTTCGTCTCTATTCGTGGTGTCTTTACTTGCCATTTCAACGAGGCTCTGCTTCCGTTTGCGAGGCTTCGAAGCAACACGCTCAGGCTTGCCATCTAGTGGCACAGAGGGAACATTGATGAGGCTTCCATCATTTGTAGGTTCTGGTAATTCATAGCTGCAAAGCTCTGGGCGCCGACGCAGAGTACAGTGGTTGCACGGGTACTGATGGTTGCACTGAGCTATGTTAGCCACATGTAAGCAATATGTCAAGGAACTCATATCAAAGAATAGGAATGAAGGATGGTAAATGGCGTTACAGCCTATGCGGAGAAATGCTGAGAAACACCTTTTGTTTTTTCGAGTAACATTGTGTGCAAGAGTTGATCGTACGCTTCCGTTTCTGTTTGTTCGTTGACATCGAGCTACTTATGCAAAACGCTCGATGGTCGCACAGATAACAAACAACACTCGACTGTTTTCGAGGCGGCAGGAACTACAGAATTGCGGAAGCTACTGAAGAGAAAACTTCCAGGAAATTTGTATGATGAGCAAAAAGAATAGGCAGCACCGCAGATCATATTTCAGGTCTTGTAGGGTAAGCCTTGCCGCTTCACGTAGGGCCAAGGGTAAGGAGCAACCATAGTCGTCATTTCTTTGCTGGCGTGGGTGATGTAAGCACCATGGCTGCAACGGAATTATTATCAGTCTCCCCACACTGCAGTCTCGATCAGGCTTCTCTTTCTACAGTGCCGGATTGGGAATTGGTGCTTTAGACCGTGGTAGGATGCCGGAGACTCTAGATCGATGTTTCACGGCTTTTCTGACCGCATGCAATACGTACGGCGCGGTCGCCTAAGAATGGGCGATTGTGGAGTAATTGGCTCACAGTGAATGCCAGCCTTGCGAGACTGGCTGTAGAGGTCGATACCGGTGTAAGCTGGAACGTTTATCATCACCCTATTTGTCGAGGATAGGTAGGTTACATTGTCCCTCGTAACCACCTTAGTTGGATGGGGCTTGTGCGAGCTGAAAGCAAGTTGCCTCGTTTTGTCGAGATTCTTCCGACGTGCATGAAATCAAATGCACGAATCTAATTTGAAATCATCCAATCATTGTTCCCTATGCAGAATGATACTCGAGATGCTATCCATGATGAGTAAATCCTACCCACAACCCATAAAGTTAGTCACCGTTCGTTTCAGCTATACCTCAGGGGTGAGCATATCCACACTGCGAGATCTCGCGACCAGGTTCAACTCATGTCACAGTAATAAATCTAGAATTACGGTTGGTTGATACCAGATATATGTGGGCCCATGAAACTGATTCTTGGCGGCCCATGATAGGGCACGCCGATTGAGATTTGTTTTGTGCTCAACAGTCATTTTACCTCAAATTCTATCTAACGTGGCCTCATAGCTTTCTGCCAAGCCATCTGTCTTTTCCATGAAAAGGATTTTTGATGTTGGATCTGGAATATTCGCATCTGCAAAGAACAGATTTTTCGGTCGTTGCGTGCCGTCAGGCAGCTTCAAGTCATAATACAGAAGAACGTGCATCAAGACGAGTTTGCTCTCGAGAGCGGCAAAGAAGCGACCTGGGCAAGCATACTTGCCATGACCAAACATTAGACTACCTAGTCCAGTGGTAGTGAGGTGGTGCGCATTTGAGGATTTACTGTCCTGGCGCATACGATGGAAGCGTAGGCCATCGAAAGCATCCGGTGATGAATGATACCTTGAAGATACTGCCATAGGTCCTGATGCCATGGAAATGATAGTACCCTGAGGAAGGAGTATGCCATCCGAGAGAACATGTGAGGTCATGAGCTTGCGCTTGAACGACACTGTATTTCCATGACCACGGCCTGTTTAGCTGACTGTTCTCCAAGAGTGATACCATAAGATCAGTAAACGGGATAACAGATGGGATACGTACGTGCACTTAGAGGATTCAAGCGTTGTGACTCCTTCATGAAGCTATCGAGTTTTGACAATCTATTGACTGTTGACTGGCGCACAGCACCTTCATCTTCCCGCAGAGAATCTTCAATCTCGCTGCGCAGCTCCGGTCCGTACTGGCTCCATCGAGCAGCAAGATCATAGATGACATTGACGATTAGGTTAGTTGTGCCGTCTGTGGCACCGAAGCAAAGGCCAAGCTGCCGGTCCACATTGCGCTCAGGGCGTAGATCCTCACCTGATGATTCATCCTCAATCCATTGCAACATGTCATCTGGTTTTTTGTCCGACCCCATATGGGCATTTGCCGCCTGTGCCCGACGTCTCATGAGCTCTGGGATCAACAAATCCCTTGCTGTTTGGTGGTGGCGATGAATTCGGCGTATATAAGGAACCAATGGTGCAACAATGGGCCGCATAAACCAGGGCACAATCTTCAAATAACCAGTCGCTAAGAAAATGCAGGTTGAGAAATCGATCGAAGTGTCAAGCCATTGTTTGTTCCTGCATAGGGATGGGCCAACAAAGATCCGAGCATTCATACGCGCTACTATTCGCTGGATTTTTGGATGTACGTGGACAGATGTCCAATCTAGAATCGAGTTAGTCTGAATAACCAGGGGTCTCGCGTTCGACTATTTCCAGGGTCCCAACACACCTTCGCATTGGTAAATCTCTCGGCCAAAACCATATAAGCACTCACCAGCGAGCGGTTCTACCAAGCTTCCAAGGTTTTGTGTGAGACGCCCTCGAAGAATAGTCCACGCAACAGGACCAAGCAGAGATATATTCAAGGTCGTGTATGGGCCTAAAAAGTACTGAGAGTAGTCGGTAAGTGAGGTATTCCAAGAGAAGAATGAACCGGGAAAGGGGGGCGTACGTCGACTATAGCATGCGATGAGCTTAGGACTGATTCGGGTTGACTCTTGAGTTCGTCAATATATCTGGGCGGTAGGATAAGCACGTCCTGGTCAGGCGCTATAAAGATCTCATCGGAGTGCTGGTCAATGCCACGTCAGTGTCTGGAGTAAGATCACAAGAAAGCAAGTCCTTACCTCCCGATAACCCTGGTGGATCATGTGAAACCCATGATGGATATACTGTATCTTCGTCCTAACTGCTGAAAACCATGCATGGGAAGACACGCCAAGTCTAGGCGCATTGATGGTCTGTAGGCTTCCTGCTCTCCATAATGGACGAGTCAATTGGGACAGTAGCACCAGCACTGTAATAACGAGAAGAAGCAAGTAAAGAAGGCTGTACGGCCCTAACGGGTATTGGAAAGGTAGGGAAGCGCTAAAGTCCGTAACTAGTCCCATAATGGTTAAGGTCGGGAGGTATGTAAGGTAGGGCACAACGAAAGTTTTTCAATGATGAAGATTAAACTCTGTAGACTTAGACTACGAGTCGAATATCTGAGGGACTGTCTATGGTATGCTCCGTTCGTTGAGAATATGCCTATTTGAAGTTCAACACGCCGCGTGCGCCGCCCCTTATGCGTCAAGCCTTCAACGCTTTGTCTGATTGCCTGATTGCCCCCTGGCAATATCAGCCTCAATCGGCCGAAGAACACCGGCTGAGCAGTTGAGACAACAACTTACTGGTTACACTGAGCCCCACCGCAGCTGCAACCGATCGTAAAGCATAGTTGAGCGAAGTACAAGGGGGCAAGATTGCTTTCCACGGTTTTATTGCTACATTCAACGTCACATTCTCGCTAGGACTTGGATTGACACTGTAGGTAGTATGGCCATGCTATTTACATCCGGTCTATCTCAGCTTGAAACCCCCCGGAACTTGGTGCTGGAACATGCCTGTCGCATCATAGGCTTTGCTTACCGCGTTCAGTCGCTGGAAATGGGTGGCGCCATAACTGCGGAGCACTGGCTGCGTTGAATAGGCGTCGTTCAGAAAAATGAATGGGTCGTACAGGTCGCGCGCCTTGGTCATAGTCTCAATCTTGTCCAGAGCTTTGTGCAAGACGGAATGTACTTTTGCATCGTCGGACTGGAAATTCCAGCCAATGTTGATCGTGAACCCTTTAGCTACGATTAACTGCATGTCCTAGAGTACGTTGCGCGATTACCTACAAAGCTGAGGAACACAACTAAGACTCATGGCGTTTCCCATGGTCTGTTGCGAGGCCTCGATCATTGTTCTGGATATCGGTTGAGGAAGGAGAACCATTGTGGCACCGTTAACGCCAGCTAGATATGTAGTCTCCTCCTTGCAGATTCTGGCGACATCGACATAGGTTTTCTTGTCGAGGTAAAGATTTGTCATTCCCCAAGTCCACCTACGACGACAACTACTTAGTTTCTTGCACACTAGGCCAAACAGCGCCAGAACGCGTGCTTACCTTGGAACAACCTGATTAGCTTGTTGATTGACAAGATCAGTGAAATTATTGTGTAATCGAGTCAAGTCAAGACGCGCAGGAATCTCAAAAAATGGCCGAAATGCTGCTGGTCGTTCCACGGATCCAAAATAAACAAGAGTCAAGATCAAGGTGTCATTGTTAATCCCCATATCAGTAATGAGAGCTGATTTCGTGTCAAGTTGTCCAACCTCCTGGTATGTGGCAAAGGCGCTCATCAGATCGTCCTGAAAGCTACTGTTGTATATCAGAGTTCCCCCCCAAACCCTTCCTGCAGAATAGGTCCTCAAGGTCATATGCGTTACAATACCTATCCATGACAGAACCATTAGTTACTCTAAGTATCGAAATTCTCTTAAAAAATTATACTTACCGAAATTGTTACTACCACCTTTCAGGGCCCAGAAAAGATCCGAATGTGAGAAAGCATCGGCGACTACCAAAGTGGCATTTGCGAGCACAGCCTCGAAGCTTACAACATTATCGGCCGAGAAGCCGTATTGGTTGGAAAGGTGGGAAAGACCGCCTATATCCAACAAACGTTGTTAGAAACATTCTGCCTCGTATCTCAGGACTGTCACGGCCTTACCCCCAATGGTAAGTGCCAGTCCTACAGATGGTACTCTACCACCAACCACGAGTCGATCGAAGGACTCCAAAAGCTCGTAGAGCTCTCCCCATCGACGACCAAAGCCAACCCGGACCGTCTCTGCGGACGCATCATACGCCATGTTGGATATGTTTGCCATCGAGATGAGTACACCATCATCAATGCTTGCCCAATCGGCAAGGGGCGAATGCCCACCACTACGAATTGCGTACTTGGATTTTGTGAAGCCGAGGACCTTGACTGCGAAAACAACGTCTTGGGTATTTGCAGGTGTATAAATGCATGAAGGAAATTCCCACGCTGTAGAAGACCTGCTAAGAGTATAAGGCCGGAATAATCCTATAAGGCTCGAGTGTGCAAAGGCCAGTAGAATCTTACCAGTGGGCTTCTCGCTCAATTGTGTAAATCGAGCTGTTTGCTGCTGCGATTGTTTCGCCATTCCAAAGTACCTCAAATATCGCACAGGCTAAAGTTGTACTGCCTACTTTTTTAGCTGTATCGTCAAGTTTCAACGGGTCAATGTTGCAGGATTGGAGGAACAAGTCAACGTTGTTTGTAACGTTTTGAGCATCTGTAAGAGTGGCAGCACCCGATGGTACTACGACCAACAGAGCACAGCTCAGTTCAATGAATAACCGCATAGTAATTATCTGGGTTTATGTTGGTTATTTTTGGGGACAAGGTATCACCATGAGATATTTGAACGACCATGGTGGAAGCTAGCAGCCAGTGGGTGGTCCTTCATACCCATTGTATACGCCGCTCGAAGGTATTCATGTACTTCATCAAAGACCAGAACGAAAGCATTGTCAATCTTGCTTTTTCGAGTTAAGAAAGTGGAAGCATCAGCGTACAACGGCCGGCGAAAATCGGCAAGGTCAAAAAAATAACCTAGAAAATCTTGAAACATGGCCCATGAAGCATGTAGACGACATCCTGTCAAACCAGGCACTCGAAAGCCGATTGTTTTCGGTCGGCCGATGAATTTCGGCCTCTGCGCTTGGTGATGAATTTGAACAAAGCACAGGAGTCATACCGGTTCTTCGAGGTCAGAACCACAAGGATGTTTCCTACGAGTGGATTCTTGCGTAGCGTGGCACAGAACAACACCAATGCATGTGCACAGAAGCTAAGTAATGCCTAGCACAGTGAAAAACGAATTATGAGTATAGGGTAAACTGATATCCCCGTTGCGATTGAATGGTTGTTGAAACGTGTATACGGCTATCAGTAGTGCATAGTGAGTTTCGTCCTGTTTCTATCATATATCAACACGTTCTCATCTGTCTTACGGTCGACATGCAAGATGACGAAGGACTGGAGGTTTGGTCTTCTAGCAATTTGTTATTCATACCTCGTGTATTGGAGTGTTCGTGCTGTATACAGACTGTATTATCACCCACTGGCAAGATACCCTGGTTCAGCGCTCGCAGCTGTATCTACTGGGTGGTAAGCTCTTTTCCCTGCCGTCAAGTTTCTGCCCCTTTCAAGCCCAAAATCACAACTGGATGGGTTCTGATATTCCAAAGACACCGTCATCCGAAGAGTGATTTGTCAAGGACGCAAAACTAATGATGGTTAGGTATGAATGGTATTGGAATCTCTATAATCCAGGCTGTCTCCTATTCGAAATCGAAAGGCTACACCAAGAACACGGTATCTCAACAATTTCTACCTAAGTAGCAGGAATGAAATTTGATAACAAGCCACCCAGGACCAGTCATTCGAATTGGAGTCAACGAACTACACACGAATAACCCTGAATACTTTCAGCAAATCACAAAGACAGGATCCAAGTTCATCAAAGAGTCCCAATTCTACCGTGGAATATCCTTTCCCAGCGCGTCTATTGGTCTCGTGGATCCAGGGAAGCACCGAGTCCGACGACAGGTGCTTTCTCCAGCATTTTCCCCGAACCGAGTGCAAGAGCTCTCGCCAAGGATTCTCGAAAAGGTCAAACAACTATGCGAAAGGTTTGAGCAACTAGCCAAGTCTTCGTCGCCCGTCAACATCAACGCTTCATTCAAGGCCTTCACTTTGGATATCATTTCGGAGATTGTGTTCGGTGAAGAGTTCGGCGTGATTGACTCTCCAGGCTTTCATCATCCGCATGTTGACACATTACATGCAGCAATCAAGCAAGGATGGGTTTCCAGATCTTTTCCTATATTTAGCCAGATCTCTCTCTCTTTACCAGAGCGGATATCGACGTTACTTTTTCCCATCCCGATAGAGGAATTTAGGAGAGTACGTCTTATACCTAGCTCAATCTCGCGGATTTCATCCTTTCATAAAATCCCCCCTTGCACACGTCACTAATTATGACAAACAGAAATGCGGGATTCGTGTTGCCACATATCTGCAGGAGACGGGCAAAATCCCATCAGGACGCCAACCGTCAACAACTCTTCATCAACGAAGCCAAAGCTTTGAATTTCCAGCACCTAACCCACATAAGAACAAGTCGGTAGTCTTAGAGATGCTCCTTGACCCTTCAGCAGCAAAGGGTCACGTCGTCCCAAACTCAGCCGAACTAACCGAAGAGGCCCTCACGCTCCTAGTTGCCGGCAACGACACCACCGCCAACGCCATGATCCTTGGAATGTACCACATCTGCCGCGACAACGCCGTCCAGAGTCGAGTCGAAGCGGAGCTGGATGCTGCCTTCCCCACCTTAGGAGCTGAAATCACCCTTGAGCGGGTCAAGGGTCTTCCCTATCTTGTAAGAGCAGTGCTGAAAAGGATCATAATTAGAACACAAAAGCTAACACTATCCTGTGCAAACCAGACAGCAACCATCAAGGAAATCCTCCGCTGCACCCATCCCGTTCCTGGCCGCTTACCACGCGTTGTGCCTCCAGAAGGTTATCAGCTGTTTGACGGCTCATTCCTCAACCCCGGTGTAAGCAGCCAAATCTTGGACCCCCCTCCCCAATCGATCCATCCATCTAGCGCAGTTGTCTAACCACACCATCACAGACCATCATTCACACCTCCGCGTATCTCCTAAACCGGCACCCCTCAGTCTGGGGCCCCTCCGCCAACGATTTCAAGCCAAGCCGATGGCTCGATCCAGCCTCTAGCAGCCGCCTCGAAAAATACATGGTCTCCTTTAACCGGGGAAGTAGGATGTGTATCGGCAAGGAGTCAGTATTTGAGCTTCGCCCCGCCCCGCGCTGTGTTTTGAGCATATGCAAAGAGGAATTCTTGAGAGGCTGACGTGAGTGAGGAACTACCACAGTCTCGCATGGTGTGAAATGTACCTCCTCTTCGCGATACTCTTCCGACGCTTTCGGGTGCGCATCTGGGACACGCAAGACAAGGATATGGAGTGGAGGGATCATATGCTTTTGCTGTCAGTCCTGCCCCTCTGCGTGGCCTCCACGACCCATTCTTCTCCTTATTGCGTTGAGATCCCCTCCTGTATCAAATTTGATCCTCAGACCCGGATTAATCTAGGCAGCTAGCTAACGCTATTGGTAACTCTTTGCGATTTGCAGCTTCAACGGCAAAGACTTCCATGTCACGCTGGAAATCAAGGACTAAAGCACCGCTGGGAAGAAATGGGTAGATGTCTCGTTCGCGCGGTGCAGGATCAAACTTTCTTCTGCGGAAGTTTCCCAAACGCTTAGAAATCAGGGATTGAGGGATGGGAGGAGGGGGAGAGGAATGAGGGGAGGGCCTAAAGTATTACCTTTCGTGTCAGATCCCATGCACTCGATATTTTCGCGATTAGACCTACGCATGTTTTCTTTTGAACCACGAGACTTGTACTCGGAAAACAATCCAAGACGCCGAAATACTTTCATCTTTCACAGTCCCAACCACACATACTGTATGAATGACTACCCCTGCTTAGATCAGCGAAATAAACAGATACTCCGGCATAGGTGGCCTTAGGCTTCTGGTCCCATGTATGAAACAGTCAATCTATCAATCATGAAGCTGTACTAACCCTCCTGAATCCTTTTGCTAACACCGTCATTATCTTCGAAGTCCCTTAGCCGGCAGCATACTTAGCCCACATCTATAAGAGTGTTGCCAGTGCGACGAGAAAGCTGCCGACTTTCCAATTATCCCCTCAGTCACCAAAGACAAGCTTGGCACCAACTACAGCACCACCAAGAAAAAAACTGCCTCGCTCAACGACAAGCCCACAAGCTGTGAATCAGTCTTTCAGCCTTCCTCGATCATCGATCCTTGATCCTCGAGATTGAAGCTCCCCTAGTTTTGGGCAGTGTCAACTTTCAAGCATCTGGCCTATCGAGATCTGAGGTGTGCTCTTAAAACACCAATTTCTAGCAACAGATCAAGCTCGTGCGGAGGCAGTCTTATTACTTATATGCAATGTCCTCCTTCATATTCCTTAACAAATTTTAAGAGATGATCGACCTCTTCACCCTCCACGGTTGGTGCTAGGCCTATACACCGTTATTATTAGCATGTAGAGAAAATGGCTGGAATGGAACGCTTCACTTACTGGGCGTAATGACTTGCGTCCCGACTTTTCTAGGGAGGACGTGATATCCACACCCTTCTATGCCACTACTCTCATATGTTAAAGAGGCCAGACAAGCTCATGACGGGATTAAAAAAGCAATGACAATGCATCTCGTATGGGGTAGAGTCGTTTCAAGACCATTTCATGTTCTTCCACACGCCCGGTAAGGGCATCAAAGCCCGCCTCATCAGCCTACTTCTTATTGAAAGTTCTTTGTAAGGTTGTAGAAGCTGATTTGAGGGCATCTTCTGACTCTACCCGCTGTCGCTTGCATGGTAGTCTAAATGTCTATTATTAATATTGCTTGGAATAGATGTAAAGTGACTCTTACCAGACTCGATCCGCGATTTCTTTTCAAATGCTCAGCTAAAAATTAGACGAGTCGTTTTAGTGCTATAGTAGTATATGCTCAAGTCTAAGCCATCATTCCCAAATTCTTGAAAGATCGCGAGTTCGATGCTTCCCTTGATTGTTTAAGATGTATAGATACTGCATAGTATGAACAATATCTTGTGTTTGAATACTTCATATAAGAAGTCCCTTCCTCGTTTTTTAAAAGGCTTTGTGAAATATCATCTTCGAGTGATAGACAAGACTAAAGTCATTTTGAATATTGCGATGGCTGTGAGGGGAAAGACATTGAAAAACGAAGAGTACTATTCTGGTCGAGCTCTCGTTTATTACCATCAAAGAAAGTCACTCTTAATCTAAGGTTGTTGACGTTGCAAATAGAAAGCAAGTGTCTTCTCCGACACAACTCGACTCGAATGATCTTTGCCAAATTTAGCTTGTTTAATCTGAACGACGTGCTGCAGCAGCTCGACGGCCTTCTGTATTTGCCCATTTGCATGATATGCTGCAGCGAGCTCGTGCTGCGACGTTAGACGATCTGAGTTATCTTCAGCCAGCTTGGTTTCTCGGATCTGGACGACGTGCTGCAGCAGCTCGACCGCCTCTGTATTCTTCCCTAGGTCTAAAAGACTGCGCGCATGAAGGTCATATAGTGGCAAAGACTCTTCTAACGGCTTCTGGGGATCGTTTCCAAGTTGCATAAACATATATTCTAGAAGGTGGCTAAGCTTGGAATCCTGCCGCATAAATAATAAGATCCAGCCACATTTCAGGAGAATTGGAATGATTGAAATTGTAGCTTTGATTCCATATGAGAATATTCTGCCAATCTCTATATCTAGATAGGACAGGACGTGCGGTGTTAGACGCCTTTCCTCGGTCTGCCACGTGTTAGCGTTGAAACAGGAAAAAGCAAGAACGCATCCAGCTGTGATCCAAGCTACGTCTTGCTGCTCTGAGTGCTGACGGTCTTTGGCCCAAGCGTGTGCCAAGGCGTGCATAGATAACCCTGGTAAGCCGCCTAAGTCATGTCTCGTAACCAACGAAAGCGATGCCAGTAGAGAGATGGCCTCAGTGAGACGGTAAGGATCCCATTCATTGCTCTCTGCTTCCATAAAGCTTGGTAATCGCGAAAGGTGACTCCGAGACATGTCGTCTATATTACTCATTTCTAGATCACTAATGTTGAGAACTTTCCGGCAACCCTCCCATGCGTCTTGAATGATCTGAAGAGGGAGAATGCTAGCGTTTAACATGGAAAGAATTTCAAGTAAGTGTAGCGCATCCTTTGCATCTTCGTTCTGAGACTTCATCAATACCTCTGCAGATGCTTCGAAGGTCGTGTAAACATCGCAATACCTTGATTGCGCCTGTTTTGGTTGATACTTCAAAAGCCGCTTTCGCTGCCGTCGATAGATGACAGGGTATTGGTCTAATTGGCAGTGATTTTGCCGAACGTAGACGCCAGCCTGAATCAAGGCGAGGGTGTGTGATCCTAGAAGACGCACAACTTCCTCGGCTTGACTATCGTAAGATAGCCATGAATCTCGAGGAATATCGGCTGCTCTAAATAAAAGCTCCTTAGAATCTTGGTCTTCTAGACCCTTGAGTGCTTCGGCATTTTCTGGGCTATACTGCCTGCACTCGGTAAGACGAGAAGTTATAATGATGGTGCCTTTAGTGCCAGATGGCAGATAATTCTGGTAGTCAAAATTCGGATCATCAGCATTATCAAGGATAAGGAGCCAACTTTGCTTGGTGTTTGCGAGAATTTGCAAGGCCTCGGGTATGCTCTCAATCGACCGCCCAAGGCCTTCTGCAATGGTAATAAAACCACTTTTCGCGGTCAAAGGCGTATTGACGTCGACCCAGAAAATCCCCCAGAATCTCTTGTTGTTAGCTAAATGAGACAGACCATATTAGAGACAAAGTTGGGACTTACTCTTCCTGTGTTAAGCTTGCAAACTTAAGACAGACCTCGCTTTTCCCTTGTCCTCCCAAACCAGTGATAACGAACCTCTTTTGTTTACCGGTAGAAGTACGGTCATTGAGCAATGCTTTCTGCATTCGAAGAAGTAGTTCAGCACGTCCAGTAAACAGATGATTCAGAGCACGAGGTACTATCCAGTGTACATTCCCATGAGCATTAGTGCCTAGGAAAGAAGATTAGTATATATTTATACACTTGTGCAATATTCGACAATTGAGAATCTAGCTTTATCTGTTTTTCGAATGTCAAAACTCAATTACATACGCTCTGTACGATGCTCTTGCCCGACTTGCCCTGTTAGGTCGAGCATCTTTGTTCCGGGCTCTGATGCATTACTTATTGCTTTCATCCACCGACGAAGCTCTCCAGTAATCTGCACAAAGCCTGGATCGTCTAGATGCTCGAATTTTGTCATATCTATATGATTACCCCGTATCCCTATAGGAATATAGCCGGGTAAGATAGCGGAATGAGAAGGTACAACCTGAAAGGTACATCTTAGTTGGGACATAACAGCAGTATTATGCAGAACTTACAACACCAATGCCTGGTAATGGTAATTCTTCATAGAAGCAGGTAATCTCGATTGGTTGGAGGCCACTTTGACTACGTGATCTGACCATTGTGTGGAACCCATCTTGAACTCGTGCAAGCACCTCAGACTCGCTCTCAAGCACCCTAAGAATTTGCGGATTTGTCTGCTTAACGAGACCGATCAGATTAGCTAGCATTTCAGCACACTTCGCGAGACCAGCGCCATGATGTGGTGTGCCAAGGAACAAAATGCCACGAGTATTAACGAAGATGTTCTGAAGATGTCGTTCTGGTCGTTGTCGTGCGACTGACAGAGCCTATATGTATTTCAGCCAGAGCTTATGAGTCAACAAGTCAAGCGACTTACATCCTGACATACAAGTCCCCCCAGACTATGGCATATAAATATGATCGGGCGGTTATTCTACTATTGTTAGTTTCCTTGCAAGATCAACATGGGCGATCAGTGTTTACAGTGTCATCGTCCTCTCTATAGCCAGCAACAGCCGTCAGCAGATTCATCGAATGGTTCCCTATTCTGTTCTTCGACACCATGCCCCGCCAATCCGCCACATATGCGTCATACCCGAATTTGAGAACGCGAGCGTTAGGAACCCTCAATGGAAGTAAAGATTTAGGCCACGGAACAGCGGCATTTGTTGCCGTCCATGTCTTTTCACGGTCTCCGGTCAGTCCATGAACAAGGATTAGACTATATCAGGCGAAAGTTAGTTGATTTTGAAAGGATCCTAACTACAGGTTCCTGAATACAGGACAGTAAGCTAGGATTATGATTGAAAAGGGCTGACGGACTCGACCACACTGTGCTCTGGATCATGGAGCAACTTAATGCCAGAAGGGAACGTCTTTCCTGATGAGGTCGTTGTCGCGGAGGTGCTTGCAGGGGCGCTTACTGCCGGCTCTGTCCTGGCGGGGCTCCTCTTCGGGCGCTTGAACCATTTCTTCATGGTTGCGACTGTAGACTAATCGGTTCTGCAATACAGATGTAAAGGTGGTCCAAGGACCGCTGGTTATGTTGACTTCGAGACTTAAAAGTGGTTTGCCTCAGGACCTCAGACGTGGGGGGCTAAGCCCCTACCAGGTTAGCACTACGGAAGCCGCGATGGCACTGAGCTAACCCGAAGGGGCTTAGACACGCACGTCTGACCTGAGGCAAACTTATGTAGGTACTTGTAGACTTCCGGATTACAGCTTTCCTATATTCTGCTTTCGAGATTTTCAGACAAATATTCTACAACGAACATAGCAGGTACAGTAGCCGCGTCACTACGTAAGAACCTTGGGATGTTGGTGCCTTACAGAAACATACCAGACTTACTACTATTCTAACGTAGATGTCGTGTGGACCACGATTCGATCGCACATAATGCTGGTACCACATTTCGTACAGCATACAGGTTCTTCCTGCAGCGGGCTGGACATTGCATTAGCAAAAAGCCTCTTAACAAGGATTATTTGTATGAGGGCGTAAGCCAGCTATACCTGAACAAGGCCGGCAACGCTTAAGCAATGTCCAGCCCGCTGCAGGAAGGACCTGTAGCTTTGGCTGAAACAACGACAAGATCTAGGCTCCCCAGCTTTTCGGCGTACTCGAAAGAAGTCAAAGTGCCTTGGATAAGTCTCAAAGGTCACCACAAGTGCCCGAGGGACTTCATGGGCCCCGAGGTTTATCTAAATGCACAATTTGAGTCATTTTTGATATATAACATTAATTCAGTCTTCTCTTCAATGAGCTTCGTCTGTGCATCGGAGAAAAATTCATCAAGTTTCGAGTCGATGTGTAGTCGTTTTTGCCCTAGTACTTACTATATTGCCTGATTTGCCACCTCTATCGCATTTTTAACGCTATCTTTCGAAGTATGCCTTTCTTCGAGACCTTGGAGCGTCTGATGATCACGTCATAGCTGTGGGGCCCAGCAAATTCGTTGATTGCAGTGATAAGCTTCTGGTGATTGACATGGAATTCCCCCACGGGCGGTGGAGCTAAATCCATGGCGGCGAAGTGCTGAAGGGCGACGACGAGAATGAATTAGCAAATAGAAGTAGCAAATGAAAGTATAGGTAGGCGCAATTATTAGGTGAAAAGATGTGGTAGTAGAAGGAAGAAGTAAAATATCGCGACGCGTTCACACCAAAAATGGAGTACGTAACTATGATCAATGCTACTAAGCCTTTTTGGGGGAGGGGGTATATGCAGTGAAAGGGGAGGGTACGTTTCGTGATTCCTTTTAAGAATCAGTCAAACTTTTGTTAATGATTTTGACTGACGTTAAGAACCTTAATTTCTAGTTAATCGAAGAACAGGATTTCAACCAGTCGCTCTGACTTTGGGAAAGCATATAACTAGTGCCAAAGCATTTTTCCCGGGCCGGTTTAAGAATCGTCGATCGGGTTGACTGACTAATTCACCAAATTAGTTTCTTTGGTAAGGAAAAAGCAAAAGACCAGTTCACTCGATGTAATTTTTCTCTTAAAATCTACAAACAGCCATCATTTTCAACACCGTTCCACTTCCCTTTTTATTTTTTTCCGTCTCCTCAACACACAGTTTTGCACCTTCCTCTCCGGCCCTTGGCGCCATACAGCTCCCCACCAAGTTCCCTCCACAGTCCAAACTTCCCCATTGCGCTCCTGGTGCCAAAGATTCTGGATCACTCATTGAAGTTTTTACACGGCAACCCTCGTGGCCAAAAGCTTTGAACGCCATATCTAGTCCAGGCCCAGAGTCGATACTGTAAAAGGATATCTCCTCGAATCCGCTATCGCAAATGCTAGGCGGGGAGAAAGCGTAACGGTCCGTGACCGCGTAGCCTTGATCGCATCCGTGTACCTCGGGGCAGGCAGCGTAAGCGTAGAGATGGGTTTCACGTGGGGCGCTTCTCTGGGAGATGTCAAGATATGGATCCCAGGCGTCTCGTTTGTGGCTCGATGTAGGTGGGGCAGTGGATGCGTCTTGGCCGTAGATGGAAAATTCAATGTTGTTATAGGATACGGCACCTCCCCAAAAACCGTTGGCATCGCTGGGGCCTATAGGAAGAAAATATGATTAGTAGATACTTGGGCTGGAGAAAAAGAAGAAGTGGTGGAGACGAATTTGATTACAGTTGTTCAAAGCATTCGTAAAACCAGTAATACAGTCATTGCCGCCGGGGATGTTGTTCGACCCGCCGTTGGCGTACAAAACAATATCAGTATTTGGGTCTGCCTGGTTAGAACCATCCGGGTAGTCGAAGCCGAATGAATTGAAGTCAGTAGCTTGAGGGTATGATGCGGATATGCTAGAATCCAGTACGGAACACTCTTGCGATCTAGACCACGGAGACAAGTCATTAGCCTTCACCATAACAGACTCATAGCCACGGTACGGCAGCATGGATGAGACCTCTATATGGATAGAAAAGGGACAAACACTATCAAGTCGACTTGTTTGCTCGTTACTTGGCTAAATGGAAGAAGAGTTCAACTCTTAGCAACAGCGGGGGGGCATACATAAACGCTGAAGCGCGAGAGCCATGGAATTCTTTTTGACCTTGCGGGGTACCAGAGAAGCAAGCCGCACCAGTGATAGTGGGCCAGCCTGGTGGGCCGGTAGAAGAAGGCGCGCTGGTAGAAGTTGATGTGCTTGGCGTGGTTGAAGCTGGGACTGTAGTGCTGCCTGAGTTGGGTGCGATAATGGAGAAAGAGTAATCTCCACACGGTTGGTCAAGTTCGCCTGTGCCGATAATGGTATGGCTATCGTATTGGCCTAAATAACCATACGATTTAGCGTTATTGAGATAGTGAAGGCGAGAGTGGCACGGTCTTGTAGTACTAGGACTTACATGTTGAGATGATACCTGCAAACGTGTCTGCGCAATTTGCAGGACAATTACCCGTAAATTGGATGTATGATAGCTGCACCGATACGCCGTTGAGATCAACCGTGGGATTGAGGTCACTGCCGCCGAGGGTTTTGTTTGTGGACCCCATGCCGTCTATACAAAACTTGCCAACAAGGTCCTTGAGTGTCCCAGGATCAAGACCATTGATACTGACGCCCTGGTGCTCACAATTTGGTCCGGAGGAGGCTGTCGGGGCAGCTGGAGGTGATGTAGATACAGTTGAAGAGGAATCGGAAGCCGAGGAGCTACTATCGCCATTATCGATTGAGTACGTCGTCGATTGCGAGATTGCATTTACTGGTGGGCTTTGCGAAGCTGGCGTAGGTACTGTGCAGAAGGCTCCACCCGAGGAGGATGACGTTGACGAGCTTGTGGTGCTTGAACTGGAGACAGAAGAAGTTGAGCCAGATGTTGTTGTAGCTGTGTCGGAGTTGGACGAAACGCTTGATGTTCCTGGATCTGAGGTAGTAGGAGCTGAGTCTGACGTTGGTAGATCTGATGCCTTGGGCAGCTCGAGCGTCTCAACTGGTATGCTAGGGATCACAGGCGGTATCGGCTCGCCAATTGGTAATGGTACAATTATCGGAACTACAATAAGACCCGAGCTGGTTGTCTGCTGACTGAATGAGGTGTAAAAGGTCGTTGATCCACTTATTGAGGTCGTAGGAGGCGCAGTAATGGTCGGGGCAACCATGGAGAATGTATAGTCTTGACCTGCTTTGTAAGATGAGGGTATCACCACGGCCTGCGTTGAGGTGTTGGAGTCGTTGTAGCCAATTTTGTGACATCCAGTTGTCTGGCCCACGGGACATACATCGACTGAGTATGAAGTTTAGCAAGTTCAAGAAGGTAGAATCGAAAAAGAATGTTCGATGCTATTTTAGGCAGGCTCACCATATCCCCTCTGAGGTAAATGTTTCTCGGGCTGTGTGAGAGCACAAAGTGCGTGGACAGATACGAGAACTGTAAGAACCGCCCTGCTCCATAACCCGCCAGGGGTGGAAAGAAATGCCATCACGAGGTACTAATCACAAAATTGTTGAAGTGAACAAGGTCATATCATCATAAGATGCTGGGGATTTGACCAATATATAACTTGCAATTTCCGCTATAGATAGATCCAAAGTGAAAACTTATTTCAAACATTGTTATTCGAAACTCGAGAAGACCTGATCCTTCAGAACGCCCTTAACGCCCTTGACAGGTGATTACTCCGCCATAGTAAACGTTCGGAGTCTGCGTGGCCATCTGAAAGGATGGAGCACCGTCATAAGAGCTGTGATTGCAGCATCGCAACACCATGCCTTCACACGTTGTTGTGTGGTTCTGAAACCCAACCTGGAGTTCCTGATTGGTCCATGACCGGAAAGTGAAACACTAGTGACTTGCTCCTCGTTGAGGCTCCTCCATATAGAGTGCGCCTTCGGGCTAAGACTAAGCAAACCCCAGAGGCTTTGCCATTTTGGTTCTATCTTGGAAAATTCAGAGCTAAGATAGATTGAAACTCAAACAATCATAGATGATAATATGGTGGGAATCTTGCAGAACACCATAAGAAGCTCTGTAATTGTTGAACAGGTAACATAGAATGATGATATCGAGGGTCTAAGAATAACGGGACCTATGACAAGTGTCACGATATCTTTCGTGAGTCTCCTCTGACCGTGTCACCAGAGCTCTCACTTGAAGCTGAGACAACCAGCGAGTAGTATTCTGGCCTCGTCATAGACAGCGGCATACTGCGATAAAAGTGGAGCCACGCCGCTGTTAGTACTAGACGCACTTGCTCTAGGCGCTACTGCGACAGAAGCCGTCACTGAAACATAAGGCGAAGGATGATACAGCAGGTGGCAGTACTTACAGGAGTTCCGCGCTACTAGATTGGATTAATTTGTCTGACATCGACAGTGTGCAAGCAAAAGCAGAGAGCAGGCAAGAAGTTGTGCAAGAAAACAATTGAGAACATGGTAAACCACCAACCTTTCAACGGCACAACGTAGGCGTTATTGTCAGTATCAGAGCTCGGGTTTCAAGAGTGCGGCTGATATAGCTATGCCACTCTCCTACAGAGAGGCTTAGACTGAGGTTTCGACGTTGGCGAGTACGTGACGCTCGACAACTGGGCTAGAGTAGCGCTAGGATCGGGTAAGCGATGGACCCGCCGTTTCGCGCAGCCGCTAACGAAGTCGCTTGGGAACAACACTCATCAATTGCGCTCCAAGTTTTTTCCAATTTCTATCAGGTTTGCTGAGCCTTCTTTGGTTCATGTTTCGACTATGCTTGCGTGGAGGAGAGTGTTTCTTCGTGTAGAGACTCTCCCAATCGAATTTCATGCTTCTTCCGTCTACTAAGAAAGCGCAACTGTGCTCTTAGACTTACTTCTTTCGTAAGCCGAAGTACTAAGATGACGCAAAATACTCCATGACGCACATGTTGGGAAGTCTTCCTCTATGCCTGATTTCATTGTAAGGTCCAATAAAATCTCCGACTTTCAGTTGCGCCGCAATTTACCCTCCAGATTCTTTTTCCCAGTCTCGTCTCAGGGCTGTGCGAGAGGCCCATAAGTCAGCTATGTTGTTTGTGGTGGTGTTTCGAACCCTTGCGAACTGGTCAGTTTGAAGCTATATCCTGTACCGGATCGTCCTTGATACATAAGTGGTTGTCGCCTGTTCGTAATCAGCTTTCATCCCTTTCATTTGCTAGTGAGTATGTTGGAACGAAGACGAGGCGTATCAATCACAAGGTTGCGAGAAATATGTGTGTCTCGATAAATTTATAAGTACGAGCATTGCTTGCATCATTTTTCGGTATTCCCCAATTTGAGAGCTTTTTTATAAGTCGATAATCTCAAAGCAGTGTTTGACACGATCTATCGTTATGAAGGTTCTCCTAGTATGTACCCTCTTAGTACATCTTGCATTTTCAAGCACCCTACCCATTTTAGAAAATCATGGGACAATTCATTCCCTGGCCCAACGTTCTAAGGAATTACATGTATCCGTTGACGCTGATGCATACATGAATGATGTGAGTCCCCTTTATTGGGTTGTGCCCTTACCGAATTTGCTTTTGTGGCATCTGCTGAAAAATATAAGATCGTCAACAATGTCACACTACTCTTCCACAATAGTCATTTGAACAATCATGACATTAAGCGGGCCCAAGAAAGACCATCACCTGTGCGGCTAGAGATACGTCCAGATATCGTGCGACGAGTCCCGACTGCAACGACAATAGTCATCCCTGGTGATCCTGCTCCACCTGGTACAGAATGGGATGAGTCTATCGCAAACGATGCTGGAGCCAGAGCCGCTGTGAAAACGGCTTGGAACGAAGCTATACGCATGGCGAATCTTGCCGCCAATGGTCTCCAGAGTCTGCAAACAAACCTCAACAACCAGAATTTCCTCCCCACTGACCTGGACAAGCAAAAAGACTTCATTGCGAAACAGTCGCCGCCGTTAGTCTCATTTATAGTGGGCCTTTGCATGTCTATTCCACTACTAAATTATTTCTAGGATGGCGCAAATGTTTGGAAGTCTTCCCGATCTCATACCGGGGGTGCTGAATGTTTTCAACCACATGGTAAACAACGTACCAAATACTAACAGCGGCACTAGAAACGGCAACGTTCTTCGTCTTGCCTTGGGCAAAGACATCAAGGCGATAAACGGTGCCACTAAGATCTGTGGGAATCAAAATTCCAACTGCGATATCTATGCGGCTACTTATATACCAGACATGACCGATGGAACCTCCAATCATCTTCAGGGGAAATATCGATTCGCCGACTCCATGATAGTCTTCTGCCCCTGCTTCTTCCTCCCAGCTTCTGATCCTCACGCTCTTCCGTCCGACCAGCAAGCTTTGAGCTCGCAAGCCATGCTCGACGGGTTAAGAACACCAGGTATGTCGTACATCGAGTGGGTTCTCCAAATTTACCACCAATTTGACCCTTATCTCAGGCCAAACCGTTGTCCATGAATGGTCCCATCTACTATGGGTCCAAGGTGCTAATAAAGATGCACCACCGAAAAACGAGGTCTATGGTTTCCAGCAATGCGCCGAGCTGTATAAAAACAACAACGATGGCGACAAACAAGCAATGAACAATGCGGATACTTTCGCAGTTTTCGCATCCTATCACGCATACAATCAGGAGTCATATGCACCTACGGATGGGAGGCCAGGATTCAGCTGCAAAGACGTGTGGCCCAGGCTGGGGGGGAACAACGCTGTTTTCAACCCTAACCCAAAGCCGGTCAAGGATACCTTCCCTTGATGCGGTTCTGCATTGATCCGATTGTTGTTTTTAAAACGAGTTCTTGCAGGGCCTCACCCAAAACATCGCTATCTCATTTATTTAGTCACGAAGTGTGATTGTGGGGTTTCTGGTCTTAATTCAACATCAAATTGCAATACATTTCGAGCCGCTCAATCATTTGAAAGTATAGATGAGAAAGACGCTGCGATCTGCTTAGCTTACCATTTGACCCTAATTACCTCAGTGTAGTGAAATTTACAGGATTATGTTGATTTGATTAACATCTAAATTCGATCAGAATGTTGGCCGAACGCATGTCAATAACCCGCACTATGACCGTGCGACAGCCTTCTTCCGAGTCATTGAGTCTTATCCGCGTTAACCTCTGCAATTTGTATGTCCGGTCGTAACTTCAAACTGGGCAAAAGTCATCACACGGTTTGTCTGTTATATCTTCCACTACTATATCCACTCCCACTCCCAGGTGTTTTCGCAACCGCGCTTTCATCAAGTTATCCATTGCCTTCCGCCCCTTCCATCCTCCCAACCCCACTATCTTTAATTCTTTCAGTCTCGGCCACTCGTTGTGCATGACAGCCGGCAGTACAATCTTTATGAACCTTTCGTCCATCGGTTTGATCTTCTGCGGCAACGGCGCAAAGCATCCATAAGTCTCTTCTACTGTGCCAGCTTTCAAGTGTTGGATCATTGCTTCCGAGACGCCTTGCTCGAAATGAAAGGATTGCAAGGTTTCAGACACGCAGGAGAGGAAAGAGGCCAGCTCGGCATAGCATTGCACGTCGGCGATACAGTTTCGCCCGGAGCGATTGTGTATCCAGCCCGGTTTGCGATAATGAAATGAAGTTAGGACACGGCACTGCTGTTCGATGGAAGGAAGGATTTGACGCATCGTGCCGGGGAGCCTTTTGAAGTGGCTTTCGATAGGGTTCGGGGAATAATTGATATCAGTAAACTGATCCGTGGAGAGATTTCTAGGCCACCTGCCACCGTATGGACCAGGGTCTTGCAGGTTGTCGATTGAGAGATGCTCGAGATTGGAGACACTTCCAGGATGCAAGATAGCACTCACAATCTCAGGGTACATGGTTCCCGAGAGGCGGATGTGTGTTGCGGCAGGGAACAACGGCGAAGGTGGATATCGAAGGTATGCCCAGTCCCAGGTCTCTTGGTAGCAGGCCAAATCGAGCTTCGTGACATTGGTAAAGGTTTTAAAGGCATCCCACATGTGCGTGTCAGGCCAAACAGCATCTCGTGTTTGTTTACCAGGCATGTAGCCATCAGGATCGCAATATGAGCGGATTGTCCATGAGAATTTATGTATCAGTTTTCCGATGTAAGGGTTGGTGAGTACAGTGGAGAGAAAGGCGTGCTGTTTGCGGCTCAAATCTGTCAAGTCGAATCCAGGTGGAAACTGGTCAGACCAATAGTACTGAATGCTGCCATTGTGGCCCGTGGTGGGAAGGCGGCCTCGGTTATGGACGCTGAGGTCAACAGAGCGGTATTTGAGAGGAAGGAGAACCTCAGCATGCAGTGTTTTGCAGGTGGAGGAAAGAGCACCTAGGGATGGGAGGGTGCAGAAATCTAGGATATTAAAGAGAGTTTCTGGGGCAAGGGCAATGAGAAAGCAAAAGCCTGCATGGCTCTTTGAGGCTTGGACTGGTATTTCCATGATGCGCGAAAGTGCTACGGGTAAAACGATTGATATAATAAAACCCTTAGGAATTTATCCTCTGTAAGAAGGTCGAAGAGTTTGTCATTGAAAAGGATATCTTTGGCGCCGGTCAAATCAGTCAGTGATACTTTGTAAATCTGAGAGCGGACAATTGTGTTTACGTGTCTACATCGACCCATATAAATTTCACATCCAATGTATTGAATCCTTCGAACCCCCTCGATTGTGGCAAAGGTCGAAGCGATGGATGTCTTAGAGAGTAGCAGGCAACAGCGCGAATCCTTACCTTATTCACTAGCCTAATTTAGCGCAACGCTAACTACCTTAAGGATCTTGTATTCGACGATGCAAGGAACGATAGACTAATAAGTATAACAGCTACCTACTGTAGGTAAGTACAGGTAAAATCTGGTATCGTCTTTATAGCTAGGGCTAGCACATAAAACCGAAGATCGTTCTGATACCGTGATATGTCAAGCTTGAGGCCAGCTTACAGGTTCACCTCAGCCACTTTCATGCGGCACATCTCGAGCTGACAGTTTAGCGTGAGTTATCTACCTTGAAAGAGGAACTCGAAATCCTCACACCCCGGTTATGGATTCTAACAATTGCGGGTGACAGAATTCAGGCTTAAATAGCAGTAACACCTCCCAGCTTTCATACGTCGTCTCCGCGCGCATGACTACCTTTCGAAAATATAAGTCACTAAACGACTTCGTCATATAGAATGCTACAGTACAGTTATGTTTGCCGGACGTCGTCACTGCTTACTAGAAAAAGCCTGCTGCTGCGGTGTACTGGTACGTGGACTACCACCCTCCGAACCTCAATGACGACGTCTTTAACACGATGGACTTCGCACGACTCGGCATTCAGTGAGTCTATTTAGATCCAGGACGTCGCTATCAGCCGTCTGATTTGACGTTAGAATTACATTACAATGATGATTACTTTCGTTTCACGCGGGGCCGCTTCGTTATCAATGAAGGGTTTGAATTGTCTCAGCGATACGTTCACTTCAATGTGCAAGAGCTAGCTTGTATTGCGGCGGAAGCTGTAGGCTCGGCGTCTTGTATTAGCATGGGAAAGTACCCTGATGGATTGTACAACAAAGCTTTGCTGCTGACTATAGAAGCCAGGACTCAAGTCGTTGCCAAAATCCCTAACCCAAACGCTGGACAGCCACATCTTACGACCGCAAGTGAGGTAGCAACAATGGAATTTGTAGGTATCCTTGACTCCATCCACAAGGAAGTACTTTGATAGTTTCCAGCCAAGGACCGTTCTGGGAACTCCTGTCCCTAAGGTCTATGCTTGGTGCTTCAGAGCTCAAGATACTACTGTAGGTGCCGAATATATGGTTACGGAGAAGTTATCAGGGGTTCGACTAGGCATCAATTGGGCGGGCGTTAAGGTCGAAGACGATTTTACTCTTCGACCTACTACTGCTCGCCCGAAACCTTCTCGTTGATGGTGAATCAACACATCTTGCTCAAATGATAGATTTGGAGAACACATGGGATGAGCTTCCAGGCGTTTGCATTCGTGACGGTGCGCCGTACCCATTCCAATTCTCCAGGGAAGAGAAGGGCGAGATAGAGGCCGATGTCAATGGAGCACTGCGCGGGATGGAAGCAATGTCCGCGGTGCAGAAAAGCTTGGGTGGGTTGTTCCTAGAACGAGGTATAGTGCGTGCGGAACAGTACGAAGAAGCTTGTGATGAACTGCAGCAGGTCAAAGAGCAGGTCAACGAGTTTTATACGCGTAGCGAAAGTGACAGACAAGTCTGGAAAGAAGCTTGGCCATTGATAAACCAGGGATCTTTTACCATATACGTTTCTTGTTGCCGCATCCGGACTATTGGAAGCGCAAAGTTCAAGCGCAGGCCAGCAATTCACCTTCCAGGTCAACGACGCTTCCCTTGATGATGACTCCTGCCAGCGATAGTCCTCCCTCGTAGGGGAGCCAATTGTTCAGCAGGTCACAGCAATATCACTGTTGAATATGAGAACCTGAGGATGTCCCTGCAGATGAGCCGAACGAAACCCATGAGTCATTCTATGGCTGAGTTATGAGATAGAGGCGGACAAGAGTCTAGAAAGAACAGAGACCTCTTAATCCCTTGTCATCAAAAACCTACTCGCAACCAGGTCAATATTAGTGTACACGACCTGCCCTGATCAAACTTATCCGTTATAGAACGATCAGCAGGGTTTATTCGTGACTCGGATATCTAACTGGTGTCTGTGCTTTCGGTCTCCCCTCGAGGTTCGTTGCTTGATTACCGATTGAAGAAAAATCAAGCATATAGGGCATCCCAGATCTTGATCATGGTCAAGACATGGCAATTGGGTTCTCAACGTCTTACCCGCGGGTGCCACCGTAATTTCTTTGGGGGCAGAGTTTGCGTACGGTCTTGCTTTTAACCAGCATTTCGAATCAGTAATGAAAACTCCAGGGTCAAATAAGTCAACGACAACCTATACCCAACATGTCCGCGTGTATAGATTATACGTGTTTCATATTATCATGTGGTCGCAATTACCAAGCCTCAGCCGTATCGCTTGCGCAAAACGTCTATCAATGCTTGCGAGATAGAGCCTCGAAAGATTATGGGGCATTAATGCGTTCCCAGTCATGTATCAAGAGTGTTGTCCTGGAAGAAAGCAAGAGCCAAGTTAGACATCACGCTTTTGGCGCTGTATGGGGGTGTCATTTTAGGCTCGCGCAGACAGCCACAGATTGCGTAAGTATGATCCACTTGTGGTTTAGCACAAGACCAGCTGCTCACCTATGTGAAGAGGACTGTGCTTGTTACTGAGCGATGGTCCGTTACTCAATGGCATTAAGCCCCCCTTCAACTAGATAAATGTCGGGCAGCACTATCTAGGACCCAAGAACTGCGGGAAACGTCCGCCCAGTAGCGCTATTGTTATAGGCCTAAGTGCTTCTTCGTCGGTGTTTGCCTGTCAATGTTCTCATTGCAAATAGTCCCACTACTTAACCCCTTCAATATAGCTTACCATCCTCTTTGTTGGCCCTAGGTACGGTACTTCGCACAGAGCCGCACCATGCGCTCCAACCGCTATCAAATCCCTTTGGCCCACTAACTCCCAGACATGTCTTCATAGCCCAGCTAACAGAAGGGCCAACTACTTAGCTTCACAGTATCGATGCTCGAGGCGCACATCACTTCCCAGCCCTTATGATACAGGTGAGATGCACATCTTATACTATATTATTTCTTTCAAGAATCTAGCAGCATGGCAGTCTGCGAAGACGGTAATCTACTAAAGCCGAGCAGCTTATAGTATCCAACACAACAGGCTCTAGTCCACCAGCGAATGCTCCATGAAGAGAACTATGGCGGCCGATGCAGGAAGGAATGCTCCCAGTTAGCATTTTACGGCCACAGTCTGGCAGCAATTTTGACTTTCCCTGTTAGCGCATGAGGCGGTCACGTATCCTTCGCGTGCGCATATCTTGGTGCTGACCGTAAAGGATCGATACAGATGAGTCCTTCAAGTTTTCCCAAGGTGCCCTATGGAGTAGTACCTTGGTGTGCTTGGCACCTTGGATCAACATCGTAAAAATGGTTTTAAGCCCGATGGGGAATGCCGAGGCAGATTACATAACGAACACCATCTTCTTTTTCGACTCTCATCGTTCGCGCCATCCAAAGCGCCGATTCAATGGCAAATTATCGCGGTACGATGCGCCGCATCTCGGATAGCGGCAATAGCTCCGACGTAACTGCCGGTCACATCTTCTGGCTGCCCGCGAAGACCGACTGCAATAAGAGCCTCGTCGACGATCCAGACTTAAACGACGGATGCTTCAACCATCCGGTCCTGGTCTTAACCGCAAACTATGACCTGCAGATGGCAGTTGTACTTCTTGTCAATTAAATAAGAGTCGCCAGGTTAGTCTTGTTCGCTTTGCTGACTCCCGAAGCTTACATCATTCCACGGCCAGAGCCTCGCCGAGAAGTTTCCGAACAATGTCGCTCTGCGCAACCAGCACCTACCCATCTTCCCATCCACGCCGCATTATGACAATGGCATCCAGCTCTCTCTTGCCGATGGTCTAGAGCTGCGGAAACAGAGCTACGTCAAAACAACATGCTGCTACACACTGGACTACAAGCTCTTGCATAATTACGACCACAGCGGGACTCCGTATAAGCTACGCTCGGACTCCATGGAAGAACTCATGGCCTACATTGGTACCACTCTACCCCGAAGACTTCGCGAAGTCCTGGACTATCAGCCGACCAAACACAATCGGCGAGGCTGATGTTCGTAGAAGTGGCATGCCGAACCCGATTGCTGAAACGCGCACAGTACACCCTCCTGTTCTACTGGATATTCCTCGCCGAATATTCTTCAATCCGACAAGTTGGCCAGGAACCACACTACTACAATCCCAAATAAATCTCATCTAGATGAGCCCACCATTGCCAAAGAAAAGAAATCATCGCGATTCTACTTACGGCACCTTGACCATATGCTGACGCGGCCTCCTCAATATTATAATGTAGCAAACCGCGGAACGGCCTTCTATATCGTTCGCACGTCAATGTGCTATCGACGACTCCAAATTTTAGTGGACTTCGGATAAGGTAGGCTCTATCGTAGCTATGCATACCCAGTCCTGCACGCCGTCTTTTCTAGGATATCTTCAGAGCGGTGTTGTTTTCTTCAATGTTTCACAAGAGTATGTAGAAAATAGCCTTGGACATAGGCTTTTAAGGGTCTCCCCGATATACATGTCTCTCTAAGCCGTTAGACCAATGGTGTTCAGGGCTGAAACCCAGCAATAGATGTCCATACATATACTTCTCCACGTCGCAGCAAATGTCGGCTTTTCCATGTCTCGTGTAGCCGCACTTAACTGCTTCATCCAACATTTTGGCCGGAATTTTTGATACCGTGGATTAGCTTTCTTCTAGACTTGTTGCATTTACCTATTAAAACGATAATCTACAGATGCGTACTCGTGACACCTTGACGTATTTTTCAGAGAAAGTCAGATCTCACAAAAAACTACGCTACGCATTCTCAGACACAGGTTACAGGACAACTCCAAGTCCCTCAACCGAAAACTCGAGATGAACAGCACTCATCCATCCCAGCGCTGAGATAACTTTAGGCCGTCGATGTCTAAGAGGTCTCTGAGTATACATGGACCAGATGATGTCTGTATATTGAATGACTGAAGGGATGGCACAAGAAGAACAGACTATATTTCAAATGCCTGCATCAAACAAGTAGCGTTAAGAGGAATTGAACTTAATCGATACCTGAGTGATTTCACGAATACCATTACTCGTACATGTATGGTAATCTATTTGTAGGTTACCCGGAAGTCTTGACGCGCGTTTCCGTGAGCGTTTATCTTCCCGACGCGGTGATATCACTGTGCATGCCAAGGTCTTTTTCTCATCCAACCCAAATTCCGCAGATCTTCACATCATCGGCGACGATGCAGAGAAACAGTAGCAACCGAGGACGGAACGGTTCTTCTCAGATAGGGGAGTATGACGCAGAGCAGATGTCGCTGTTAGCAGATGATGATGAGCAGGATCAGTCCTGGACTGATGATCAACCTTGCCCGCCCAATCCTCATTCCAACCTACCAGTCTATAATACCATCCACCGGTAAGATCTCAAATGCGCAATACTTTTCTCGTGATATTGCAATGGATGAGATGTCGCTAACCCCTCATTGCATTCCAGCGTTCGTCAAGACATCATTACCTGCATTGATGACCCATATAGTCTTGAGCAGTTGAGGTCTCCGAGGATGAACCTCTCAACAGTAAGGCCTCTTGTAGATAAATTTTATGATATGAAAGACATTTCAATAAGTACTGTTCTCGTGACAAACTACTTTTGTTGGAAGCGGTTCAAATTTTACTAACTAGTTAATAGTCTACTGTCTTCTTGTAAACAGGGTGCAGTTCTTGCGCGAGCAGACATATCAATCTCATCATCAGAGCGTCAACATGACACGCGGACTCCTGTGTGAACTTCTCGCCAATAGGGTGTTACGGCGATTTGACGAGGATAACCCTGGACGTCGAGGCTTACTTCTGCTGGCTAACATTCTAGTTGCTGGATTTGAGCCTTTTCAAAATGCGCCCGACTACATTCTACAGGAAAATAAAGCCTTCCATTGGGCCGTTCAAGTAAGGGGCGGTTATGAGAGAAAGTCAACCGCATTGGAAGTTGGTATTATATCCGGGTCAAAGACCTTTTTAAGTTCCTCAGCGTGCCAGAAAATTGTTGATGCTATATATCATGGGAGAATAGTGTACACGCCTTCCTCTTTCATCGATATCCTACCGGATCACTATAAGCACAAACCCATCACTCTCTATGACCCCAGGAAAGCTCCACTACTAAATCAGTATCGGCTTACTGTGCCGCGGACAAGAAACATGCTAGATGTCTTTCAATTCCTTGTGCTCCTTGTCTTGTATGTGTTGACGATGGAAAATCAGGAGAACACCGATTTGACGACTTACGAGATACTCTTTGTCATTTATGCTTTCGGATGGGTATTGGAGGAACTTGGCTCAATTCTCGAGCACGGATGGCAAATCTATACGCAGAACCTCTGGTCGTTTCTGGATTTCGCTTTCGCCGTCCTCTACGCTTTCTATGTTGTCCTTCGAATACAAGGCGCAGTAAGTGGCAACGTGAAATCAAGTCGGACGGCCTTGGATATACTCTCTTCCGCTGCGCCTGTGCTCATACCACGACTTGCATTCAACTTGATGCCCGAGAACATGCTCTTTGTCTCGCTCAGGGCAATGATGGCGGACTTTGCTGTCTTATCGGTACTCGCTGTCTGGTGTTTTGGGGGGTTTTTGTTGTCTATGATCTGGCTGAGCGATGGGTATCATCATGCAATCACAATCTCTAAGTGGATGCTATGGGTAATAATCTTTCTCATAAACCGTCAATGCCCTTCGCGCACAGAAGTCTGATGATCTAACTTCACCTCTTAGGTTTGGTTTGGCCTCGATGGCACTGGTATTCAGAGATCAGTGGACTTTCACTGGCTACTTGGCCCAATCTTAATGGTCACTTTTGCCTTCCTCGGCAACACGCTCTTCCTAACAATACTTGTATCTATGCTCAGCAACACTTTCTCCAATATTGTGTCGAATGCGACTGCGGAGATACAGTTCCGACGGGCAGTCTTGACCTTTGAAGGTGTCAAGAGCGACGCCATTTTCGCATACCAGCCACCATTTAACGTACTGGCGTTATGTATTCTGCTGCCTCTCAAATGCGTCCTTTCGCCGCGGTGGTTCCATAAGATCAATGTCACAGGTATTAGGATCCTCAACGCACCCTTACTTCTTGCCATTAGTGCATACGAGCGTAGGTCGTTGTGGGCCACCGTTAAGCGAAAGTCTTACCGGCCCTCACGCCTGGGGAGCCTGTTATCTTCGTGGGACTTCTCACGATTCTCTGTGCACGGCGATATCCAAGCGGTCTTTGACTCGGATGTGCCCATCGAGGTTCTTGAAGAGGTAACGGAGGAGAACAATCTAAGACCCAACAGTCTCGAGAACGGCAATCCTCGAAGAGCTATTAAACGCCCCGGCACCTCTAGCGGTAGTACACATCAGAAAACGCCAAGCCGAAGAGAATCGATCGGACCTTTTGCCGGGCTGACGGAACATCTCACAGAAATACTACAAGATCATAGTGGAGGTGATGTTCAAGAGCGATTGCGGAAAGTCGAAGCATCCACAAAACGAATTGAAGAACTACTTGAGAAATTATGTGGAGAGAAAAAGGATGAAGCAACCGGAGGTTAGAGCTTGATTGAAGGCTTTTGGAATGGGCACCATGATGTAAATCACAAGAGAGCGGCAACTTACCGTCAATGCCCTGATCGGATTCGTCCACATTGATGGCGAAGGTGTGACATACTACAACACTATCTATCATGACTTATTAGGGATGGTTGCATTTCTTGGTTAGAGACGGAGCTCGAGGCTGGTCGCAGAGATTTACATATACACAAAGTAGTCTCATTGCACGGCCTAATTTGAGTTCTTTGTATGGGTGAGGAACCCGTGTCTAGTAGCATATCGGTATTATCATTTCGTCTGACACCCCACATCGACCAGGGCTGCCCAAACCCCTCCCGAAACGCCAGAGCACGAATCTCGTTGCTCTTTCGAAAGTTCTTTCCACCCCAAAGCCCCAGGCCAACCACCGCCGGGCGAGGCAACTGAAGCCATTCACAGTATCAGAGCATTGTAGGCAACCTCACTTGGCTGTTTGTCTGACCTCCCTAAATGTCACCACTAGCCCACCTTCACCTACCGACTTCAAGAGTCATCAGCTAGAGTACAGCTGAGCGCCGCCCTATGGTCACGTGACCTTACCGGGGAAAATTAAACGGAACCTTTTTGCGAGATACCCTCACCATATCTTCACCCCCGGGAGGTGTCTACTACATCATTCTCTCCAGCTCTTGCCCATAGGTACTAATATGAATCATGATCAAGCTTCTTCCCGGTGGTCCAGATAAAATTCCTTTCCCTCGTCGCAGAAAATCTTCGATCCAGGAACTTGATCTCGATAGTAAAAATTGCCAGTTGCTTTCATAAACTCTTGAAAGCTAAATTCTACATTTTGGCGCTGACTTACAGATGCTCGGATGGTAGCTGCGGCATATATAAGATTGAGTCTGTTCGATAAATTTGTTCGATCTAGAAGCTCATTGATCAAGTGCGATATACTACGTTTGGAGGAGAATCCATCTCACGCCAATAACCACGAGAGGTAACCTAACACACGGAGCTAGATACAATCGCGATCAAAGCATTGGGAATATTACATGAGCCGGCAAGATAAGATTAACTCTCTTCGCCTACTGGCAGACTTTGTACTGATAAAGGAATGATATGTTCATACACTACTGCTATTCCTTGAGGGTGGCGCTAGAAGATCAGTACTGAAATTGCCTTATCCTTCTTTCGGCTCTCTGGTAGAACATCCACCATGTCAGCATCACAATCGCGGTGATTGGCAGGGCAATGGCCCACAGCAGCCAAAACTTATCAGATAGGACGAACCGGGAAGAAGTTGGGTCAAAATTGAAGAATTGACTGCCAAAAATGCTCTGTTGTACTATTCAGCCAAGAAGATCGTAAGTCCATAATGAAGGAATGCTTACAGCAATAGTTGCACCAGGTAAGAATACAAGGGTCATCACTGCAATTGTCTTCATTGAATTACTGTCTTGCTTCATTATCGAGCTGTCCTGTTGGGTAACAAGATTAAATGACTAATATCAAGTCAGTCGTCAGTGTTTGTCTTCTTTATCTATGGTGGATTGTTTATACCAAATTGATAACGTTTTGCATTCGTTTCTCCAAGCTATTGATTCGAAGGTTTGTGGACTGAAAGAGGCTATATCGATGTGCTAATAAGCTCTTAGTAGTCGCCCTAGCCGCTATCGTCCCTGAATCAGTTTTGTTCAGGTCGACAACACTGGTCATAATGTCATGCTGTGCCCGAAGACTTTCCACAGTTCTCAGAACCGCTTCTGAGCTTTCCTTGAGATGTATCATGTGCTGAGCAAGGTTATGCAAACCAACGAAATTCGGACGGTATTTGATCTCTAAGTCGTCTACTTGATTGAGAGTCCTCTGCACATATTAGCGAAGTATTTTCAAATCCGTCTGTCTAGAGAGCTTACTTGCTCTATCTGCCTGAAAACGCTCAAGACGTTCCAAACCTGAGAGTCCATCTGAACAAACAATTGTTCTAGAATAACACCGAATACCACGTACGGATCCTTCAAGATTTGGTCGCAATGCGGCTTCGAAAGCAACATTTGGAACCTTTGTTCAAGCGCCGCAGATGCTGCAAAACATATGCAGGTCACGCTAGGTTTCCGAGTGACGCTATTGACAGGTCCCCATTTCAGGAAGAAGCCCGACTTGATCCATTGCCAGTCTGCCTGGCTCCTGTTGCCTGCAACGCTTGGATTACCGAACGCGTCGGCCTGGATTTCTAGGTTCTTGCACATGAAGTGGAACCAGGCTCCTAATCAGAGAACCATTAACATATTTCGCGCTATCATGTTAAATGAGATTTTACTTTGGTCGCCTTGATCATTACTGTCCGCTCCAAAAGAATGCGTGACTGACTGAATTCTTTCGCATAAGAAGCTTGCAGGGACTGAGAAGTGGTTGAAGAGCTTCAAGAAACCTTTGACGGTCTCCGGGGTTGGATAATCCAAGGGGGCAAATCTTTGTTGGACCATTAGTGTTCATGTCTTCTTTACCAGCGAGTCTGGCGATCATACATTACTCTGAGCGAAGGAGAGTCCCGTGTTAGTAAGTCATCTAATGTGGGCGTATTCGTCTGCGTTGTGTCTTTTGCCGAAGGTTAGCAGTCTTGCCACAGTTCGTCTAACTGGATGCAGAAAGCTTTGCCTTGTGGCCATTCTAATACTCTCAAGTACTGAAGCTCCTCCCCAGATGCTTTTTCGGACCCCAAGATGTCTTCAAACCGTTTGTAATGCGATTCATCATCGAATAATGTGCACATGACTGGTTCCTGTGCCTACGACCAAGGTGACGATGATCGAAGGGGATGCCCTCTAGACGCCAATCCTAGCATTTCTAGTCACGGATTGAGATGATGAACGACAAGTTTTGGGGGCTTGAAAGCTGGAGACTTTACTGAGTGGAGTTGCAGAAATAGATGAATACGGGAGTTAAACAGCAATTGATGAATAGTCAGGAGAGTAGAGTGACTTGGGCGCGGCTGAGACCCCCCTTATCGAACGCACGGGCAATGCGCCTTCGAACGAGGCTGCGCATTACTTTGTGCCTTGCTCCATCTGCAGGAACTTACTACTACTGAAGTAGACAAATCCGGAGTTTGCCGACCAATTGGAGCCTTTTACTCGACACCCCTGGTTTACAAATACGTGCGAGGTTACACAAGGCTGAACGGGGCGTCTGTCACTTTGGATCCCCTCGCTTAGCGAGTCCAATTGAAATTGCCTTTGTATACGACGTACGGCCGCCGACATGACCGGCGTGGGGGACAAAGCAAACCACATTCACGCCATAATGCAGCATTTGGATCAGCTATCGGTACTTCGTAAGGTCTAAAGGAAAAAGTCACGAAGTGAATAGATTGTTCGTGTTGCACAGAGCCCTCAATGGTCAGCCTTGTGCAAGGCTACGAACAGCCGGCAGTTCCGAGACATGCATTGGGCGCAAGAGAAAGGGGAAATGTATCTCTGGCATGATATGCGACGGGCGGTTTATATCCCCTGCTGTCCTCTGTCCAGACGTCTCGCCGAGTAAAACTCGTACACAGATGCATCTGAGATTAAGGAAGTTTTTCGACAACAAATTCGCCTGACTCTTATTTTACCCTTCTAAGTTTCTTAGAAGCCTTTGAAGATGGTAGGTTTATGTGCTGCAGGCGTAGAAATACTCGGTGTTAATTCGAGTTGCAGGCCAACCAACCAGCTCCACATGGAGGCTCCTTTGTTCCCCAAACCGCACCGCCAACCCAACAGTATACCGTTTCCAATGTAAGTTCGCGACACACTACAAGTTGATCGTGTAGTGGTTGACATCGTTGCAGCCACTTCTCCCAAGGAATCCTCATGGCGGAAACTATGTCCCAGGGCAAACGGCCTCACAGTATATGGGGGCACAACCTTCGCCTCAAAGAGTGCCGCATGGAGGGAATTATATACCGGGACAAGGACCTCAACCTCCCAACAGCTACGAAGCCAATCCTGGTCAAATCTACAGTACACCACCACAAGTTCGCATACCCTGATCCTCGATAATACAGGAGTTTCTAACAGTTACAGATTTCGCCCGCACCACTCAACGGACAGTACGGTCATGATACTGGGGTACATTACACCAACAACATGGGGCAGCAGCAACCGATGAGCCATGAGAAGTCCTTGGTACAGCGTCTTTTTTCCTGCTTCCTTGGGTAGTGTGGTAATAGATTACTCAGACAGTCGCATCGGATGAGGTATCTCAAAGGCCGAAGAATGTATGTAATAACAAGCAAGCAACCTATTCACACATTTCAACGCGTCTAACGCTTCATGAGTAGCCCCAACGAACACACCAAACCGGTTACCAGAACCTCACTCATTCTGCCGCTAGCTGGAGATGGAAGTGGCCAAATTCATTCCAAATGCCAGGCTACATCTATGAAATACTAGATGAAAGACGACACAGAGATGTCATGCAAAGAGTTTGGAAGGGAGCCGTGGATGACCGGTACCTGAGTCCCTGGGATGGACACGTCGCCAAGCTCATTGTACAAGCGACCGATGAAGTATACAGTGCTCCAAACAACGTCACTTGGAGGCGAACCTTCGTCCGCAATGTCAGCCCCATAATGTTGCGTTTAGCAAATTGGCCTATGTCCTCAGTTACGGTGGATGCGACCCAGTGGACCGACCAGGAATGGACTAGTGTCTGCCTGAAATGGCTTCCAGCTTGCGTTGCACTCATGGCTGTGGTATGTACTGTATTCATCAGGCTCCGTGGCTTTGTGAGCTTGTCAGAGACTAACACATATGTCAAAGATGACCTATCCAACTGTCGCCGAAGGCCAAATGAGAAACAACGGGTACTATGATGCAATTCCACACAAATGGTGGGGCCATGCAAAAGCCGCCAGAAATCCATGCGAGCAAAGCAATCCAAGGCAGCTGACCTTGAAACTCAATGAACGTACAAATCCGATCTCGGAGCGACTACTTCGACCTCGTTATCTGTGTTTCCTCAAGAACCCTGAAGATACGGAGTCGCATGGAATAGAGCCAATGAAGGTTGACCAATGGATCTCGTTACATGGCGCGGATGCAAACATGAACTATCTCTTCATCGCCTACACAGCCGAGCAATTTCATTCCAACGCGGATCTGGAGGCTCTTCACAACATAGCTGAGAGAGCGACGCGGAACGCTGGGCTTCCAGCTTACTGGGTTGGATGCAGCTGTATGGCTGATGCCGACGAGCTGGAAGAGGACGTTTACCGGATCAGCGATGTCATGCGAGGCGCCCAGGACTTGGTAATCGTTGTCGGCGCTCCAGCAGGTACTGAGGCCGTCACAACGACCCAGCAGCTACTCAAAGTGTGGGGAGAGCGAATGTGGACATTGCCTGAAGCTCTACTCAGCCCTGGCGGGCGTGATATACTGGTCTACACTCGTGGCCAGAGTTTGAGAAGCCCTTTACAAGTTTCGAAAAAGAATTTTGCGGCCTTGACTTGGGATGATGCAGCAGTTACTAGGCAGTTGATTGACCACTACGAGGGTTCGCTGATCTTGAGCCGACTAGAGCTTGTGATCCTAGCATTGCAGTGCTTGAACAATCGACGCACGAGCCAGTACTTTAAAGGCGACTTATCTTACGCGCTGATGGGGCTCCTCCGCCTGGGACCCAATGTCGACAGCAGTGACTCGGCATTTCAAGCTTTTGCGCGTCTGTCTCTCGCCAACGACAGCGACATGCTGCTCGAAAGATTGATCTGTACCCTGCCAAAGGATCCAGCTCAGTCCGTCTTGTCTACGGATGATGTGTGGGGCGTTGGCTTGTGGGACATCTATCCGACATGCCAAGTTGCCGGCATCGGCCACGATGATGCTGTAATCATCGATGGAGCATTTGGCGCGACAATCCGTTGGAAAGCCTTTAACTTGGTCGCCAACGCAGTGCGCGACTCATGGCGGCGTCTCATCGCACGCACTTGCCTACGCGGAAGCCCCTTTCTGTTCTACGTCGGCATAGGTCTCGTGGTCGCACCCGGATATAGTTCGCTCAAAGCCATCGGCGGCATCTTCCTCGCTTTGGCACTACTCTTCGTTCTTCTCTCTCCCTATCTGATCCGGCTCATATACAGCGGCAAGCTCTGGGGTACGCAAGCCTGGTTCTTCGGCTTCGAAGGCTACATGGACATCGAAACCATTGAGTCAAACATCTTCGGTGCCTACTTTGGTCATTTGACCTGGACGCCTCATGGCTCCCCACTGTCACGACATCGCATCGACGAATACGGTGAATTGATAGGCCTAGACCCAACCACAGATCCCGGTGTGAAAGACCTTGTACAGCGTGCCAACGGTAGCGTGTATGGGCAGCCCAAGGTGTTTACCCTCGTCGACACATACCTGATGACCGTAACCATGTTCGAGGCCGTAAACCCGCCTGTCGCGGTGGTCTTGTGTGGCTCCGAAGGCGGCATGCAACGTGCTGTTATGTGTTCGTATGATTGGACAACCCAGACGTTTTACCGAGAGACGGTGCTGCGCATGGAAACGTTGGTTCTAGAGAAGTTGTCTCGGGTTGGGAGGTTTCGGTTTGGGATGAAGAGGCCTTTGCTCGGTGTGAGGTCTGCCAGATAGTTGCAACGCACCGTTTTTCGTTCTGATCCCCAGTCTCGGCGATTTAATGCGAGGTTTTCATCCTTAAATAATGTTTAGTTTGATCCTTTTAGGAAGTTAGCGTTTCTCTTTAGGATATTTTAGAACCAAGGAGAGAACCAGAACCCTTAATGTAGTTCGTAATTTAAACCCAGTTTTACATATTCTTTAAATTAATTCATATTCACGAGATATATACGAGTTTCAGACCTCAGAATGCTGCGAAGATTGACCTGAGCATTCGCTTCTCTACAACGGATATTCCTCGCGAATAAAATATGTTAATCAATGATTCTTCTTTCAAAACCTGTAATGCTGACCTCACTCTAGTACGAGGTCATATGTATGCATGCAAGGCACCCACTCAGTTCCGCAAACAGCTTCTCCAACATCTGAAAGCGCACGAGACGCCTTCCTCAAGGTATTGGAAGATCTCCAGGGCTCAAGATAGATAAAGTTCTCATTCATTCCCACGTAGCATTTCACAGAGTCTCTACCATCTGGTAAACTTTGTCTTCAGGCTCGCATAACTGGGCTAGAACAGATGCAAGGATATTCACAATGTCCAGAGACTCGCTATCAGCGAAGGAATAGTAGAAGTACGCAACCTTGCAATATCGGCCATTCATGGAGTCTAGCTTCTCGACAGCGGTAGTCATTAATGTAGTTTTGCCCGCTCCAGTGATGCCGTCCGGCCAGAAAACAGAAAAAATGGTGGAGTCACACCAAGCCATAAGTCTTTTACTGTCTACAAACAAGGCGCCGCTACCAGGCGTGCGAGAGCTAGCTATCCTTTCGGGAGCGACCGGCGAAAGCCACTTCATCACCTTTTTATAGGTACCCATACTGAATTTGTGAGCTTACGTTGAACCCGATCAATGCAAAGAGATCGACAAAAATGTAGTCAAATCAAATGACACTATAGGTTCAACGTACAAAAGAGAACCTGGACAAATCCTGGGGAAGAAGAGGGAAAGCTCAAGGCAAAGATTCATTGCAGGATTTGCGATGGGATCGGATAATGCACGATTGACGAGGGAGAAAGTAGGAGGATCTTTCATCTGCCTTTCTTGGCTGCTCTTCAAGATGAGAGACCTAAGATCGGATATTTGCGAAGCGGTTTGGTGGGTCACATCGCTAAACGAAGTCAGCGAAAACATAGATATAGCAGGTAAGTCATGGCAGACATCTCGTCAGATATCAATGCTAGTATAAAGAACGTCTTGACTCTTTCTAGTTGCTGAAGATGGTGTCGGATCTCATTGCTTTGAAATGGTCACTTCATCTTTTGGAGTTTCGCCTGGAATCGACTCTTTGGAATCATCAATTTCTGCTGTAGGTCTTGCAAGAATCATATAGAATCTTTGGAACAATGGGTTGATACGAATTTTCGGCAAAGACGTGTTTGGCTGATACCTCGACCGGAATGAATTCCTGCTGCATCTTCAGGTGCTACAAAACAACAATCAAAGCAAAAAGCCCGTTACTAAGTTGCTGAACATTCCCCGTGCGGACCTTACATCCTTGGCATAGGAGAAAAAGATCGAGACAAGATTGAAAGAAAGGCCAAGGACGGTCAGAATGAGACCACTGACGTCGGCCATTTCTCGTGTGGCATAGAAACCGAAGCGTCAAAGATTGGGGACTCGGCAGTGCCAGCGTCTGCAAGTGTTGAATCAATTATCTCTCTAACAGTTAGACCGATGTTAGGTGCTTCGTATAGCTGGTGTCTCTTATAACGGAATCCGCAGTCACTGGACGAGGTTAAAGAGAGAGGATAGAGATGATGTTGATTGGCGGTATGTTAATAGCAGATTGATCACCTTGTCCTCCTATTATCGAAGCAACATAATTCTTGGAAGTGGAGTAGCCATATTCTGAAGTTATGATAGAGTGCATTATACGGGTGACTCAGATAATAAGGCACAGATTGCCCATTACTGGAAACAGTTCAAACGGTGAAAGAAAACATGCACGTGACAGGATGTCCCGCACAACTCAGCCTTGTATGTAGCCTAAAATAACAGGGTATTTTACAGTAATCTATTCTCGACACATCAAGCTGAGCCGTCACCTCTTTTATACCATTCCTCATTTTCATACCATCACGTTCAACCGCAAAATACCTCGGGCTAATTGCAGTTCTGGCATTTCAGGATGAAGACCGCATCCAGAGCTTCTACAAAACGTCGTCGAGACAGCAAGCCTAACAAACCACGGAAGAAACAACAGCAGACAACTCCTTTCGCTCGAGCATTTACCGTAAAAGACACACCCTACCATCCGTCGTCGAGCGTATTACGCTATACTGCCGGCTCTGTGCCAAAACCCAAGCCTGTTCTAAAGCCAAAGCCTACCGTAAGAAAAGTTCCCAGATCAGCCAAGAAAAACCGACGAGATCCTTTCCATGTTCTGAACGACGATGAGGTCCGTCTCATTATCACGCTACTACCTGCTCGGGACACCGAAACCTTGAGAAGAGTCTCGAAGTTGTGGAAAGCAAGCTCCGAGTCTCACTGCGGAAAGAGTGCTTTGCTGAAACATTTTCCATGGGCGGCATCCAAAGTGGACAAGTTTGTGTCAAGGGAAGAGGCCAACCTACAATTTCGAAGATACTGTATGTTGTTCGCTTCCATGTATCTACTTGCACATCCATTTTTTCATACTTGATCACTGGAAAACATTTAACACTCATCGATCATTAGTATATCATCAAGGGAGTCTGCTTGCTGGCAATGCTACGAGAGCTATCAAGTGCACAGACGTCACTGATTGGCATATTGGAAACAACTCTCTTGTATGGTTGAGAGCGCGTGCTCCCGGTTGTTACCAAATCTTGATATGCGCTTTAAAGTCTGACGACGGTGTCTCAACTAAACCATTCGACATCGTGGAGCTTGATGCCAAGGATCTGGATGACCGGCAGGTTAGCATAGAATATGTTCAGATTGCTCCAGATGGCGAGTTGCTCGTGCATCTGAGTTCTCTGGAACGTTGTCCAGGTGGAGTAGTCGAAAAGCTGGTTAAAATGACTCGAGGCAAGGCCTTCACATGGCAAATCAAGTTAAAAGCAATGATCAACAGACCCGTGATAGGCAAGAGTGCTATTTACTTTGTGCGACCCAGGCAAGAGCTTCAACCAGCGCCAATCGAAGCGGCCTTTTGTAAAGCAAGCCTGAAAGATGGCTCAATTATCTACGAAATCCCATTGCCTGAGGAGTATGGCATCAAAATTGGGGTCCCTTATCGCAACACCTCTCTAACATTAACGCCTGACGAAAGCTGGGCAGTCTGGAATGATCTTGAAGGCAAGGCCTACATTTTCTCAACTGTTTCCGGACAAGTCATACATACCTTCCCACGATCGTCCAACACATCTGTTGTTGTTGTCAGCTCAGTGGACAACATAATCCGGGACATCCACAACGGTTGGGGCTATTCACGGTCCCACTCAACAGTCATATTTTTTAGCAAAGAAGCCGATGCTTTCGCAACTGAGCGATTGGACCTGCCAATGAAGCCAATCAGCGAATCGTGGTGCTTCGATGGCGATCGTCCGGTTTTCTGTTATCTCCTTCATGAAGACACCATGCAACCAGTCGACATTCCATGGCCACCGAATCACATCGACCATACGGCTTTAGACCCATTTACCACTATAGGAATCCGACCCGGGGAAGTATCCCTCCCTACCTACCGAAATGGTGCTCTGCATAAAGAGGCGGAGAGCTACAGACCCGATGGTATGCAATCCGTTGTTACCGTTACCCTGCCGCCCCGCTCAATGGGAGAAGACAAGAGGAGAGATCTAGAGGTAGAGCTGCCTTGGTCATTCCATGTCGGGGATTACTTTGGCATGTACGAGGACTACTTGGTGTTCCATAGTCGGCTTGACGACTCTCTTACGCTGGTGGATTTCTGGCCCACTTGGTAAACACTTTTAGCATGCATCATTTTTCTATTACCGATTTCTTCATCATACTGCGACATCAACCATCTGGTTTCTTCAGGATATAGTTCATACTCGTTATTCAACATCCTTGAAGCCGCCGAGCTGGAATCCAATATTCGACCACGCTTACCCCAATAGCTCGTCCTTTTACATACCAATACTCAAACACAGTCAACTTTTCCACACCAACTCACCTTGTACACACCTCCCTCCAAACACAAAGAGCAAAGCCGGACTTTTGGATGCATACATATCCGCACAAACACTGGGTGATAATGACACAACAACCCGTATGGGATGGCGGATTGATGTCGTGGAAACTGGCAATGGACATACAGATGATACCCATAGCATAGCGAAGGAATCGGACTAGGAAATAGTAACCATAGCGCATTTACTGACTGCTGCTGCTGTTCGCTCAGATGCAAAGAAGTATACCAACCATGTTGTTGAAAGTATTGACATTGGGCAGTCTTCAGGTTCGGATGTAGGCCATGGTAAGCAAGCAGACGAGGACTGGTCGAGTAGAAAGGTGAATGGTCTAAAGCATTTCTGACCCCTAAAACCCCACAAAGCCTCAATCACCCACTCATCCACCCCATCCGATTCCAGTCGCCCAAAACAGAGAAAGCCCCCGAAAGCCATTAGCATAATCAACGGCCTTGTCCCCTATACTTCTCAGACGCTGGTATCCTGTGACAGTATCATAGTAAAGTAGTATTTACAATACAGTGATCCAATGATCCCTCTAGAGCAGAGGAGGTACAGTATGGTAGAAGCGGTAGGTTTTGAGCGGGCGAAGTGAATAAAGAACCGAACTGAGAAATTGAGTGAGGTATGATCGACTCTGCGGGGAGGAAGGGGATTGGAATAAGAAATATATGTGTGTTATTGCATTGAAACACTGCAGGTATGTATATCAACCCACCCACCCACCCATTCACAACTCAAAAACTTTAATTCGAGGATTAACCGACAAATCGAATGCAAGGTTTTCCCTTGATGAAAGTTTCGATCCACGATAGTCGTTTAGATTAGGGATGGGAAATCTCAGGATTGGGAGTGATGCTCAAGTAAAATGGAGAAATATAGGGGCGTTTCGGTGGGAGCGGGATAGGTATTGTTATGCCGTGTTGGAGGGTTTGAGAAATGTTCTGTTGCGATTCTATGGGGATTTTGACTGGGAAATGGGTAAGAGGGGTGACAAGCGGACAGATACATCATTCGTCTATCAAGTCTCTAGGGTTCCTACGCATTGAAGCCCTAGCACTGGTATAGGCAATTGAAAGGAAGGTTTGCAAATTCTCACCTGAATCGTCAGGGATGCATCTAATGTCTCTAACGACTCAAAACTCTGATTGATTGAGGATGAAAGATATGTGCAAGAAAAATAGAGATACAGGACTGATGATCATCACGATAGCCTCTAATATATAAACAGAGCCAAGGGTCACTCTAGATTTAGCCCTAGCTCTGTCGGAGTACACATTAAAGCATTTGCATCACCAAAGGCAGTGTTTGCTATATTGAATATAATCCTCAGATGTATATAGAGAACCCTTCTGAGATAATATCGCATGTTGCTGACGATCCACCAGAAGACCCATATTGCAATGTTCTGATTGGTGTTACAGCTTTGATGTTAGGAGGCAAAGTCAAGCCAATGGCAGTCTTGTCACCTGCACTGGACGAAGAGAGGGTGGCGTCCGGATGACCCGCCCATTGCGTTGGCCACTTTCTTCGCTATCTCTGATTTACGGTATCCCATCGCGCCATGCTGACATTAGTTTGACAGTTCGAGAACATAAATCTTCTATGCGGTAGTCGTCCAACCGTTTGGCTTCTTCCTCGAGCTGTTTAAGCTCGCCGACAAAGTTCCAATTTGGGACCTCGCGCTCCCTAGCAATCGCGAGTTTCTCTAGGAGCTCGTCCACTTCCAGGTCAGATGGCCTATCACCATTGCCACACTCACCATCGTCCAGCTCACTATACGAGTTTTGGGCCAATCCTCTAGCTAAGCCATAGGCCAACAGCATGTTTCCAGGAATAACTCAAAGTCGTTCTATCTTCGAGAGGAAAGGCATCATGGCTTAGCTGAGATCATCCGAAGAAATCCCAGTTTTCCTGGCAGTGCGTGTGTCTTCATGTAACTCTCCCTGAGCCTCGCTCATCCTGTAAGAATTTTGAGCTGCAAGGGTTTTGCACCATTCTCGCGGGCGTCCATGTGCTTTTCAATGTGATGAGCATCTACGATGGCGATATCAGCGGTCATGCGATGGAGGAGAGCAACAGCAGTCCATACCGAGAGCGAGTCCACTGTTGTCTATGAAGCCGTACAGTTCGGCTATGTGGTTCTTGAGACCTTCGATCTTAGAATACGCAAGAGCCAACAGTAAGGGTCAGCTTCTGGGGAAGCAGAAAGCTTCGCGGATCTGTTCGGGAGTGCGCTGGGGTCTTTTGATCGTGAGACAGACCTCTTGTGCGTAGGCATTATTGTGATGTTGCTCCGTAAGGTAATTCATATAAAGTCTTCTAGAAAGCACGGCAGGAGATTTGGGGACGCGACGCGTCTGATTCAGGGCACGTGATAAACCCCTGTTCAGATTGATCTTCCATTCAAGGTTCGAGTTCACCATATCGCACATGCTCTGCGCTCCTAGAAAGTATGTATTCATTGTACCCTTGACTGCCTTCGGCCTGAACCTTCTGACCTCGCATGTGTTCAGTGCGGGACATTTTGTATTCACCTGATACATGATCAACACATGTTGAGTGGCTGGTTTCCAATAGGAGGTACCAGGGAAGCCACAGAGGAAGTCGGATGACGACAACCTCCAGCGCACAATCCTGACTCACGCCATGACTTGCACTTTTCTAACCTCCAGATCTGTTGACGTCGCCCTCGTCTTTCTGTCTATTCCAAGGTCACTATGGCCATTAGTCATAATGTATTCGTTATTACTGTGAGTCTGTATGCCCATCCCCAAAGGTTTGCTGGTAATGTCTCCATTGGCAATTTTTATGGTGCCGGCCTCAGTTGTAGTTTGGTGGCTAATCTGACCTACACGTTCCATGATGTGGTGGGCAGCAAAGATGCATCCACCGAAAGCAAACCTGATGAGAGAATCCCCGGCCAAGCTTCCAATAATGAATACGTCAGGTGCAACCTCGAGAGATTCCTCGGCCTTCGCTCGTAGTGTACGTCCGGAAATCATGTCACTGTTGCCTGTAATTTGTCGGTCTACGCCAAGCACTTCTCGGTTGATCTCTGTGTCAAGGAACCTCAAAGAGCCGCGCCTTCCGACGACATATTCCATGCTTGAAACCTCTCGGTCGAAAGTACGGCCAGAGCTCCCTTCAAGCGTGATAATAGCCAAATTATCACGCATTGCTACATCTTTTATGAACGTATTAGGGAACCCTTCGTATGTATTGTCCCAGTTGCGCTGAGCAAAAAAGGGATTGCATTTCTTCAAGCGTAAAGGAGTGGCAGAGTCGTGAATATTGAGTGCCTTTTTGGCAGCAAGTTTCATTTGACGATATACACTGGCATACTCCGGATACGCACGTGGGTGGCATGCCTTGAGTGGCGAAGGATGCTCATCTGGATCCCATTTGAATATGTGAATAATCCTCCTTCCTGGTGGAGTTGAGATAATGATATCCGCCGCGGTGAAACCAGAGCCAATTATGAGTAAGGGAGTGAGACGGATAGAAGTTGAAGGATGCAAAGCAGCTAATGGTTGCAAAAGTGGACGTGGTGGGATCAGGTTTGCGAAGATACCAGACGCAAGCACAAGATGTTTGCACCGGATGTTGGGAGCTGCTAGGTGGAAACCGTCAATCGTTCTGCTGATACCACTGACACCAACATTTGTAAAGACCGAGTCACTGATATTGACCATGTTGGGGTATATCGCCAAATAGCCGGCCACTTCCCGACGTGTTGGTCGGTGAAAGTCTGGCGGCTGTCTACCATTGATCCTATAATAGTGGTTTTCAAATGTATAGCCTGGTAATGAGAGCATCTCCGCATAGCTCAGGGTTCCTATGTCCCAGCTCGCGGAAACCGGATTGTCTGCCCATTGACCGCCAGCATGCGCAGTATTGCCTAGGACCACATGAGGCACCCTTTTTGTTTCCTCGTGACGCCATTCCACACATGTGCGGTGTTCGCCAGGATGCGTATCGGCCAACGGTCGAATGAGCGTATCAAGGAGGACATTGATGGGAAGGGCTTGAGTCGAGTAGGAAAGGCGGGACGCAGTGAAATGCGCTGTAAGGTCGGCTACGTTAACATTGAGCAGGGCTGGCGACTGGAGAAGCTTTTGGTGTAGTATCGGATCCGGATGTGGGTGTGAGGCGTTGTAATATGGTATGTTGCCGTTGAGAATGTAAGATAGGATGAGGGCGGAGGGGCCATTGCCAACAATAACCGTGTCGACCTGAGCTGGAAGGAGCTTCTGCTCCGTTTGGCTGCCCATCACATCCAATCCCAATTGGCCATCTCGTACATATGATAATATCGGCCAGCCGACATTGTAACAAATATGAGCACGAAAGAAGAGACGGTGCTGAAGAACTAAACAGGAAATTATAATTATTAATCGAGTCTTCATAATAATCGTCATGCATGTGTTAAATTACATATTCATGACGTCCGTCCTTAGCGCAGGCTTTAATTACCACTCAAACCTCCTTTTATCAAATCTCCGTGGTAGAGAGAGTACACCCTACATGCAACCTTTCAATTGGACCATCTTGCTTGCACAATATAGCTTTTCCAATTGCGAAGGGCGGTCCGTAGTCCGTATACCAACGCACATTTACTTCCCTTTTCTACATTCCAGCAGCGAATAGATGGACGCTTGCCTCAAAATGGACGCTTCGAGGTTCACGGTGCTTAGTCAAGCTCTCATGGATCAATCAGGGCCCAACTTTTGCGATGGTTAATCTCTCAATCATTAATCGTAAAATACTTCTATAAAAAATATCGGCATGTATGACGCAAAAACTTGTACACCTTATCAGGTTCTGTTGGAAGTAAAAGGTATACGTTTCGACCATGCCGCGATTCGAACGCGGAATCTTTGGTGCCGAAAACCAACGCCTTAACCATTAGGCCACACGGCCAATCACAACATAACTGCTTACTATTTAAGTATATAATGATAGCCACTAATGGCAGTGGTACTATACCTTCGGTACCTATCATAGCGGTGGCCGAGCAGGTGAGATCATTCAAAGCGATCAGGCAGTGAAGCCAAGCGACTCGTCCTATTATAGAAAATGTGAGATCGATTTCTATGAGCAACAGTTCAAAGCAGTTGAATGTCAGAGTAAGAGAGGACGATAGGCATGGCAGTGAATCTGTTGCAAATGCTTGAGATCTGACACAGGTCGGGTAACACGGTATCGAAAGGAAGAATGTGCAAGCACTAGGTGAGCATATCCATATTTATTCATATGTTAGGTTATATTTCGATTCCAATCTGCAACACTGAGTAGCCCTCGCATGCTTGACAAGATAGGCCACGATCGGAATGCACTGTCAACATAGCAGCAACGCTTGAAATCAAAAATCATTGATGTACAACCGTCCAGCTTTGAATGTCGGAGACAAAGAGAATGGCCATGAAGAACCCAGAAGCTGCAATCACGGACCAAGAAACTGCTTTTCGAGTCCTTCCGCTTTTTACTCCAGATGAGCCATGACTGTTGAAGTTCCTGTACTTCTTTGTCCGTTGCCCGAACTTGTTCTGCGAACCAAGACGAAGCATCACTCCCTCCCTTGTATTCGAACTGCCACCTTCCCATTAGATCGTGAAGTCCAGATTGAACGGCTCTTAGCTGAACGGTTTTTTTAGCCAGATACTGCGAAGCGTGGCCAAAGACTAGCGTCATTAAGCCAAGACGGTCGATCTGTTGCTTTACAATGTAATCATCAAGCTTGGACCTTCCATGTGTATATAGAAGCCACTCCCAAACTGGCAGACCTTCAATGATAGTCGTCTTCTTGTTCGTGGCATTCATTAGCATTGGGACTGTCTCGTGGATCCTTGACGAAACAACCCAGAGTGCATTCAGCTTGTCGTGTAAGACGCTTGTTTCGAAGATGTCCTGCTCTATCCTGCTGCCGACAGTACGAATGAAGGTTTCCATTTGGGAAATAGCATTTGATCTAGTACTGGAGCACACCTCACGGAATGGTTCGATGCCGATATGGAGATAGATTAAGTTCCTTGTATACAGCCATTTCATACCAATCGTGAAGATTCCATATATAGCCCTTGTCTCGGGCTCTAGGAGACCACCATTCTTAAAGCCTCTTGTCAGAGCTTTGGAGCCAGAGAAGAACCGCTTCATTGTACCTGTGACATGGTTGTCGTGAAACTGAACGGCATCAGTGTCAGAATTAAGGGCAATGTTTTCGGTAAATTCGCCATACAGGATTGATTGATCTTCTCTGGAAAGCTCCGAGAAGGGAAGACTTGCACGAAGGGAGCGAACATTTGTCTCCCATCTCGACAGCCAATGAGGGAGTGTGAAAGATATTGCTGACCATAAGCATTCTGCGAAAGGCTCACGAATATCTTCAATAGTCCCAGGCTTCATATTAGAAAGGTTATCATAGTCAGAACAGACCAAGTCGCGGAGGTTCGGAATTTCCTGTCCGCAAAAATTACGAACAACGTGTTACTTCTGGCAGTGTATACCAGGGCAATCATCTGGATGATGGCCAATATTGGACTATGGCCATAAGTGGCCAACTGAATAATCACTAGAGCCATGTCAAAGCTTTCCATGTGCAGTTTAGGACTTCTTCGAGGACACCCCAGAGGAAAAGCATGGTTGCAGAACACGTGATGACAGATTGCATGACATCTAGTCCCGGGAGGGTCCCTTGATGAACCCATTGTTTACCGCAGTGGAACTATACGAGCCAGTTTTGTTAAAAGCGCGCCTTCTAATTTCATCAGCGCTGATACATCGTTACATAATTTTCATCTGCACGCTTGCGATCGTAATTTTCTAACTTTTGCTTCGTAGCAGGGCGACTCACCTAATGTAAGAAAGAGGATTGGTTTTCGCTATTCTACTGGGGTCTACCATCGTCTCACAAGTCATATAGACCTTCAGAAAACTCCACGCCCCGTCCATATGGAGTCGTATTTACTGTTTACTCTCCACCTTCTCCGTCTGAAATAGCCTCAAGGAGCGCTCTCTCAGGATCTTCAGTGATCTCATCGCTCGCATCATTCTCGATTGGCGTTTTTCTTTCGACACGACTATTATGTTGTTGTCCCAGGTGTTCCGTATTGCGAGCCTCCTTCGCTGTCTCTACATGCGAGCTTTTTGGTTTCTGATGAGCCAACGCTGCTTTCCTATTGGGAATGTCACCTCTAGCTTTCTCTACTTTTGCCTTCAAGTCGCCGTCTGTCAAATCTTGCTGATCAAGACTTTCGAAATGCCATGGCAGATTCTCAGGCGATCCCAAACTGGAACTCGCAACAGGAAGTAGTAGTAGCTTGGCGGAGTCGATGAACTTGTAGCACAAGTCATGTAGATTGGGAGGAATCTTATTGTTATATGAAGCACAGAAATTCGCTGGTCGATACAGAGACAGAGCGTGCAGAGGATTTTTGAGAGATGTCCTCATTTCACGCACCATACGCGATGCTGCAACGGGTTTGTTATAAGGCGGTAGTCTCCGGCATCTGAGAGCGGATCAAAGGTATGCTTGCTGACACTTGCTGACAATGATCTTACTCCGATAGTGTCTACGTCTGCAGGGTTCATGACGAAGGGAATTGATCATCGCTGGCTCGCTGCAACATTATAAATAGCCTCCGGTCAAGGCCAAACGGCATATAAAGCCGAGATCAGCCTTTGGTCGAGTATAAACGATATATAAGCTGCCAGAAATTCTGGCCGAAGTCAAACAGTATTCCTAACAAGTGGTATCCTGTTAGGTGGCTGAGAGATTGGAAGCTCTAAATAGGGTCGTTGCCATGTTTGAAAGTTGGCGTCGAGATGAAGGCCTGACCGGACGAAAATCTATGGAGAGCATCCACTCCCATGTACGGACATACGGAGTTACCGATCCATCTCATGAGAGGCCGAATAGCTTCGTCAGAACACTTGACCAATGTCCCGAGTGCAGGTGTGAGGTAGGGATCACGGATGGTCATATGACAGTCAGGTCAGGTCAGATGTTTTCTGTCATGCTGACGTCAGATGTTTCTACTTGACAGCCAATAAGACAGCTTATATATATATTACTAAGGCT
>JAABVA010000501.1_pt1 | contig 49957 bp, 59 predicted proteins | sample 5560331 | NCBI WGS metagenome assembly JAABVA01 (sample SAMN12812661, study PRJNA571458) | rock metagenome | isolation source: Antarctica rocks | place: Antarctica: Victoria Land, Mt New Zealand sud | collected 2016-01-07 | reverse complement strand
GCGCTGCTTGGAGTTGGAGGTCATCCCGTTGCGAATAATGTTTTCGCTGCCGCAATGGCGACAGGCGATCTGAATCGTAACCATGATCGTGAGTGTACCGTGCCTCTCTACCTTGAACCATTACCCGCCAGGGAAGAAGCAAGGGCGTTCCCGCGGATCAGGCTCGTCGAGAGCCGCTCGGGGAAGACGTACGAGCTCCACCCCGAGAGCGGCACGCTCACGAGCATAGAACATCTTCAAGTGTCGCTGGGCTGCTCACCGACGTATCGGGCGCGTGGTCTGATGATTCTGCCTGTCTCGTATTGCTCGATTGCGTGACCTACCCAGCCGGCCGTTCTGCCGAGGGCGAACAGCGCGAGCGCCCCGCCTGGCGGCAGTCCTAGAACCCTCGCGAGGACCGCCAGGGCGAAGTCTACGTTGGGTCGCTCGTCTATCAGGTCGCCGGCGGCGTCTGCCGTCTCGCTCGCCAGCTTCGACGCGGCCGAGTCGGGGTGCGCCGCGGCCACGGCTGCGAGCAGCGCCTCACCCCGCGGGTCGCCGTCGGGGTAGAGCTGGTGACCGAATCCTGGCATGACCTCCCCGCGTCTCAGGCGTGAGGCGATAACCCTCCTGGCGTCGCCGTCCGCGTCTGCCTCCGCCAAAAAAGCCTCGACGCGTTCGGTGTTCCCGCCGTGCTTCACCCCGCCCAACGCGGCCAGCCCGGCCACCACGACCGCGTAGGGCGTGGCTCCTGCTGAGGCGACGCACCTGGCCGTGAAGGAAGAGACGTTCAGCTCGTGGTCCGCGCAGAGGACGAGTGACCGATTTAGCAGGGTCGCGGCACCACTCTCCCCGGGAACCCAACGGCTCTGCAAGGCCTGTGCCACGGTGTCCTCGGCGCTCTGCCCACCGCCGGTCGCTGCGGATACCAGCAGACGCAGGATGCGGGCGCCGGTCTTGGCGACGGCGGCGCTGCGCAGGTCGTAGGCGGCTGGGTCCTCTGCCGCCGCGCTCTGAAGCGCCACCCCGAAGGTCTCCATCGGAGATCCCGAGCCGGCCCCTCGACCTTCGAGCCGAAGACGTTTGGGGACGGCACCGGCGGATGTTCGGAAGAGCTTGGGTAGTCTTCCAGGGTCACCCTCCGTCATATTCCCGGTCCAGATCAGCTCGGCGACCTGCTCCAGGGTGTGATCATCGGAGAGGGCGATGGCGTCGCGTCCTCTGTAGTACATCCGACCGTCTGCGATCAACGTGATGGCCGACTCCATCACCGGCGTGCCCCAGTCGAGCGCACTCTCCGTGGCTTGTGCGGGATCCCGCCGCTGCTCCTTACGCTCTTTGAGTTTCCGCACGTCCTCCGCCCGGTAGCGTCTGTTACGCCGTTTCCCCCCGACGGCCTCAGAACGGATAAGCCCCCGGCTTACATACGCATACAACGTCTTTAGGCTGACCCTCAACTCCCCGGCGGCCTCCCGAGCCGTAAGGTAACGGGTTCCGCTCACGCCGCCCGTCCCTCCTCCGGATGCCAAAGGAGGTCTACAGGTTCGTCCAGAGGTTTATAGTTGATCAATATATCAACGTTGATAACCATATCTCTTCATTCTACAGTACAGGAAAACCCGGTGACAGGAGCATCGTATGTACACGCGGAGCAAAGTAGAGAGCCCCAAACGAGAGCGGGACGGTCTCGTCTCTCACGCCCTCTTGCAGCGGGGGGACTTACCCGATGCGGGCTTCACCGCGACTTGGGTGGACGTCACTCCGGGGGCGAGGCAGCGGCTCCACGACCACCCTTCGGAGCAGGTCTACATGATAACCGCCGGCAGGGGCAGGATGTTGGTGGGAGAAGAGGAGCGGGAGACCGGCTCGGGCGAGGTCATCTACGTACCTCCTGGCGCCGTTTATGGCATAGAGAACGTCTCGGAAGAGGTGCTCACCTATATCTTGGCAGCGATGCCTGCGCTGGATGTGGAGGCCGCTCACGACCACGGGCAGCTACGTTCTGAGGAATGAACGCGGGGCGGTCGACGGCTGACAAAAACACGGAAGGAGCTATTTTCAGATGAGCGATAAACTAGAGGTCGGCTTCGCGCCCGGACTGGAGGGTGTGGTCGCGACCCGAACGCGCCTTAGCAGCGTCGATGGGACGGCGGGGCGCCTGGTCATCGCCGGTTTCCCCGTCGAGGAGCTGGCGAGCCGGGCGTCTTTCGAGGAGACGCTGTACCTGCTCTGGAACGACGCGCTGCCTGACGGGGAGCAACTGTCGGCCCTGAGAAGAGATCTCGCTGCTCGCAGGGCGTTACCGAAGGTCACCACGGACGTCCTCGCGGCGGCGGCTGCCGAACAAGTGCCGCCTATGGACGCCCTGCGGATGGCCTCCGGGACGCACGGCCTGAAGAACGGTGACGACCGCGACGACGCCCTCTGGCTCGTCGCTGCTCTCCCGACCATCGTAGCTGCCTACTGGCGCCTCTCGCAGGGACGGGAGCCAGTGGAGCCCGACCCCGAGCTGGCGCACGCGGCCAACTACCTCTACATGCTCTCCGGTGAAGCCACGAGCCTGGAGCAGGCCCGGGCGCTTGAGACGTACCTGAACACCGTGGTGGACCACGGCATGAACGCCTCCACCTTCGCGGCGCGGGTGATCGTCTCCACCCGCTCGGACATCGTCTCGGCCGTAGTGGGCGCCATCGGCGCGCTCAAGGGACCGCTACACGGGGGCGCTCCCGGGCCGGCGCTCGACGTGGTCTTCGAGATCGGGGAGGCGGAGCGGGCGGAGAAGTACCTGAGAGCGAAGTTGGATCGCGGCGAGCGGCTCATGGGCTTCGGCCACCGTGTCTACAAGGTCCGTGACCCCCGGGCCGACGTGCTCGGAGCCGCCGCGGAACGACTGTACGCCACCGACGCGGACAGGGCCCTCTACGAGCTGGCACGGGAGGTGGAGGAGACGGCCCTCTCCCTGCTCGAGGAGTACAAGCCGGGACGTAACCTCCAGACCAACGTCGAGTTCTACACCGCGCTCCTCTTGCACGGCCTCGGCCTGCCCACCGAGCTCTTCACGCCCACCTTCGCCGTCGGCAGGGTGGGAGGATGGACGGCTCACTGCTTCGAGCAACAGGCCCTCGACCGGCTCATCCGCCCGCAGTCTGAGTACACCGGGAGCAAGAACCGCTCCTGGGTGCCGCTCGAGGAGTGGTAGCCCGGGAAGTCCATGACCATCGAGAGCGTGCCGGATCACCCAAGCGTGGTGAGCGAGAAGGATCCGGAGTGGGGCGAGCCGTCGCATGGGGAGAAGTTCGGCTAGCGACGTAAGGCGGCGGAACGGGGTTTGAAGGAACGCCCGGACGAGTTAAGGGAGAAGGCCCTACTGTGGGATCGCTGGCGTGCAGGAAGAAGCGGCCGTAGCGCCCGGCGATCCGTGGACGAACTCGAGGCTGGGGTCTCCGAGAGCTGCTGAGAGAAGGCCGGCAGGTGGAATCAGCGGCTAGAGGAGCAACTCCCCTTCGCAGACGTACTCGGCGGGTCCGGTCATGTAAACTGGTTTTCCCTCTCCGTCCCATGAGACCTCCACCGAGCCGCCGTCCAGGCGCACGGCCACGGGGCTCCCGGCGAGGCCCGAGCTTATGGCCGCGACTGCCGTCGCGCACGAGCCCGAGCCGCTCGCCAGAGTCTTGCCCGCGCCGCGTTCCCAGATCCTCATCCTGATCTCGTGTCTCCCTCTCGAATAGGCGAACTCTACGTTCGTCCCCTCGGGGAAGAGGGGGTCCTTCTCTACCCGCGGACCGACCGCGCCCAGGTCCAGAGCCTCTACCTCCGCCTCGCTCCCCAGGAGAGCAACGGCATGCGGGTTGCCCATCGAGACGCGAAGAAAACTGAAGCCGTGAAGCTCTATCCCAGGGTCTAGCACCGGCGGACCCATGTCCACCCGGGAGGAGCCGTCCTCGTAGAGGACGACCTTCTTTACTCCGGCTCCGGTCTCCACGGTGAGGACGTCTCCGTCCACGATCTCGAAGTCCCGAGCGTAGCGGGCGAGGCAGCGCAGGCCGTTGCCGCACATCTCTGAGGGCGAGCTGTCGGAGTTGAGGTAGACCATCTTCAGGTCAGCCACATCAGAGGGGGCAGGTACGAGCAGGCCGTCCGCGCCTACCCCGAAGTGCCGGTCACAGACCCTTCGGACTAGCTCAGGCAGGTTAGCAACCTCGACCTCGCCGGGGTCGATGATGATAAAGTCGTTGCCGACACCGTGCATCTTCGTAAACCTCATGGTGCGTAGATTCTAGCCTCACTTTGCTGGAAGACCAAGCCCGATGCTGGTACAAATGGTGCGGCGGAAAGCGTTTGAGAGGAGGTGTAAGCCGTGGAAGGTGGCAGAGAGGTCTGTCTGGAAGAAGAGGTCGAGAAGATGCGGCGTTCGGGGATGTCCACGGACGAGATCGCGCAGCAGATGGGCGTAGACCCGGCGTGGGTGGAGAGCCTGGTCTCGATGTGGGAGGATGAGCCGGCGTCGTAAGCGGCTCGGGCGACGGCCCTACGCTCCTGCGCGGTAGGAACGTAGGGCTTCGGCCGCTCCGGGTGGACGTCGTCGAGCGCGTGGCCGAGATCCAGGCCGAGCCCGGCGTCGCCCGCTGGTGGGGGCTTCCGGACGAGGCGCAGCTGCGCCGGCAGGCTGAAGGGGTCGAGGACGAGAAGGCCTTTGCGATCGAGACGGACGGCCAGCTCGTGGGTTTGATCCAGTACTACGAAGAGAACGAGCCTGACTTCCGCTACGCAGGAATTGACGTCTTCCTCACCGAGCGCGTCCACGGGCTTGGCCTGGGAACCGACGCGGTGCGGACGCTCGCGCGCTACCTGATTCACGAGCGGGGACATCACCGGCTCACGATCGACCCAGCGGCCGAGAACGCCGTGGCAATTCGAACCTACGAGAAGGTTGGCTTCCGCGCCGTCGGCATCATGCGCGAGTATTGGCGTTCGCCGGACGGTACGTGGCGCGATGGCCTGCTCATGGACCTGCTTGCGCGCGAGTTCGATTCGGCATGAGTCCGCGCCGTCGCACGATGAGCCTGGGTTGGCCCGTGGACGCCTTGCTCGCCTCCCTCATTCCTGACGCTTACCGGGAGGGTGACAAGCTGGTCACTTCCTTCACGACCTCGGAGCTGTAGCCGGAGCTGGCTTAGACCGGAGCCCCGTCGTCCTCGTATCGCCCTCCGAGGTGTTTGGCTAAGAACCTCTCAGCGGCGGCGTAGAACTTCAGGCGGTTCTCGGGTCTCGCGAAGCCGTGCCCCTCGTCCTCGAAGAGCAGGTACTCGTGGTCGATGCCCTTCTCCTGCATGGCGGCCACGACCTGCTCGGCCTCGGCCTGCTTGACACGCGGGTCGTTCGCTCCCTGAGCAATAAGCATGGGTATCCGGATCCTGTCCACAAAGAACAACGGAGACCGGGACTTCAGGAATTCCTCCTCGGTCTTGGGATTGCCGACCCGCTCGTAAAAGGTCGCCAGAAACGTGGACCAGTACGGCGGGATGCTGTTGATGAGCGTGATGAGGCTGCTCGGCCCCACGATGTCCACCGCGCACCGAAACAGGTTCGGCGTGAACGTCGCACCGACGAGCGCCGCGTACCCGCCGTAAGACCCGCCATGGATCGCCACCCGGTCGGGATCTGCTATGCCCTCGTCGACTGCCCACCCTACCGCATCTACGAGGTCGTCGTGCATTGCGGCGCCCCACTCCTTGTTCCCGGCGTTTAGAAACTCCTTGCCGTAGCCGGTCGAGCCGCGGTAGTTGACCTGCAAGCACGCGTACCCCCGGTTTGCGAACCACTGTGCCTCCGGGTCATAGCCCCATGTGTCCCGCGCCCACGGCCCGCCGTGTACGTTTAGCATCATCGGCATCCCCTCGCGTCCCGCGCCCGGTGGTAGGGTCAGGTAACCCTCTATAGTCAGGCCGTCACGGGCGGTGAAGGAGATGGCCTCCATCCGGGCGAGGGTATACTCGTCGAGGTCGGGCCAGGCGTTGAACAGGTGGGCGCCTTTTCTCTTCCCGCGCTTGTATGAGTAGTAAGAAGGGCCGCGATCATCGGCGGTGAAAGCTACGAGCCAGTTCTCGTCGGCCCGGTCGCGGCTCGTGACGGCGAAGTCGCCCCGGTCAAGGCTCTCTATAGCCTCGAAGTCATCCCGGACTCTCTCATCCAGCACGATCCACTCGGCCCGGGCCTTCTCTATCGCCACGGCCTCTACCAGGTAGGTCTCCGGGTTGACGAGCACGTTACTCACGTCATAGCGTTCGTCTCCGGCGAGCACCTCGTACGCCCCGCTCCCCAGGTCCAGCGAGGCGAGTTGGGCGGCGTTCGCGCCCCGCGAGTCGAGCAGGTAGATCCTCGCTCCATCCCCCGAGAAGCCGACCGGACCACTGCTAAGTGCGTCCTCCGGTCCCCAACTTGCGATCTTCTCCCAATCTGCCTCCTCCGTCTCCCGGAAGAGCAGGTCGAACCCGCCCTCCGGCGTAGCAGCCACCGCCCCGCGCACCCGGAAGTCCCTATCCGCGACCCATTGCGCCACGGTGCCGGGGTTCTTCGCGACGAGCTCTAGATCCCCATCCGATATGGAGAGCCGGTAGACGTCGTGGACCTGCGGGTCCTCCTTGTTCAGGCCGACGAGCAGCGCATCCGGGAAGCGCCTGTTCTTCGCCAGGAGTTGCGCCTGGACCCCTTCGAAGGGCGTCAGGTCGCGCGTCTCCTGTGTCTTCGGGTCGGTGGCGTGAATGCGCCAATCCTCGTTCCCGCCTACGTCCTGGAGGTAGACGATATGCTCGTTGTCCTCCGCCCAGAAGTAGATGCGGATGCCGCGCTTGCGATCCTCCGTTACGGGGCGGTAGTCCTCGTCCCCGACCGCGGAGCCGACCGGCCCGACCCACACGTTCAGGACGCCGTCCACCGGGGCGAGGTAAGCGAGGCGTTTGCCGTCCGGGGAGAGGCGGGGCTGGGCCTTTTGGGGGTTGCCGAAGAGTACTTCGCGCGGGATGAGCGTGGGCAAGGACGTGCGGAGGTCGGTCATTTTTCCTCTTTCGTGCGTTGTGTAAATTATTCTGCTAGTGTAGCTTGCCTCACGATACCTTGATGCGGCTAACCGGATTTGGGCAACTCTACGTCGCGGTAGGCTTTCGAATCTCGCTGAACAGTAGATGCTTTACGGGGTACTCTGCCTCTTGCGCCATTGGCGTCTTCATGATTATTGTTGACTTCTCCGGGAAAGTAATCGACCGCGAGCTTGCTGCCGCAGATTCTTCTTTCGGCTAATCGGAATCCACATCGTTCTCGACGCGGAGACGAAGTTGTTGCATAAAGTCGTTGGTCTTGCGATTGCCGGAACCGGATTCTCCAACCCGGAAGAAGCCGGGGATCTCATCCGCTATAGCCTGAGCAAGTCGCATGATTGCTTCGTATCGTTTACTTCGCTGTTCTTCGTTGCCCTAGCTGGTGTTCAGGACGTCCCGCATCGAGTAGAGGCCGGGACCGGCGTCGGCGGCGAACTTCGCAGCCCGCATCGCACCGTCGGCGAAGGTGCGACGCGAGAGGGCGCGATGAACGACCTCTACCTCTTCGCCCTCGGAGTAGAAGATCAGACGGTGCTCCCCGACGACCGCCCCGCCTCGCAGGGCGTGTATGCCGATCTCTCCTTCCTCGCGCGGCGAGACGCCTTCCCGTCCGTAAACGGCGATCTCGTCGAGGTCCTGCCCTCGCCCTTCGGCGGCGGCCCGCGCGAGCAGCAGCGCCGTCCCGGAAGGCGCATCCTTCTTGTTGCGGTGGTGGGCTTCCACGATCTCGATGTCGTAGCCCGACCCTAACTTCGCGGATAGGTCCCGGACCACCTCGCGGAGCAGGTTGACGCCAACGCTCATGTTTGGGGCTAGGACGATGGGCACGCTCCTGGCCGCCTCTTCGAGCTTCGCGTGCTGCTCCCCGGAGAGGCCGGTGGTGCCGATGACGTGCGTCTTCCCGTAGGAGAGGTGCTGGGTGGTCGCCTCTGGGATGGTGAACTCGACGAGGACTTCGGCCTCATCGGGCGGGTCTTCGGTTGCGGCGACGCCGATCCTGCCCGCGCCGCAGAGCTCGCCGAGGTCGGCGCCGAGGGCGGGAGAGCCGGACCCTTCGGTGCCGCCGACGAGCTCGATGCCGCCCGTTTCGAGGGCGGCGCGGCAGAGCTCGCGGCCCATGCGGCCGGCGGCCCCGATTATGGCGACGCGGGTGCTGGCCTCCGTCACAGTACCTCTTCGGGAGTTGGGAGGAGGGTGGAACTCGCCTCCATGACCTCCTGGAGCGCGCGGAGGTTCTCGCCGGACATCGAGACGAGGGGGAGGCGCACCTCGTCGGAGCAGAGACCGAGGAGGGAGGCGGCGGCCTTTATTGGGATGGGGTTGGTCTCGACGGAGAGTGCCCTTATGAGCGGGAGTAGCTGGTAGTGAAGCTCGCGTCCGCGTATAAGGTCGTCGGAGTTGAGGGCCGCTACCATCTCGGAGACGGCGCCGGGGGCGATGTTGGAGGCGACGGAGATCACACCGGTCCCGCCGAGCGCCATCACCGGAAGCGTCATCGGGTCATCGCCGGAGAGGATGACGAACTCCTCACCGCATAGGCGTCTGATGTCGCTCGCTACGTTCATCGAGAGGGTAGAGTCCTTGACCCCGACGATGCTCGGCACCTCCGCGAGGCGAGCCATGGTTTCGGCACCGATCTCGACACTCGTGCGGCCCGGGATGTTGTAGAGGATCAGGGGTAGCGACGTGCTCTTGGCGATGGTCACGAAGTGGCGGTAGAGCCCCTCCTGGGTCGGTTTGTTGTAGTACGGGGCGACCTGTAGGGAGCCGTCTGCGCCCGCTTCCTCAGCTATCCTGGTGTACTTGATCGCCATGTCCGTACTATTAGAGCCGGTCCCCGCGACCACGGGCACCCGCCCGCCCGCCACGCGCACCACGGTTTCGATGACGAGCCGGTCCTCCTCCTCGCTAAGGGTAGGGCTCTCGCCGGTGGTGCCGCATGGGACGAGGCCGCTTATGCCCTGCTGTATCTGGAACTCGACCAGGGCTTCGAGAGCCTCTTCGTCCACCTCGCTGTTCCGAAAAGGTGTGACGAGGGCCGTAAACGCGCCGCTAAACATCTCTCTCCTCCAGTTCGAAGTCCTCGTGGAGGCGCCGGACCGCCTCCTCCACCCTGTCTGCGGGTAGTACGCACGTCATCTGTATCTCCGAGGTCGAGACCATTCGTATGGGAATCTCCGCCTGTCCCAGGGAGTCAAACATCTTCGTTGCGTAGCCGGGCCGGTTGAGCATCCCCGTGCCCACGACGCTCACCTTGCCCAGCTCTTCTTCGCCCTCGACCTCGCCGCCTAGAGGTTCCGCGACCTCACCCGCTATTAGCCGCGCCTCGGCGAACTCTCCGCGCGAGACTGTGAAGGCCACGTCCGAGGAACCCTCCTTCGGGGCGCTCTCGACGATGACGTCCACGGAGATGCCAGCTTTCGCGAGCGGGGTGAAGATCCTGCTCATCGTGCCGGGGCCGGTCTTTATGCCGGTGAGGGTCACGCGCGAGACGTCGAGGTCATGGACGATTCCGGCTATGGTCTCGCGGGTCTCCAGGCGCTCCATGTCTTTGTCCTTCCTGATGATCGTGCCCGGCTCCTCGTTGAAGGAGCAGCGGACGTGTATCTCCACGCCGTAGAGCGCCCCGAGCTCGACGGCCCGCGGGTGCATCACCTTCGCCCCCCGCCACGCCATCTCGGCCATCTCGGAGGAGGAGACCTCGGGGATACACCGCGCTTTGGGCACTATCCTGGGGTCTGCAGTGTAGATGCCCTCAACGTCCGTGTAGACCTCGCAGCGGTCGGCGTGGAGCGCCGCCGCCAGAGCTACGGCGGTAGTGTCCGAGCCGCCGCGCCCGAGCGTCATCACGTCGCCTAGAGCGTTCATGCCCTGGAAGCCCGCGACGATGACTACCTGTCCCTCGGATAGGAGACCCCGCATCCTCTCCGGTTGTATCTCGGAGATGATGCCGAAGCCGTAGCGGCCGGTAATCTTCATCCCCGCCTGCGGCCCTGTGAGCGAGGTGGCCGGGATTCCCCGGTCGTGCAGGGCCATCGCGAGCAACGCCACTGACTGGCGCTCTCCGGTCGAGAGGAGCTGGTCGATCTCGCGCGGCGACGGGTTCCGGGAGACCTCGCTCGCGAGCGCCAACAGCCGATCGGTGGTCTTGCCCATCGCCGAGACGACCACGACGAGCCCGAGCCCCCCCTCGTGGCCCCTCTTGACTCTCTCGGCCACGGCCATGATGTGCTCCGCCGTCGCCACCGAACTGCCACCGTACTTCTGGACGACGATTCCCAATGTCTGTACACGCTCCCGTTCGCTCTCTGGAGACGTATTCTAGCCTGTCAGCCGGCAGGCTTGCTGGCTCGCGGGCCACCTCCTCTATACCTGTCTCCCGGGTTGAGGGCTACGGCAGCGGCTGGCCGCCGGTGACGCCGAGGGTTTCGCCGTTGACGTAGCTTGCCTCCTGGGAAGCCAGGAAGACGTAGGCGGGGGCGAGCTCTGCTGGTTGGGCGGGGCGTCCCATCGGGGAGGTGCCGCCGAATTGGGAGACCGTCTCGCCGGGCATCGAGGCGGGGATGATTGGGGTCCACACCGGGCCTGGGGCCACGGAGTTGGCGCGGACGCCGTACTGGATGACCTCCTGGGCGAGCCCCTTGGTGAACGTGATTATGGCCCCCTTCGTCGCGGAGTAGGGGAGCAGGGTCGGAGAGGGCTGGTAGGCCTGGATAGAGGAGGTGTTGATGATGCTGGCGCCGGGTTGCATGTGCGGGAGCGCCGCCTGGCACAGCCAGAACATCGCGTAGATGTTGGTCTTGAACGTGCGGTCGAGCAGATCGGTCGAGATGTCGGCGATCCCGCCAACCGTCATCTGGTGGGCGGCGTTGTTCACGAGGATGTCGATCCGGCCGAACTCGTCGACGGCCTTCTGGACTATGGCCCGGCATACAGCCTCCTCGACAATGTCGCCGGGCATCTTCACGGCCGTTCTGCCGGCCTGCTCGACGGCCTGCGCCGTTTCCCGGGCGTCCGGCTCCTCGGACTCGAGGTAGGAGATCAGGACGTCGGCTCCCTCGCGGGCGAACGCCAGAGCCACCGCCCGCCCGATGCCGGAGTCGCCGCCGGTGATGATCGCCTTCTTGCCGGTCAGCTTGCCGCTGCCGCGATAAGTCTCCACGCCGTAGTCGGGCTTGGGCTGCATCTCCGACTCGAGTCCGGGATGCTGATCCCGCTGATCCTGCTCGGGGTAATGGGGTTGTTGGTACTGCGTTGTCGGGTCCTGCTGGGCATGCTGGTCTTGGGTCATTACGATGATCCTTTCCGTTCTTCCGAGAGTCGGGTCCGCGTGTCGTTCGCGGTCCCGCGAACCTGCGGGGTGTTCCTACCCGAATCGGGGCGCCCTCTACCCCTCGGGTTCGGGCGTCCACTCTACACACTTCGAGCCATTTCCGGTGCGCGGCGACCCGCGCTCGCTCATCCTCGCTGGTTCCCCGATATACTCGTTGGATAACAAGGTAATCAGAGCGAGCCAGGGAGATGCGTTTTGACCGACCAGATGCAGCAGGACAACCAGATAACACATGACGTCTTCGAGGGGTACGGGGAGGACCCCCAGACGCTCTCCTCGTACGCGGTGTTGATCGGGGTTTTCAACCTGATCCTGGCCGCCTTCCTCCTTATTACCAGGCGCACGGACCGTAGCCTGCCGGAGCGAATGGAGGCGAAGGACATCGTGCTGCTCGGGGTGGCGACCCACAAGCTGAGCAACACGCTGGCGAACGACGCGATCGCGATGCCCTTGCGCGCCCCGTTCACCGAAATGCAGGAGAAGCAGAGCCCCAAGATGGTCGACGAGCAGCCTCGGGGCAGTGGTCTGCGGAGGTCTGTGGGAGAGCTCTTGACCTGCAAGTTCTGCCTAGGGATGTGGACGGCGTCCTTCTTCACCTACGGGCTCGTGCTCGCCCCGCGCGTCACCCGCCTTATAGCTAGCATCTTCGCCGTCGTCACCCTCTCCGACCACCTCCACCAGACTTACAAAGCCCTCACGAACAGGGCCTGAAGCCGCCCGACTCGACCGGGAAGCGGCGGCGGGCTTCACACATCACCATACCGGGGAGTGAAGAGAAAAACGTAAAGTTCACCGGGGTTTTACCCTGATGGGACACGGTTTTCATACCTGCTGTTACCTTGATAACGCCAGGTTCGCGAGCGGAGCGCGAGGCGGAGAGGAGAGGCAATACAAGGCGCGGGTGTGACGCTGGATCTAAGCAGGACCTAACCCCGGCTGCCCGCACGTATCGCGCCCACGGTAGGCTGGTCCGGGGTTGAGATCTCCTCTATCGCCCTGCCTTTGGTCTCCTCGCCGAGGAACAACACGTCGAGCGCGATGACGAGCAGCACGGCGGCGAACATGACGAAGACAGACGATGCGCCGAAGCCCTGGGTCCCGAGCATCACCCCAACGAGGTAGGGACCCACGATGCCCCCGATGCGCCCGATCCCGGCGGCCCAGCCCGCGCCGGAACCGCGCACGGCCGTCGGATAGAGCTCCGGTGTGTAGCCGTAGAGGACACCCCAGGCCCCGAGGTTGAAGAAAGAGACCAGAGACCCCCAGAGGATCAGCTCCGCCCCCGACGCCTCCGCTCCCAGACCCCGCAGCCCGAAAGCGAGGGCCGCGGCGGCGGAACCGAGGAGGTAGACGACCAGGGTGGGCTTGCGGTCCCACCTCTCGACGAGGTAGGTAGCGGAGAAGTAGCCGGGGATGGGGGAGAGGTGGGAGGTTCAGGGCGTCCCGGCGCCGGGACCGAACCAGATCCTCACAGATGCCGAGGCAAACGGCCTTTGCTACACGGACTACACATGACCGAGGGCATGATGCTGACGGAGTTTCCGCGTACTCCCGGTTACGAGCCCGTTTGGAAGGTCGTAAAGGGCGTGAACTCCCGGTGGGAGGGGGATCGGAGCGTGGGCAGTATTCGTGCGACCGGTGCGAGTGGCGCTTGGGGGTCCTGTACATCGTACGTGCTAGCCAGCGCGGTTCGAGTCATACAGTGGGGAGAGTCGTGCCGAGTACATGATCGCTTACGCGAGCGCGACGATGCTCGGCCCCGAGGGCCTCTCTGCTGCGAGACGGGTGCTTTCGGGATACTGCCGATGGGTAGAATTAGCGTGCGTCCGTAATTTGGGCCCCGGACCGCCAGTTTTCGTGGGGCTCTTGCGCTTCCGAGGATGTGCTCGCGGCTCGGGCTATCGGGACGAGTACTTTGGACAAACCGGATGCTTCGGCGAAGGAGGATTTGCTATGGCTCTGCGTTACTACTTTGACGTGGTCTGTCCCTACAGCTATATACTCGGCTTCGAGGTCGAGAAGGCGGAGGACGACGGGGTGGTGGAGGTAGAGTGGGTACCCTACGAGCTCAGACTGGCTCCGAAGGCGCTGCCCGAGCCGCGCGGGGAGTACATCCGGGAGCACTGGCGCGACCATGTTTACGGGCTTGCCATAAACCAAGGGGTCGAGATCCACGTCCCCCGCTACCAGCCTCGCTCGACGCTGGCGCTTACGCTACACGGCTATGCCGAGGATCAGGGCCGGGGCCGCGCGTACCGCGACGCCTCCCACCGGGCGTTCTTTATAGAGGGGCTGAACCTTGGCGACGAAGGAACACTGCGCGAAACGGCGTAAGAGGCGGGGCTCGACGCTGACGAGGCGATGACGGCGGCCTGGGAGACAGAGAGGATCCTGGAGCTGCGCGCGATGCGTGAGGAGGCCGACCGCATCGGCGTACCCGGTGTGCCGACCGTTGCCACCGCCGGTGAGGTACTTCACTACGGCGCCGCATCGCTGGGCAAGGTCCGCGAGCTGCTCGCCCGCCAGAGGAAGACCGTCGGCTAGAGAGGTTGCCGAGGCCGTACGGGACGTTCTGGAGTCCAGATCGGGGTCATCCCGAACCAGGCGTACCGGATGCCCGCCGCGTTCGCCCGTCCCAGCCAGGAACCGTCCGCTTCGAGGCGCAGCTCGTCCACCAGGAACGAGAGGGGTCCCGCGTAGATCAGGACGACGTGTCCCTCGCGCTGCTCCAGACGGAAGGGGAACTTCGGCCAGAGAGGCAGGCGGCGGAGCCGCGGCGGCGGGGGCAGGACGTAGGTGTCTCCCCGGCCGTTCCTCACGTGTTTCCAAACGAAGGGCATCGGCAACGGACCGCTCAGACGCTCGACGTTCCAGTCGCCCTGGAGGTTTGCTACGATGCTGGACAGTCCTCCCACGTCGAGGTCGCCCGCCTGCTCCCACCGCTCCTCGTAGTCCTTCAAACCGCTGCGTGCCGCATGCTGCATGAGCTCTCCTTCTAATCGCCATAACCTCTCCATCCTCGTGCAGTCTTCTTGTTCTCCCCGCGCTTGAGGAGAGAGATTGGGTAGAACGTGTCACGCCAGTAGATGCCGCCTCGCGCGAGGGCGAGCAGGGCGGAGCGGGCCAGCATATAGGGGAACAGGAGGGCGCAGACCGGATAGGCGAGCGCCAGGAAGAAGACGCGGCGTCCGAGAAAGCGATTGCAGATCGCGAAGGTAGCGACCTGTGCGGCGGCCGCGCCCATATGGAACACTCTGGCGGCGCCCGAGGAGAAGGGGAACGTAACAAATGGACCCGCCATGAGCAGGGGGAGCGCGAGCACGTACCCGGCCGTTTTTGGGACGCTGTAGCCGAGCGCGGCAAAGGTGTTCTTCTCCACGCCGTGGAGGAGCTCCGCGAGGGACGAGTACCACTCGACTTCGAGGAGGCCTTGTCCTAGGGCCAGCTCCTGGCGCAGGCCAGCGCCTTTTACCCGGTCCCCGAGGGTCAGGTCATCGTCCGGGCGGTTTGGCAAGACCCTGTATCCGCCGACCTTCTCGTAAGCGTGGCGTCGGATCAGGTTGAACGCCCCGATACCGACGCCCGTCCGGGAGGAGGGCAGGTTCGCCTTGTAGTAGCCCCGCTGTACTAGAAAGGCGGCGTAGAAGAACGCCACGAAGCTCTCCAGCCAGTAGCCCGGGAGCACCAACCCCGGCCTCAGCGTCAGGTGATCAAGGCCGCGCGCCTCGGCGTGGGCGACGGCCGTTCGGAGAGCGTTTGGAGCGAAACGCACGTCCGCGTCCGTGAAGAGCAGCCACTCTCCCCGCGCCCTCTCGGCGCCTACATGAATCGCATGGTTCTTGCCAAGCCAGCCCTCCGGCAACTCTTCGACCCGGATCACGACCGCTCCGTCGTTCCCGGACGCGAGGCGCTCCATGATCCCGCTCGTACCGTCTTCGGAACGGTCGTCCACCAGAACCACCTCCAGGACGCCCGGGTATTCTTGCCCGAGCACCGTCCGCAGAGCCCCCTGAAGCCGCCGCTCCTCGTTGCGCGCGGGGATTACGACCGAGAGCGCGGGCGAGCCGGACAGAGCGCTCCCGTCCTCGACCACGGCAAGGGGCCGGACCAACCGCCAGGCGAGGAGAGCCTCCGCGAGCTTGACGATGCTCGCCAGGAAAACCACCAGCGCCACCGGCAAGCTCAAAGCGAAACGTGAAAAAGCGAAACGCGAGATCTACCCAACCTCCTCCGAGAACCAACATCGTCGCTTGGAATATACTCGATGGAGACTTCCGAAGGCACAGACCTTATCAAGGAGCCTTCGGACTCCCTCGCCCACGGTTTCTCGAATCCCCGGCGTTTCTAGTGCCCGGTGAGAATATAGGCCCGGCATGAGCATCTTTCCGGCGAAGCCCCTGTTAGCGACCTACGGCTCCAGAGACGAGAAGCTGTGCTTTCCACAGCGGTAGAGATAGTCGGTTAACTCGGAGCTGCACCTCGTTACCGCCTCGCCTGGGTCCGCCGATCCATTCTACGCGACGCACGAGATGAGCTTCCGCTACGAGACTACGACGAGGCGACGACAGCAGTCAGGGATGATGCCCAGAAGATACTTGACGAGCAGGTAGCGAAGTTGGAGGAGCCTGGGGCGAGGTTGCCGAAGTCTGCCTTGTGACACACGAGCGTAGGGACCGTTAGGTTACCCGACGCGGCCAGCCGTACATCTAGCTCTCCAGGGAGCGGACGAACTCACGAGGTCTCAGCTCCGCAAACGCCCCACCGGGAAGGTCTACGGTCCATACGTGCATCATCTCCGGGGTCTCCCACCCGTACAGCGAGTGGGCGTGCCATTGGGTGATACAGCCCCCGATCCTGGGACCCGGATTGCCGGGCTTGGGCATGACGTACATGGCGCCCAGCAGGATGGGGCCCTCCGAAGCGTTGGCGTAGACCAGCGCCTCAGGCCGGTCGGGATCGAGGATCTCACCATCTTGCTGGTACGCGGGATTGAGATAGTGTGTGATAGGCCTCCAAGAGGGCGAGCTGGGCTGGTAGCCTGCGGCTTCGGCAACCGAGAGGTCCGCGTACTCTGCCACGCCCGCTTTGGTCCGCGCCGCGAGTTCGTCGGCCGCTTCCTTCTGCTCTAACGTCGGCGGCTCATCGCATGGGGCATGCTCTTCTTTCTCGCCCGCCGAGCTGGCCGTGGGACCACCTGGTTCCGCGGCCAGCTCGGCCTTGTAAGAAACGGCGCTGGTCGCCCACGCGACACCGCCGACCGCGAGCAGCACGAGGGCAACCGACCCGACTATGAAGGCTCGGCGGAAGCCGGCAGTCCTCCACCCGGAGTTCCCCGTCTGCCTCGAAAGGAGGGAGTAGGCGGCCCCGATCAGGCCGACGAGCGTGGCGGCGGCGCCGAAGATGAGGAGGAAATGGCCGAGGCCGACAATCCCGGCGACAACGGCGTGATCGAGGGAGACGAGGTCGGGATTGATGAGGTTGAAGAAGTTCTCGGTCCGCGCTAGATCGGCGGCGAACGTGCTGAGCACCGTGTTCCACGCCAGACCAATTGGGAGGAACGCGCATCCTCCCAGCCCGAGTATAAGTAACGGTACCGTCCTCCTCGTCGCTTGCTCACCGCTGCGCAATCGCGCCATGATCCTCCTACATCTCGTGCCCTCGCCGGCCAGTATACCTGGCGAGGAACGGCCAACGCTCCTCCGGCCAACCGCGAGATCCGCTGGCTCCAGGTTAGAAGCGCGGCATTCGGGGCGGTAGTCCACAGAAGGTTTAGCTCCTCGGGAGTGAGACCGTAAGCCCGGTTGACGAGGTCGGAGAGGCGACGCTCCAGGCGGGTGGTCTCGGCACCGGCCTCACGGACGGGGGCGGCTCCTTCTTCGTAGCCGGATCTCAGGTCTCTTAGAGCGCCGGGGGTGAGGCGGCCCGCGCTCTTCGGGCGGCGCTTGCGGACCTCCTCCACGAAGGTATCCGCGTCGAGGGCTGCGAAGTCTTCGAGCGTCTGTCCCGGCTTCTGGACGCCGAACTCGACGCGCAGCCAGTACAGAGTGTCGCGCCGCGCCTGTTGGACTAGGGTGGACAGCGAGATCAGACGCCCCACTCCGTCCCGGCGTGTTTCATATAGAAGGAGATCCGGTAGGAAGGGTTCTTATTCGAGAAGGCGTCGCGACCTTTCCCCTTCAGCGACGCGTCCAGCGGCCTCTCCCAGAACTTCGCGTCCCCGACGGCGAATGCCCTACCGTGCAATATCTCGTCGGTTAGCGTCCTGGTCTTGTTCGCGTCCCGCGAGGCTGCGTCAGCGTACAGGACGTAGTCTGGTCGCTTCTTGCCCTCGGGAGTGACCAGCGCCGGCTGCACCTCGAAGTCGTGGCCGAGTATGTGCAGCACGGGCCGGACGAGGTCCTCCTCCGTCTGCGCCTCGTTCGCGCTCGGCCTGTATGCGCCCAGGATGCGTGTTACCTCCTCCACCGCTGCACGGGCCTCACCCCGCAAGTGTCTGCCAGTCCGGGCGTCCGGGCAGCGTTCTGGTTCAGGTAGTGGTCGGAGAACAGGCCGTGGGTGCGGTGGGGCCGTTCTGCGGCCTGCGCGGTCTGGATGGTTCAAGTTTATTATGCTCTGGAGTCCGGCCCACGGCAGCTACTCCGTGAGCACCGGCCGCTAAGAGTGATAGCAGGCGCCACCCTACCATACGGGGTACTCACGCGGGCATCCGCCATCTGGCCTGAGCGAGGCAGGCCGTCCTTGGGTCCGCCTGCAGAGGCTCATCATTGTTACCGCTCAGCAACCTCTCTATCAGACCTCCTGTGCTTTTCGTGCTCGTCTGCGTCTTTGCGTCCCAACCATCTAAACTAGGGCCGTGAGCCAGCGTGGAACCTTTCAAACCTTACTCGCAATAATGGCCGCGGTCGTGCTCGCGGGCGGCCTAGTCTACGCTCGGAAGGTCGAGCCGGAGCGGGTCGAGGTCCGGCGACTCTCGCTCCCGCTCTCCCGGCTCGGCTTCCCTTTCGAGGGGTACCGGATCGCCCAGATCAGCGATCTGCATGCGGACCGCTGGATGACCCCGGGGCGCTTGTTGGGGCTCGTGAAGCTCGTCAACGCCGAAGCGCCCGACCTCGTGGTGATCACCGGCGACTTCGCCACCCACTCGTGGCTCTTCTCGTTGGTCCGCTATGCTACCAGGCTCGCCGCCCCGCTCCGCCGCCTCCGTGCCCCCGACGGGACGTTCGCAGTCCTCGGCAACCACGATCACAAGACGGGCGCCGGCTTGGTCCGGCGCGTCCTCGAATCCTGTGGCGTGACCGAGCTTCGCAACGACGTCCAAACCCTGTGCAGGGACGGAGCATCGCTCCACCTCTGCGGTATAGACAGCGTCTTCGAAGGTAAGGACCGCTTCGGACGGGTGCTGGACAGGCTCCCGAAGGAGGGAACGGCCATCCTGCTCGCCCACGAGCCGGACTTCGCCGATACGAGCGGCGCTACCGGCCGCTTCGATCTACAGCTCTCCGGCCACTCTCACGGCGGGCAGGTGCGCCTGCCCTTGCTGACCCCGCTCTTCCTGCCGCCGCTCTCGCGCAGGTACCCGGGCGGGCTTTACCGAGTGGGCGGGATGTTCTTGTACACGAACCGCGGCATAGGCTCTCACCCGAACCTCCGCTTTAACTGCCGGCCAGAGATCACGGTCTTCACCCTCCGGACTGGTAACTCCCTAAGAACTCCTCTCCGGTAACAGGCTGCCAGCCTCCCGTACCACGCTCTCGACGACCTCCGCCGCCGGCACCGCCCGGCCGAGGCGGGCCGCCTGCCCGGCCCACAGGGACATAAGCTCGATGCGGTCCTCTTTCGCCGCGGCCGCCCGGATGTCTCTGGTGTAAGCGTTCTGAACCGGGAAGGCAGGTATCTCCCTCCCCTCCATCTCCTTCATAAAGCGGTTGCGGATGCCGCGGGCCGGCTTGCCGGAGAAGGAGCGCGTAAGCGCAGTATCCTCCGACTCCGCTTTCAACACGGCCTCCTTGTACTTCGGGTGTATACCGCTCTCCGGACAGGGTAGGAAAGCAGTTCCCATCTGGGCCCCTTCCGCGCCGAGCACCAGCGCCGCGGCGAGGCTACGTCCGTCCATGATCCCGCCGGCCGCGACTACGGGGATGTTCAAGGAGTCGGCGAGCTGCGGAACGAGCGCCATCGTGCCGACCAGGGCGTCCTCGAAGTTACCGGCGAAAGTCCCGCGATGCCCCCCGGCCTCGCTCCCCTGTACCACTACCGCATCCATGCCCCGCTCTTCGAGTATACGGCCCTCGCGCACGGTGGTCGCCGTTCCCATTACGACGATGCCGGCCTCCTTCAGAGCAGAGAGCTGCCCCTCTTCCGGCACCCCGAAGGTGAAGCTGAAGACGGGCACCCTCTCCTCCAGAATTACCGCGAGCTGGTCCGCGAACGGTTGGGCGTAGGAGGAGACCTCGCCGGGTGTCTCTATGCCAAGCTCCTCCCGGTACCGGGATAGCGGCGCGTTGACCTCTTCAGGGTCGTAGAGCGAAGGATCGAAATCCTCCGGTACGAACAGGTTGACGGCGAACGGCCTCTCCGTGAGCGCCCGAACCTCGTTTATCGCCTCGCGCGTGGCATCCGCCGTTAGATACGCCGCCCCGAGCGTCCCCAGCCCCCCGGCACCCGAGACCGCTGCTACTAACTCCGGCGTCGTCGCCCCTCCGGCCATCCCCGCCTGGATTATGGGATGCTCTATGCCCAGCAACCGCGTCAACCCGGTGTCCAACCCCATCCTCTACCTCCCTCTGCAGCGCCACGCCTCTATAAAGCCAGCATTGTAGCCGCAAGGCCAGAAGACCTCTCCACCCAACCGCCCCATTCGCGACGCCGGAGAGCCCGAAGCTTGCGAAGGTATGTATCTCGTGTGATACTAAATGTAGTTGTTTGTTACAAGCGGCCGAGCTAGTAACAAATTCATGTAGCAAGCGTACCGGCCGGAGTTACAAGGAGGATTTGGTGGAGCTTTTAGGGGCCCGGACTGACTATTTTGGGGAGATAGAGCGGTTAAAGGGCGAGTTGAACGCGGTAATTCTGGCTCATTATTATCAGGAGCCGGAGATACAAGACGTGGCCGATTTCGTCGGGGACTCGTTGGGTTTGGCGCGGCGGGCGCAGGGGACTGAAGGGGAGGTGATCGTCTTCTGCGGCGTCCATTTCATGGCGGAGACGGCGAAGATCCTCAACCCCGAGAAGACCGTAGTTTTGCCGGACCTCGACGCCGGGTGCTCACTCGCCGACAGTTGCCCGCCGGCAGAGTTTCAACGATTTATAGAGGAGCGACCGGGGCATGCGGTCGTCTCTTACGTCAACACCTCGGCGGAGGTAAAGGCGCTCTCGGACGTCATCTGCACGTCGAGCAACGCCGAGGAAGTGATAGGGAGCATCCCTGAGGAGACGCCCATAATCTTCGGCCCGGACAGGCACCTTGGGCGCTACCTCGTCGAGAAGATTGGGCGGGAGATGGTCTTGTGGCCCGGGACGTGCATGGTCCACGTGCTCTTCTCTGAGAGGAAGATCCGGCAGCTCAAGGTAAGGTACCCGGACGCCGAGGTCCTGGCCCACCCGGAGTGCGAGGAGCGGGTGCTGCGCGTCGCCGACCACGTCGGGAGCACCTCGTCGCTATTGAAGCGGGCGGTCGAGGGTCCGGCGCGGAGATTCATAGTGGCGACGGAGCCTGGCATCCTCCACCAGATGAAGAAGGCCGCGCCGGAGAAGGAGTTCATGCGGGCGCCGGGCAAGGGCCCCGAGGGGGCGTGCGAGGCGTGCAGCGAGTGCCCGCACATGCGCCGAAACACTTTAGAGAAGCTCTACGGGTGCATGAGGGACCTCTCGCCGGAGATAACGCTCGACGAGGACCTGCGCGTACGCGCCCTGAAGCCCATAGAGCGGATGCTGGAGCTCGGCTAGCGGGCGGAACGGGCGCACGCAAGGCGCTCGCCCCCCCGCCCGCGGCGTTACTCGCGCTCGCCCGCGTGGCGCTGCTCGAGGACGTAGGGCGGGGGGACATCACCTCCCAGCTCACGGTGGACGAAGACGCCCGTGCGCTGGCCCGCTTCGTCGCGCGGGAGGAATTGGTCGTCTCGGGGCTCGAAGCCGCCCGGGCGGTCTTCTTCGAGGCGGGTGCGGAGGTTGCTTTCATCGGGCTCGCCGGTGAGGGGGAGCGGTTGCCGGCGGGCGTCGTGCTCGCCGAGGTCGAGGGGCCGGCGCGACCGATCCTCGCGGCCGAGCGGGTTGCCCTCAACCTCGTCATGCGCCTCTCGGGCATCGCCACCTTCACCAGCCGGTATGTCGGAGCGGTCGCGGGTACGGGGGCCAGGATCACCGACACCCGAAAGACCACACCCGGGCTCAGGAGCCTCGAGAAAGCGGCGGTACGGGCCGGGGGCGGCACGAATCACCGGGCCGGCCTCGACGACGGCATCCTGATAAAGGACAACCACCTCGCGCTTGCCAGGGGCGTGACGGAGGCCGTGCGCCGGGCGCGGGCGGGCTCGCCGCATCTCCTCAAGGTCGAGGTCGAGGTTGAGAGCATCGAGGCGCTGCGGGAAGCCCTGCGCGCCGGGGCGGACGTGGTGCTCCTCGATAACATGACGCCCGGGGAGGTACGCTGCTGCGTCGAGCTGGCGCGCACGGAGAGCCCCGGTACGTTGATAGAGGTCTCCGGCAACGTGAACCTCAAGACGGTGCGCGAGTATGCGGAGGCGGGGCCGGACCTCATCTCCGTCGGCGCGCTCACGCATTCGGCCCCGTCGGCGGACGTATCCCTGGAGATGGAGCCTTGCTAGCCACGGACGTGGTGGTGATCGGCGCGGGCGTGGCCGGGTGCGCGGCGGCGCTCGCGGCGGCGAGGAGGGGCGCGGAGGTCGCCCTGCTCACCAAGCTGGCAGACCTGGAGGAGGCCAATACCCGGTACGCGCAGGGCGGCATCATCTATACCGGCCCCGATGACTCGCCGGGGCTGCTGGTCCGGGACATCCTCGAGGCGGGGGGCGGCAGCCGGGACGCGGCGGAGCTGCTCTCTCGCGAGGGTCCGGCACTCGTGCGGGAGCTACTAATCGAAGCGCTCGATATCGACTTCGACCGCGATGCCGGCGGGTTCGAGGGGCTGCACCTTACCCTCGAAGGGGCCCACTCCGTCCCGCGCATCGTGCATCACCGGGATACTACGGGCCGGGAGATCCAGCGCGCCCTCACCCGGGCCGTGCGCGAGGAGGAGCGCGTCACCCTCCTCCCTGGGATCGAGGCCCTGGAGCTGGCCGTTTCGGGCGGCCGTTGTGACGGGGTCTACGCCGCGAGGGACGGCGAGGTCTTCACCGTTCCCGGCCGCGGGGTCGTGCTCGCCACCGGGGGCCTCGGCGCGCTCTACGAGCACACGACCAACCCGCCGTCTGCAACCGGCGACGGCTACGCTCTGGCCCTCCGCGCCGGCGCCGCGGTGCGCGAACTCCACTACGTCCAGTTCCATCCCACCGCGCTCTACACTTTGGACGGGGAGTGTTTCCTCGTCTCCGAGGCCGTGCGCGGCGAGGGCGGCGTGTTGCTCGACCCGAACGGCGAGGAGTTCGTGGACCATCCCCTCCGTTCGCTCGCCCCGAGAGACGTGGCGGCGCGGGAGATCCGGGCGATGATGGAGCGCACCGGCTCACCCTGCGCCTACCTGGACATCAGTCACCGCCCCGCCCGGTGGCTACGGGAGAGGTTCCCCGAGATCTACGCTCGCTGCTCCTCGGCGGGCATCGATATGTCGCGGCAGCCGATACCCGCGGTACCGGCTGCTCACTATACCTGCGGCGGCGTCGCGACGGACGTCTCTGGACGTACCGCCATACGGGGTCTGTGGGCGGCGGGCGAGGTCGCGAGCACCGGCTTGCACGGCTCCAACCGCCTCGCCTCGACCTCCCTGCTCGAAGGGCTCGTCTTTGGCTGGCGCGCCGGGGAAGACGCCGCCAAGCCCGCCCTCGCCCCGGACCGGCGCCTCGCCAGGCGCTCGCTGTCTATACCGAAAGACGCGCCGGAGGAGGCCTGGAGGCGGCTGCGGCGCGTCATGTGGGAATGTGCCGGGCTCGTCAGAAACGCGGAGGGCCTGACGAATGGGCTCGTGGAGGTCCGTGTCCTCGACGAGGAGTTGGGGGACACGGACCTGGGCCGGGCGCTCCTCGTAGCCCGGACGGTGCTCGAAGGCGCCCTCGCCGACCGCAGGAGCCGGGGCTGCCACTACAGGCTCGACGCCAGACAGGAGGAGGTCCTTGCCGATCTACCTGGATAACAACGCCACGACCCCGCTCGACGAGCAGGTCCTTGAAGCGATGCTGCCCTACCTCAGAGAGCACTTCGGCAACCCCTCCTCGACGACCCACGCCTTCGGCTGGACCGCCGGGGCCGCCGTGGACGTGGCGCGGGAGGAGCTGGCCGCAGCTATCGGTGCCTCGCCCGAGGAGATAACGTTCACCGCGGGCGCTACCGAGTCGGACAACACAGCCCTCCTGGGCCTCCTCCGCCGCGGCGATCACCTGGTGACCGCCGCCATCGAGCATGAGGCGATCTTGGAGGCGGCGGGTTACCTCGCGCGCGCCGGCGTGCGGGTAACGGTCCTCCCGGTTGACCGCTACGGCGTCGTCTCTCCAGATGTGCTGCGAGCGGCCATAGAGCCAGAGACGGCGCTCGTCTCCATCATGCTCGCCAACAACGAGACCGGGACCGTAAACCCTATTCGTGAGCTGGCGGAGGTCTCGCACGAGTTCGGTGTCCCGTTCCACACCGACGCGGCGCAGGCGCTCGCAAAGGTCCCGGTGGACGTCGAGGAGCTGGGCATAGACCTCTTGAGCCTCTCGGCCCACAAGTGCTACGGCCCGAAGGGTGTGGGCGCCCTCTACGTCCGGCGGCGCCCGGCCGGCGGCGTGCCCCGGGTGCGGCCGGAGCCTATCCTCTTCGGCGGTGGCCAGGAGCGGGGCCTGAGGAGTGGCACGCTCAACGTACCCGGCATCGTCGGCTTCGGGCGGGCCGCGTCTCTGGGCGCGACCGCTCTACCAGAAGAGATGGAGAGGATCTTCGGCCTCCGGGAGAGGCTACACGGTTTGCTGCGCGCGGGTGTCCCGAAGCTGCGCCTAAACGGTCACCCCGAACGACGGCTGCCGGGTACTCTGAACGTCTCCTTTCCCGGCCTCGACGTCGGCGAGTTGCTAGGTGCTTTGCCAGACTTAGCGGCGTCGGCGGGCTCGGCTTGCGCGTCTCTGAACTCGGGGCCCTCGCACGTGCTAAAGGCGATGGGCCTGGCGTACGTGACCGCCGCCACCGTCCGTTTCGGACTCGGGCGCTTCACCACCTCGGACGAGGTCGAGCGTGCCGCGGAACTCGTGTTACGGGCCGCCAGGGACCTCGGGGTGCCGGGCGCGTAGCCCTACTTGCAAGACGCGAGGGTGCTCCTCTCCACCGAGGACCTTGCCCGGTCAAAGCCCGAACGCGGTCCGGCATGGTGGCAGACCTAGACGTGTACGTCCGAACCGTGAGCGTGCGCGTGCTCTTCCTCGAGCCCGGACTCGTGCGCGTGCGGGTGGGAGTGCATAACGCCGTCGTGGCTGTGCTCGTGCTCGTGCTCGGTGTGCTCATGGGCGTGCTCGGTGTGGGCGTGCTCGTGCGTCGTGTGCTCGTGCTCGTGCGGATGGACATCTACTCGACTGCCAGCGTGCTCGGTCATACGGCTCCTCTCATAGAAGCTTGCTATATGGACAAGTCGATCAGAAGCTTGCTATATGGACAAGTCGATCGTATCACGGTCGCACCTCCTGTCAGGCGTTCGTGCGGGATAGGTGGGAAGACATAAGACTCCCGCAAAAACCTCCCGAGAGCTTCTGAAAAAGCATCTCAAGTACTTCACGAATGACGGTATCCTCGTCGGTCATTGAGGTGAACGAGCCCGAAGAACCCGGGTAACGTATAATCGTGGCTTATGGACAAGCGCTACACAGAGCCTTTGAAGGAGCGTGGGATCCGGGTCACCCCCCAGCGGGCCTACATCTGGCAGACTCTGGTCGGCTCCGAGAAGCATTTTACCGCAGAGGAGCTCAAGGAGCAGGTCGAAAAGACGCTGCCGGGGCTCGAGGTCTCGACGGTGTACCGGACGCTGGAGGTCTTTAACGAGATAGGCCTGGTGGTGGAGAGCCGGCTGCCCGAGGGACCCCGGGTCTTCGAGGCCAACCCGAGCCCGCACCCGCACCTCGTCTGCGAAAACTGCGGCAACATCTTCCACCTCGAGACCACCGATCACCGGCGGATGCTGGAGTCCCTGAACCGCGAGGCGGCGGGTTTCGAGGTACGAAAGCTGCACGTGTTCGCGACGGGGCTGTGCGCGGACTGCGCTCGGGACGGTTTGGGCTAAACGAGCTACCCTTCGCGGACGGGGCGGTCGCGCCCGTCTCCTGACCAGGGCTTGATATCCAGAATAGGCGTGCCGTCTCTCATGTCCAGGCCCCTGACGCGCAAAATCCTACCCTCCACCCCGAGCACCTCCAGAATCGACATGCCAACCGGGTTGGGTCGGACGGGAGAGCAGATGCTGAAGATGCCCATGCTCCCGTCGGTCCGCGAGGATTCCTGGCGCCGGTGCGGGGTCGTCTGCCGCAGAAGTTGGGGAGAGAACGCGGGGCTCTCGTGGAAATTGAAGATGACGACGATGCGCTGCCCCGGCTCGATATCCGCGAGCCCTTCTTCGTACGTCTCCTCGATCTCCAGTGTCCCCTCCACCTCGGAGACACGGAAGCTTCGGGGGACCTTCTCGACATCCGTTCGAGCGAACCCGATGGGCTCCATCTCGATGCTTGCGTTCGACACTTCCCTCTTCTCGGCGTTGCTACTCACCGGATGTCGATCTGCGGGCTACCCAACCACCGAACAGCAGCGCGTCGTAGAAGGGCTCGATACGGCCGAAACCGGCCTCGTGCAGCAACGCCGTGATCCTCCCTTCGGGAACGAAGTGGATGTTCGTCGGGATACGTCGGAACATCTCTTCTACTTCTTCCGTGGCCATCCCTAGCGCTATCTGTCGGAGCCTCCATGCGGCCATAAAGCGCACGAATCGGTCGGAGGTTCTGTCACCGTGCAGGTCTACCAAGATGAGCGGCGCGTTGGGCTTGAGCCGGGTAGAGATGCTTTGCAGTAATTCGAGCTTCCCTCCGTTGTCGGGGACGAAATGCATCACCAGAATCAGCGTTGCCGCATCGTAAGGCTCCGATGCGGGTAGTTCGTGGGCCAGACCCGCGTGTAGCGTGACCCTTTCCGAGAGGGTTCCCTCCATCACGCGTTGGCGCGCAACCGCCAACATATCGGCCGACGCATCGACTCCCGTAAATCGCCACCGCGGATTACTCTTGCTCAGGTGAACCAGCTCCATGCCGGTGCCCGCACCAACGATCAGCAGACGTGCCTGCTCCTCGAGGTCAAGCCATAGCAACGAGTGGGCCATACTGTGCAACGCTTCGTAGCCGGGTACCGCCGTGCGTATCCACTGATCGTACTTTTGGGCGCGCTCGCTATCGAAGTTCCGCGTAGCATCCGACTTTCTTTTATCTTCCATCCGGGCTCCTGTCGGGCTGTCCTGGCTAGGATCTCTGGCACCGGGCCGCCGACCACGGCGCGACAGTCAATCACCGAGCGTTCGCGGAGCTCTCCGGTTTCGCTCCGCCGAGTAGCGCCATTCCGAGCCACTTCCAGTGGCAGCCCACGTCGATAAAACCGATCTTCCGGAGCCAGCCGAGCTGCGTCTCCACGTCGAGAAGGTGGCCGGAGTGATCCTGCCAGTCGGGCTCGTAGCCGAGAGCGATAAGGAAGCGCTCACGGAACCGCCGCGTGGGCGAAGAAACGATCTCGAGGTTGTAGAATGCGCCTCCCTGCTTCAAGAGGGCGTAGATCCCGGCGTACAGAGCGCGCTTCCTTTCGTCCTCGCAGTGGTGGACGACGAAGCAGGAGACGACGGCGTCGAACAGTTCCAGGACCGGCAGAGGCTCACGCAGATGTGCTCCACCACCCGTACGGAGCGGTCGTCTTCGAAGCGGAGGGCCACTTCTAGCATGGTGGGAGAGAAGTCGAGCGCGACGCCGGAGAAGGAGGGGCGCTCGACCTTCAGGAGATCGAGAAGGCGACCGTCGCCGGTGCCGAGATCGAGGATGCGGACCGCGCCCGGTGGGATCAGGTCCAGGATTACCCTCTCCCCTTCCGCGCGGTGAGGGGCGCTATCCGCCTGCTCCAGGTAGGCCGTGGCCTGCTCGACCGAGGTCCACTCGCTCTGGCTTGGCCACTCTGCCACGTGCTCCTCCTTCCGCCGTCCTCTGGTTATCGCTGCCCCCGTGCACGGCTATCGAGCGCGGCATTCGCTTAGAGCAAGACCTTGATGATGAGCCCGATCAGGCCCAGGGTCTTGGGACCCGGGGGTCGAGCCGGCGCCGGCGGACCGGCGGAAGTAGGCCCTGGCCGTCTAGGGCGCGCTACCTATTATCCGGTCCTCGTTCTCTGGCTTCTTCGTCGCTCTTGTCGGCCAGCGCGACGCTCCAGCGTTCCTCGACTCTTCCAAACCTCCAGACCAGGTAAGAGATGGCCCACGCCGCCACGAACATGCCCACCACGATGTAGCCCAGAAGCCCGAAGTCCAGATCCTGGATAAAGCCCCACACACCGCCCTCCAGCCCGAGGTTCGCAGTGGAAACCTGCATAAGCTCTATAGTCCCGATGAATAGCGCTACGGCTACTGACAGGCCGGTCACGGTGATGTTGTAGTAGACCTTGCGAATGGGGTTCGAGAAAGCCCAGTCGTAGGCCTGGGCCATGAAAGCGCCGTCTGCTGTATCCATAAGGCACATCCCAGAGGCAAACAACAGCGGCAGCAACAGAATCGCCCCTACCGGAATCCCGCCTGAGGCAGCACCGGCAGAGATGGCCAGAAGGGCTATCTCAGAGGCGGTGTCAAAGCCAAAACCGAATAGTACTCCTAGAGGATACATCTGCCAGCTGCTGTTAATCCGGTTGGACAGCCCCCCCAAGAACCTGTTCATGAACCCTCGGCTCTGGAGCCGCTCCTCCAACTGCTCGGCGTTGTAATTGCCCCGCTTCATCTGCCGGAAGATGCGGATGATGTCTATCAGAACGAGCAGGTTGAGAATGCCTATGATGTACAGGAAGATCCCAGAGACGGACGCGCCTATGACGCCTCCTATGCCCTGCAGAGTGGGCAACTCCTCCTGAGCCACGTTGGTCGCGACCGCCAGAGCTACAACCATGCCCGCAACGACCGTAGAATGGCCCAGGGAGAAGAAGAATCCCACCCCCACCTGCTTCTTCCCATCCTGCAAGAACTTTCTGGTTGTGTTGTCGATGGCCGCTATATGATCAGCATCAAAAGCGTGGCGGAGCCCCAGAGTGTATGCCAGTATTCCCAATCCCACCATCTCTGGATACTGCGGACCTATGACAAGCAGGAGAAGTCCCCACCCGACCAGGTGCATAAGCCCTACAACCCCAAAGAAAAAACCAACCCTTAGCCTGAGGGACTCTCTCAGGTTACTCGCAATACAACTCATCTTTTCGAAGCCCGCCTTTCCCAACGGATAACCTTATTTAACTCGGACAAGATCTGCCAAGTATGGGCTCGCTGGGGCGTGACGCGTACCCCCTCGTTCCCGCAAATCCTTGGTTAATCCTTCTTCTATACTACCTGCGAATTAATAGCAGAAGATAAATATTCGCGCAAGTGTAAGAGACCTGAGCCCTGGAGTTCGGGACCTTTTCGAATCTACGGCCTGGACGAGCAAGAGAGGATGGCACCTTATTCGCTCTCCAGAGCCGCTCGCACGAGCCTCCGGTCATGCTCCCAGGCGAAGTTGAGGCTATCTAACTCCTCTACGGAGACCCACCTTACCTCCGCCACGTCGTCGGTCGGGCGTATCTCCCCGCCCTTCAGCCTCACTTGGAACCCGATCGCGAGTACCCAGTTGCCATCCTCCCCGTAGGTGTGCGTCGCGAGCAGCACCGGGTTCCCCGACACCTCCGCCTCGACTCCGAGCTCCTCCCGCACCTCCCGCACGAGCCCGTCTGCCGGGTGCTCCCCGACCTCCAGAAAGCCGCCCGGCAGGTCTATTCGACTCTTCTCCGGATCGCGTGCCCGCACCGTGACGAGCGCTCGTCCGTCGCGTACGACGACTGCCCCCACCGCCGGAGCGGAGCTGCGGTACCAGGAACGGCCGCACAGGGGGCACGTAGCCCCGCCGCTCGGGCGCGGGTCCTCGAGACGCGAGCCGTCGGCCGGGCAGAACCTGTAGGGCTCGGTGGGGGAGAAGGGGACCTTTTGGGCCGCACTGGTCAAGCTCGGACCTTGATGATTTCTTCGGCGACGCCAGCGAGCTGGTCTACGGTGCGAACCACCTCGACCCGGTCACAGATCTTCTCGTAGATAGGCATATCGCAGGAGCCCAAATTCCAGCCCCACCTGGGCTCGGGTGTGATCCAGATAACCTGTCTGGCGTGCTGGGCTATCTCCTCTAGCGCCTGCGGGTTCGGGGGCTTACTGTTGTTGCGGCCGTCGCCCAGGATTACGACCGTCGTGCGGTGGTTTATGGCGGAGAGGTGCTCGCCCACGAACTGCCCAGCGGCCTTGCCGAAGTCGCTGTTCACGTCGGCGTCGAGCACGTGGCCGGAGAAGATCTCGTCTACCGCCCGGCGCATCGTGTGCTCCTCGAAGAGCTGCGTGACCTCGGCCATCTCCGCAACGTACACGAACGTCCTGACCTTCGAGAAGAGGCTCTGCATCTGGTAGACCAGGTGCAGCCAGAACCGTGCCAGGTTGCGCGTAGATAGGCTGACATCGCACAGCAACGCGACGCGTGGGCGGCCTTCACGTCGTCTCCTTAGGACCGGGTCGAAGGGGATGCCGTCGAAGCGGACGTTGTTGCGCAGGGTGTGGGGGACGCTTATGCGGCCTATGCGGTCCTGGCGCAGGCGGCGGGTCTTCGCGCCGTGAATTCGGCGTGCTACCCGGCGTATCGCGGCCTCCATCTCGCGCTGCTCGGTCGCCGAGAAGTCGAGCATCTTCATGAGGGAGCGGTCCCGTATTTCGGAGTCGTCCTTCGCACTCTTCTTGAGCTTCTTCTCGCGCTCCTGCATCTGCTTTATGAGCTCCGGCAGGCCACGCAGGATGCTCTCGCTCTGCGCTTCGATCTCCTCTATCAGCGCCTCGTCGACCTCCATGTCGTGCAGGTGGTCCACGAAGTTCTGGAGGTCCACCGCCGAGACGTCCAGTGGTAGCTCCTCGCCGCCGGCGTTTGGCGCAAGGCCGCCGGGGTTGAACATGTTGCGGGCGCGCCGGATCCTCAAGTGGTAGGTGAGGCGCTGCAGCGCGCTCTCCAAAGCGCCCTGCTTATGGTTCAGGATCAACTCCTGCGAGAACATCGAGAGACGCATCCTCTCGGCCTCGCCGTGGATATCCTGGGATGGCCGTATCCGATCCTCATCGAAGAAGCGGCGCATATCGACCGGCTCGCCTTCATCGTGGCTGTGGCCCTCTTCCCCCAGCGGATCACCTTCAGCATCCTCACCGAGCTGCAGCTCCGCGGGCGGCGGCCCGTGGTCGTGGTCGTGCTCCGACAGCTTAAACGAAGCCGCGGGCTTCTCCGCCGGGGGGCGTATGCTGAAGAAGAGGTCGAAGAGCCGGTCGAAGGTCTCCGAGTCTTCCTGGTTCTTGACCATTGTCGCTCGCAAAGTGTCGCGCACCGTCTCGCGCTCGCCCAGGCCGACCTGCTTTAAAGCGTGTAGGGCGTCGAGACTCTCGGCGGGAGAGACCCGCAACTGGTGTCGTCGTAGGATCTGTACGAAGTCGTTAACTACGGCGTCCACGTAACTTCGGCTCCGCTCCTAGTGGGCATGGGCGCCGGGTCTGCGGCGGTACTCGTACATGGCTTCCGCCGGATTCTCGCCAGTGGGCTCCTTCTGTCCGAGGTTCTTCCTCTCGGGGACGCCCACGCCGAGGTGGGCGAGCATCTTCTCGGCGTCGCGGTCGTACTTGGCGATCACGCCTATCGTCCCCTCCACGAGCTCCTTCGTCAGGCTCGGCGCGTTTAGCACCAACAGGGCCCGCGCCCAGTCGAGCGTCTCGCCGATGCTCGGGGCCTTCCTGAGATCCAGTGTGCGCAGGGTCTGGACGGTCTGTACCAACTCCTCCAGTAGTTCGTCACCCACCCCCGGTGCCTTGAGCCGCACGATCTCCAGCTCCAGATCCTTGTTGGGGTAGTCGAGTTGCAGGTACAGACAACGGCGCTTCAAGGCCTCCGAGAGCTCGCGCGTTCGGTTCGAGGTCAGGACGACGACCGGCGGGTGTGTGGCCCTTACCGTGCCTATCTCCGGGATGGTGACCTGATAGTCTGCGAGGAACTCAAGCAAGAACGCCTCGAACTCCTCGTCGGCCCGGTCGATCTCGTCTATCAACAGCACCGCAGACTCGTCGGCCTGCAGGGCCTGCAAAATGGGCCGCTTGACGAGGAAGCTCTCGGAGAAGAAGACGTCCTCCCGTTCGCGCAAAGCGTCGGCTGCCTCGCGCAGATCCTTTGTCGGGCCGAGTAGCTCGCCTATCTTCTCGCGCAGGACCTGCGTGTAGAGGAGCTGCTTGCCGTACTCCCACTCGTAGAGCGCCTTCGCCTCGTCGAGTCCCTCATAGCACTGGAGCCTTATGAGATCCGTCCCGGCGGCCCCCGCGAGCGACTTCGCCAGCTCGGTCTTGCCGACGCCGGCCGGACCCTCGACCAGGACGGGCTTGTTCAGCCGCGTCGCCAGGAAGACCACCGTCGCCAGCTTGTTATCCGCAACGTACTCCTGCTCGGCGAGCCGCTCCCTTACGTCTTCGATGCTATCGAACAAAAAATCTCCTCAAATCTAGCCGTCTCTGAGCGCGAGAGGGAGCGGGCAAAAGGTGCCCGCTCCCGTTGTATTTATCCCGCCCGAGTATAGGTAATCGCTACCTACCGCGTCGGCGTTCCTTCCGGCGGGCGGGAAGGCTTCCCCTTTCTCTTCGCCTCATGAAGCATGGGTCTCACGGCCCATGCGCGGCTCAGCACCCCAGATGTTCTGCCGGTAGCCGTTGCTCGTCTTGCGGACCATGGGATCGTAGACGCAGTCGCGCAGGACCTCCTTCGCTGCCTCCAGGGTGAGGTCGCGCGGGTTACCCGGCGTGCACAGGTCCTCCATCATGTGCTGGGCCATCGCCTCGAGCTCCTGATCGTCGCTCTCGATCTTGGTCGGCCGGTTCTCGTAGAACGTGCCCTTGCCCATCTCCGACTTCGCGTAGTTGGGGTTCACCTCAGAGAAGTTATCGGGGATACCGCAGTCCCTGGCGAGCCTTATCACCGCGTCTATAGCCTTATCCGAGGCGTCGATCGGGTTCAAGCCTCGCGTGTCTTCGCCCATCGCAGTCGCGACATCCGCGTACCTCTCGGTCGCCGCCGGCTGGTTGTACGCCATCACCCTGGCAAGGCCGACCCCGTTGTTCAGACCATGGTGGATGTCGTAGTAGGCGCATACAGCGTGCGAGAGCGAGTGCATGATCCCAAGAAGGGCGCTGGAGAAGGCCTGGGCTGCTATGTATTGGGCCCAGACCATACCTTCCATGGCCTCGTAGTTGTTCGGGTTGTAGGTCGCCTCGCGCAGGTACCGTTGCGTCATCTCGATGGACTTGAGCGCGATTGGCGTGCACGAGAGATGCTGGACGCGTCCCACGTAAGCTTCCATACCGTGGGCTAGCGTGTCGAAGCCCGTGAAGGCCACGAACTCCGGCGGCTGCGTCATACACAGAACCGGGTCGTTGATCGCCAGCGTCGACGTGAACGCCCCGTCAAAGCCAACCCACTTGTGTGGCGCTTTCTCGGAGGACAGGTCGGTGACGACGACAGCCGGCGTAGTCTCCGCGCCCGTGCCGACAGTGGTGTTGATCGAGATACAGGGTGGAGTCTCAAGCTTCTCGGACTGGTTGAGGCCCTGAAATTCGTTGACGTTGCGCCCGTCATGCGCCGCCACCACCTTGGCGGTCTTGGCAGTGTCGTGCGAGGAGCCGCCGCCGATAGAGACGAAGCCGTCGCACTCGTTTTCGGTGAACGTGTTGTAGGCGTCCATGACGTTGTAGTCCTTGGGGTTGGACTCTACCTTGTCATAGACCGTGACCGAGACACCCGCGTTCTCGAAGTTAGTCTTACACTCGTCGATGATGCCGGTGCCTCTGAGTCCCGAGGTCACGAAAAGCACGTGCCTCAAGCCTAACGCCGCCGCCTCCGGTCCGGCCTGCTCGTACGCCCCCGCGCCGAGCAGCGACCTCGGCTGCTTGAAGAACTCCTTTACCGGAAACTCGAACATTCGGGAGGTATCCATAGAGATGGCCCCCCTCCTTTCCCTACGTCGAAATCTGAACAATCACCGGACGCTCAACCGCGCCCACGACGCTCTGCCTACGGTATCCTGTTGAACAATCACCGGACGCTCAACCGCGCCCACGACGCTCTGCCTACGGTATCCTGTTGATCACCCCTTTCGCCCTGTGCCAGTGGTTTTAAGGCAACAACATACCCCGAACCGCATGGTTGCGAAACCTGTATATGCATAGTGCATATAAATGCACCTGTAAGCAGATACGCTTATCAAAACACCTTCACCCCCACGCGGAGCAAGCGACATCGTAGCGGTTTCTATCTCCGGTTTGGCGGGGGTGTTCGTTGGTATTTCGACCGGAGGAAGCGTGTATGCGAGCCGGGCTCCGTCCTGTTTCTCGGGAACGATCGGCCTCGCAGCGCAGCGCGCCTACCAGCAATCGCTTTTGCGTGCCATACCCACCGCGAAGCCGAAGTAGAAGGAGTTTCCCATCATCGTGCCGCCTGCCAGCAAGCCGGCCACCAGGCCGCACATCAGGTCTTGATGGGCTTTGCTCACCGTCGAGTCGCCGGATTGCTTCCTTTCGCCGGGAGTGGCTTCCTCCAGTTTGCGTAAATCGCGCCGGACGAACGACGAGAACCCTCCCGCTCTCTCCGTTTCCTTTCGGAGGTGGGCCTGGTCTTCCTCGGGGAGCCCGGACGCGGCTAGCGCGTCTTCGTACGCCGTCTCCAGGCCATCTGGGTACCGTTCGACGACCTCCCTAAACCACCGCGCGCCCTGGGCCGCTTCCCCGATGTCTCTCTCTTCGAATCGCTCGTCCCGGTCGTGCAGATTCTTCTTCAGCCGGAGGAAGATCTGGTTGGCTCGTTGGATCCGTTGCTTCTCGTCGGAATCGAGGGTCGGCCGGACACGATGCCCGTCTTCTTGTACCACCGCGCAACCTCCTTTCCCCGCCCTAACTGGCGAGTTAGCTTACGACCCAACTACAACCTCGAAGCGAGGGGACGAAACGCCGGTCTGTATGCCGAGAAACGTTACCCCACAAGGACGGCTGCCTCCGACGATCCAGGTTGTTCCGGAACGAGTCAGCGACGCCGGTGGGTCGCCTCCCGTACCTACCTGTCGGACAAACGGTCCTTGGTCTTGTCTATGGCCTCGTCTGCTTTGTTTGTCAGGCCCTTCTCCCGGACTTTCTCCACGGCCTTGTCTATGGCCTCGTCCGTTCTGGCTACAATGCCCTGTTCCCGGACCCTGGCCGCTGTGGATTCGCTCACCAGCCCCTTCTCTTGGGCCTTGTCTATGGCCCTGTAGATCAAGCCCTTCTCTTTTTGCTCCCTCGCTATCTGGCCGGCTTCCTGCTGCTCTTCCTCCAGTTGAGGGGCTTCTTGCAGTTCCTCTTCAATCTGGGTAGCTTCCTCCTGCTCGGCGCCGACCGGCCTCGCCAGCTGCTGCTCGCCGACCGGCCTGGCGAGCGGCTGCTCGCTCTCGGGCGACCTTCTCCGTTCCGGCATGGGACTTCCTCCTCTCTCCCGCTTTCCCGAGCGGGTTGCTCGTAACCGGACTATATACCTGATCCGCAACGGATGGAATCCCAAAAGGAGCCGTCCCACAAACACCCGAGCAACGCGACCCGACTACATGAATAAGAGTTATAGTCTGTTCGCTTCTCGTGAACGGCTAGCGGGCAGAGCGGCCTAATACGCGCGGTGACTGCGCTGTAGCTATGTGTCTTTTGCATATAAGTATGTCTTTCTTGGAGGTATCCCGATGCCTGTGCTACGCTGGGATGATAGGTTGGTGTGGATAACGAGAGAAAGGGGAAAGACGGACGGAATTGCTCTGCTAAGGTGGGGGTGGTTTTGTAATTCCGTCGACAGCAGCGGGTTGGTAGATGCTGGAAGCTTCGGGTGGAGGCTTCTACAGGGTGGGGTGTAGTTTGGCGTCCGCCTCTACGGAAAGGAGAGAGCTAGGTGCGAAGAATCCAGGTTAAGGTAAACGGTGTTACCTACGAGCACGAGGTGGAGCCTCGGTTGCTCCTAGTGCATTACTTGCGGGAGGGGCTGAACCTGACGGGGACGATGGTCGGGTGCAATACCTCTAACTGCGGAGCATGCACGGTGCTGATGGACGGGGAGTCCGTCAAGTCGTGTACGTTGTTCGCGGTGCAGGCCGACGGGCGCGAGATCACCACGGTCCAGGGCCTCGCCGAGAACGGCAGATGGCACCCCATGCAGGCTGCGTTCCACGAGACCCACGCCTTGCAGTGCGGGTATTGCACGCCCGGCATGATCATGGCCTCTATCAGCATGCTCAAGGAGAACCCGGAGCCTAACGAGGAGGAGATACGGGAGGCTCTCGAAGGGAACTACTGCCGCTGCACGGGCTACGAGAACATCGTAAAGGCCGTCCAGCTCGCCTCGCAGCACATGGACCAGCCCACCGCGGCATCCTAGAGAAGGGGGTAGAGTGACACAAGCACCGGAGCGCTACGTCGGAGGCGGCGTACCGCGCAAGGAGGACCCGGCCCTGGTAACGGGACGGGCTAACTGGACTGACAACATAAAGCTGCCGGGGATGTTGCACATAGCGTTCCTTCGCAGCCCGTTCGCGCACGCCAAGATCACGAACCTCGACGTCTCCGCCGCTTTGGAGCAGCCAGGCGTCGTTGCCGCCTTTACCGGCGAAGACCTGGCCAGCGAGTGGGGCGAGGGCGCCCAGGAGGCCGAGCAGGGTCCGGGCTATACCCTGAGTACTGGCGACGGGCAGTCGAACGACGCCGAGGTGAACGAGACAAAGCAGCCCGAAGATGCCTCGTCTGAGGAGATCTCTCAGGATGACGAGGCGTTTAGCTTCTGCGCCTGGAACGTCACCGAGGACATGAAGAACCCGACCCACTGGCCCGTTGCGCGCGGCGAGGTGAACTACACCGGCGACGCGGTCGCCGTGGTCGTGGCGACTGACCGCTACAAGGCCCAGGACGCCCTGGAGTACATAGAGGTCGACTACGAGCCGATGACCCCCGTCGTTGACGTCGAGCAGGCAATGGAGGGCGCGCCGCTGGTCCACGAGGACCTCGGCACCAACGAGTGCTTTACATGGGCCCTCGCGACCGGCGACATAGACGAGGCCTTCGATAAGGCCGATGTCGTGGTACGGGAGCGGTACGTGCAGCAGCGGCTTATCCCCAACGCCATAGAGCCGCGGGCGACGCTCGCCGCCAGGGAGCCCGGGCACGGCGGCTTCGTGGTGTATAGCGCGACCCAGATCCCCCACATAGCCAAGTCAGTCCTATCGATGGCGTGTGGTATACCCGAGCACAAGGTAAGGGTCGTAGCACCAGACGTCGGCGGCGGCTTCGGCTCGAAGCTGAATGTGTACTCCGAAGAGGCGATCTGCCTCGCGCTCGCGCGGAGGCTCGGCGCACCGATAAAGTGGGTTGAGGATCGCTCAGAGAACTACCAGGCGACCATCCACGGCCGCGGGCAGGTCCAGCACCTGGAGATGGCCGCCGACTCCGAGGGCAGAATCCTCGGTCTGCGGGTCAGGCTCCTCGCTGACATGGGGGCGCACTTGCAGCTTCTAACGCCGGGCATGCCGATCCTGAGCGGCTTCATGTTCCCCGGGGTCTATACCTTCGGCGCCTACGACTACGAGTGTAAGGGTGTGTTCACCAACCTCACCCCAACCGACGCCTACCGCGGTGCCGGACGGCCAGAGGCCGCATACGCCATCGAGCGCATGATGGACGCGTTGGCGCGCGAGGTCGGGATCAGTCCGGTCGAGGCGCGCAGGCGCAACTTCTACGAGCCGTTCGACGAGCCGACCGATACCCCGGCCGGCATCCAGTATGACTCCATGAACATGCAGGCTACGCTCGATCGGGTGCTGGAGCTCGCCGACTACGACTCCTTGCGCGAAGAGCAGCAGCGCCGTCGCGAGGCGAACGATCCCGTGCAGCTAGGCATCGGGTTCTCGACGTGGACGGAGATCTCCGGCCTGGCACCCTCGCAAGTCCTCGGAGGCCTGGGCTTGGGCGGCGCCGGCTGGGAGGCGGCGAGCGTGCGCATCCTGCCCTCGGGCAAGGTCGAGGTTGTCACCGGCACTTCGCCGCACGGTCAGGGTCACGAGACTTCCTGGTCCCAGATAGCCGCCGACGTCATCGGCGTTACGCCCGACGAGGTGGAGGTCCTGCACGGTGATACGGATGTCTCTCCTCTAGGCCGCGATACCTACGGCTCTAGGAGCCTCGCGGTGGGCGGTGTAGCGGTTCATCTCGTCTGCGAGAGAGTCATGGACAAGGCCAAGAAGATAGCGGCGCACATGATGGAGGCGGCCGAGGACGACATGGAGTTCTCCGGCGGCAAGTTCAGCGTCGCGGGCTCACCCGACCAGAGCACCACGATCCAGGAGGTTGCGGGGGCGGCCTTCATGGCCAGCAACCTGCCGGAGGGAATGGAGCCGGGTCTAAACGAGAACTACGTCTTCGACCCGCCGAACTTCACCTTCCCGTTTGGGGCGCACATCTGTGTCACCGAGGTTGATACCGAGACCGGTAAGGTTAGGATACGCGACTACTTTGCGGTGGACGACTGCGGGCCGGTTATCAACCCGATCATCGTGGACGGCCAGCTACACGGCGGCCTCGCCCAAGGCATAGCCCAGGCCCTCTACGAGGGGGCCCGCTTCGACGAGGACGGGACGCTCACCACTTCCTCGATGGTTGACTACATGATCCCCGGCGCTCCGGAGTTGCCTAACTTCACCCTTGATCGGACGGTCACCCCGTCGGGGAGCAATCCGCTCGGGGTCAAGGGTGTCGGCGAGGCCGGGACGATAGGCGCCCCGCAGGCGGTAATAAACTCGATCTGCGACGCGCTCGCGCCGATGGGGGTTCATAACATAGACATGCCCGCGCTCCCGATGCGGGTGTGGCAGACTATCCAGGACGCGAAGGGCGAAGCCGACGCCCAGGGAGGTGTTGCGCAGTGATCCCGGTAGCCTTTGACTACGAGGTCGCCGACTCGGTCGACCACGCGATAGAGCTCTTGGGCCAGCACGGCGAGGAGTCGAAGCTGATCGCCGGCGGCCACTCCCTCATTCCGCTGATGCGCCTGCGGCTGGCGGCCCCGACCGTCCTCATAGACCTCGACCGCCTCGAAGATCTGCGCTACGTCAGGGACGAGGGCGACTACCTGTCCATCGGCGCCCTGACCCGGCACCGCGACGTCCACAACAACGAGCTCGTCCAGGAGCACTGCGGCATACTTGGCTACACCGCCGGACTGTTAGGCGACCCTTCCGTTCAGCACCGGGGGACTCTCGGCGGGACTCTGGCACACGGCGACCCCGCCGGCGACATGCCGAGCGTGATGTGCGCCCTCGAAGGGACACTGGTGGCACAGGGTCCTGACGGCGAGCGAACCATCCCGGCCCTGGAGTTCTTCAAGGACTACTTCTTTACGGATCTCGCAGAGCAAGAGGCCATAACAGAAATCCGAGTGCCTAAGCTTGGCTCGAACACCGGCTGGTCTTATAAGAAGTTCAGCCGCCGGTCGCAGGACTGGGCCGTAGTGGGTGTGGCGGCGGTGGTCGAGAAAGACAACGGGACCATAAGCTCGGCCCGCATCGGGTTGACCAGTATGGGCAACACTCCATTGAGGGCCTCCGCCGTTGAGGAGGCGCTCTCCGGGGCGGGCACCGACCAGGTCGCAGAGGCGGCCAACTCGGCCGACGAGGGCACCAGCCCCGGCACGGATGACGCGGCCTCGTCCGAGTTCCGGAGGCACCTCGCGCGGGTGTGGACGCGACGGGCCGTCGAGGAGGCCCTGGGCCGTTGAGCGAAGCCGGTAACGGACGCCGGGGGGCTTTGCCTCCCGGCGTTTCGCGTTCTCTAGAACTGAGAGAGAAGCTTCGTGGCGAGGGGTACCTGGCGGACGAGGGGCTCGCAACGGCGATCTTTCTGGCCCTCAAGCTCGGGCGTCCGCTCTTCCTCGAAGGGGAGGCCGGGGTTGGCAAGACTGAGGTGGCGAAGGTCCTCTCCCGCCTACTCGACACCCATTTAATACGGTTGCAGTGCTACGAGGGGATAGACGTCCACCAGGCCGTCTACGAGTGGGACTATGCCCGCCAACTCTTGCATATAAGGACGGCGGAGGCGTTCGGGGAGAGGGAGGAGCGGCAACGCTTTGAGGACGAGCTATACACGAGGCAGTTCCTCGTCAGCCGACCGTTGTTGCAGGCGATAGAGCACGAAGGACCGACCCCGCCGGTGTTGCTCATAGACGAGGTGGACCGGGCGGACGACGAGTTCGAGGCTTTCTTGTTGGAGATCCTCTCGGACTTTGCCATAACGATACCGGAGATCGGGACCGTGCGGGCCACGCGGCCGCCGGTGGCCATTCTGACCTCGAACCGCACCCGCGAGGTCCACGATGCCCTGAAGCGCCGCTGCCTGTACTTCTACATAGACCATCCTGGGCTGGAGCGGGAGGTGGAGATAGTACGCATGCGGGTGCCCGGCGCGGACGCGCGCCTCGCCCGGCAGGTGGCGACCGCAGTGCAGGGACTGAGGAGCATGGACCTCTACAAGCCGCCCGGTGTTGCCGAGACGCTGGACTGGACCGAGGCGCTGGTGGCTCTTGGGGCGAAGGAGTTGGACGAGGCCCTGATCGAGGCTACCTTAGGCTCGGTCGTGAAGTACCGCGAGGACCAGCAGAGGGCTCTGGGCGCGAGCCTGAGCCTCCTCACGGGAACCGGTGCCTGAGGCTCCCCGAGAAGAGACGCGGGTCCCGATGCTCCGGGCGGCGGTGACGTTTGGCCGCCTCTTGAGAAAGGCCGGCGTTGCGGCGGGTCCCGACCGTGTCGTCGAGTTTATCCGTGCGCTCGTAGAGCTAGATCCCGCGCGGCGCGAGGATGTCTACTGGGCCGGGCGGACGACGCTCTGCTCCCGGCGAGAGGACCTGGAGCTCTATGACAAGGCGTTCCGGGCGTTCTGGGAGGGGGATGAGCGGCGGGCTCTCCGGCCGCCGAAGACCAGGATCTCCTTCGCCCTCATGGACGACTCTGTGCAGCCGCCAAAGAAGACGGTCGAGAGGAGCGAGAGAGGCGAGGAGGCGGTTCGGCTCCGCTACAGCCCTATAGACATGCTGCGGAAGAAGGACTTCGCGCTCTACACTCCCGAGGAGTTCGCCGAGCTAAACAAGCTCCTCGCCGACGTGAAGCTCTCCGGGGCGCTCCGCAGGAGCAGACGCCTGGAGCCCGCGCCCCGAGGCCGCCACGACCCGCACCGGACCCTGCGCGGCGCTCTACGCACCGGGGGCGAGCCCGTGCGCCACCGCTTCCGGCGGGCCAGGAGCCGGCCGAGACGCGTGGTGCTTCTGTGCGACATCTCCGGATCGATGGCCTCTTACAGTCGCGTGCTCCTGCGCTTCATGCACGCAGGGGTGATCTCGGGGGAGAAGCTGGAAGCGTTCGTCCTCGGCACTCGCCTCACCCGCATAACGCACGAGCTTGCGACGCGCAACCCGGATCGGGCCCTGAGCGAGGCGTCCGTTGCGGTCCGGGACTGGTCCGGTGGGACCCGGCTCGGCGACGTCTTGAAGGAGTTCGTGGACTGCTGGGGCCAGCGTGGGATGGCTCGCGGTTCGGTCGTGGTTATACTCTCCGACGGTTGGGACCGGGGTGACGTGGCAGTGCTCGCCGAGCAGATGATGCGCTTGAGCCGTCTCGCGTACAAGGTCATCTGGGTCAACCCCTTGAAGGCCGCCCCAGGTTACCAGCCACTCGCGAGAGGCATGGCCGCCGCGCTCCCCCACGTGGACATCTTCCTCTCCGGCCACAACTTCGAGTCGCTAGAAGAGTTGGCCCGTGGCATCGCCGAGGCCGCCGGACGAGACCGGTAGAATACAAAGAGGCACAAAAGGAGGTATGCGTTGAACCCGGTCGTAGAAAAGGTCGCAAGGTGGTGTGAGGAGGGCACGAAGGCCGCCCTTGCCACGGTCGTAAAGGTCGAGCGGTCCGGGCCATTGGGTCCGGGAACCTCGATGGCCGTGTCGGAGGACGGGCAGGTCGTGGGGTCAGTGAGCGGCGGGTGCGTGGAGCCGGCCGTGTTCGAGGAGGCGATGGATACCATCGAGAGCGGGACCCCCAGGCTGCTCACGTATGGTATCTCCGACGACGAGGCCTTTGGGGTGGGGCTGACATGTGGTGGCATCATCCACATCTTCGTCGAGAGGGTGGACTGGTAGTGGGCGAGATCCTCTCCCGCTGGCACGAGTCACTCGCGGAAGGGTCGCCGGTAGCGATGGCTACACTCGTCGAGGGGCCGAGCGTGGGTGGAAAAATGCTCGTCACGCCGGAGGAGCACGCCGGTACGGTCGGGAACGAGGACCTCGACCGGGCGGTCGTGGAGGCGGCGCGGGGGATGTTGGAGGGCGGGCGCACGGGGATGCGTCGCTATGGTCCGCGCGGCCAGCGGCGGATGGAGGACGTGGCGGTCTTTATACAGTCCTTCGCCCCGCCGCCCCGGATGTACGTCTTCGGGGCCATAGATTTCGCCAGCGCGGTTGCCCGGATCGGGAAGTTCATGGGCTACCGGGTCACGGTCTGCGACGCGAGGGCTGTATTTGCCACGCGCGAGCGGTTCCCTTCAGCCGATGAGATTGTGGTCGCGTGGCCGGACGAGTTCTTGAAGACGGCCGAGGTGGACACCCGGACGGTCATATGCGTCTTGACCCATGACCCCAAGTTCGACGTGTCGGTTTTGAAGGCTGCCCTTGAGACCCCGGCTGGTTATATCGGGGCGATGGGGAGCCGCCGGACGCACGACAACCGGACGGCGCGCCTGAAGGAGGAGGGGGTCGCCGACGAGGAGTTGGTGCGCATATCGAGTCCCATCGGGCTGGACATCGGGTCTCGCACCCCGGAGGAGACGGCGGTGGCGATAGCGGCGGAGATCATCGCCTTCCACACAGGGCATTCGGGCGGGCGTCTCGCGGAGCGATCGGGTCCGATCCACGCGCCCGCGCCGGATATGACCGACTCTCCGGACGCGAAGGATGCGCAGCGGGATACGGCAGGGGCGGCCCGGGACTCCCGTTGAGTGGGATCTCGGCCATCCTGCTCGCCGCCGGAGCGGGAAGCCGTTTCGGGGGTGAGAAGCTGTTATCAAGCTTTGGAGGGCGGCCCCTGATCGAGGCTACTCTGTCGGGCCTGCGCGGAGCAGTGCTTGATGAGATAATCATAGTGGTCGGAGGCGAAGGGAAAAGGTTGCGTAACATCGCCATCGCACACGAGGCCCGCGTGGTCGTAAACCCGGACTGGGCTGAGGGGATGTCTACCTCGGTACGCGTCGGCCTGCGCGCCTGCGGGACGGAGACGCGGGCCGCTGTCGTCGCTCTGGCGGACCAGCCGCTAGTGGGGGCGGAGGCGGTGGAGAGGCTCGTCGGGGCTTTCGAGGGGGGAGCGAGGGTGGCGGTGGCGACCTACGGTGGGGAGCCGCGCAACCCGGTGCTTTTCTCCCGACCGGTCTGGCCGTTGCTGGAGCGTGAGATGGCGGGAGACAGGGGGGCGAGGGCGGTCATCGTGCGCTACCCGGAGCTGGTTACGGAGGTGCCTTGCGATGACGTAGCGGACCCGGCCGACGTGGATACTGTGGAGGACCTGCGGCGTCTGGAGGAGTTAGATATGCCCGGGTGCGGCAAGATCGGTCAAAGGAGGAACTGATGAAGCTGGAGAACGAGTTCACGGTCAACGCCTCGATGGACGAGGCATGGAACGCTATGCTCGACCTTGAGAAGGTGACCCCGTGCCTGCCGGGAGCGCAGCTCACCGAGCAGGTCGGCGACGAGTACAAGGGGACAATGACCGTCAAGATGGGACCAGTCACCCAGAAGTACAACGGGACCGTCAAGGTCGAGGAGGCCGACGAGTCGGCGCATCGGGCCATGATCAAGGCCGATGGCAAGGACGCTCGTGGCCAGGGTACCGCCTCGGCGACCATCACCTCCACCCTGCACGATGGCGGCAACGGTAGCGTCCGGGTACACGTCGAGACCGACATGAAACTCACCGGGAAGGTGGCCCAGTTTGGCCGGGGCATGCACAAAGAGGTGGCGGCCAAGATCATGGACCGTTTCTCTGACTGTCTGGAGAAGGAACTCTTTTAGAAAGGGGGTGCCGGCGGCATGAAGCTTGAGAATGAGTTTACGGTTGACGTATCGGTAGAGGAAGTCTGGAACGTGTTGCTCGACCTGGAGCGGGTGACCCCTTGTCTGCCGGGAGCCGCTCTGACGGAGGAATCCGGCGACGGCGAGTACAAAGGAGAGATGAAGGTTCGGCTCGGACCCGTCACCCAAGAGTATAACGGCACGGTAAAGATCGAGGAGGCGGACGAGGAGGCCCACCGGGCTGTACTCAAAGCCAACGGTAAGGACGCCCGCGGCCAGGGGACTGCTTCGGCGACCATCACCTCGACCCTGTACGACGAGGGGAGCGGCAGCACTCGGGTGCATGTCGAGACCGATATGCAAATTACCGGGCGCGCGGCCCAGTTCGGCCGGGGCGTCCAGCAGGAGGTGTCCCAGAAGCTCCTGACCAAATTCGCCGAGTGCCTGGAGAACGAGATCATGGGCGGAGGGGCTGAAGAGGAGCCAGAACCAGCCGCCGCTGCGACAGAGACCGGAGAGGCGTCCACGGACGGCTCATCCGGGAACGGGGAGCAGCCCCGACGCCGGATCATCCAGCAGGACAAAGAGGTCGAGCCCCTCGATCTCGGGGAGGCGAGCCGGGACGCCGTGATTAAACGCGCCGTACCCGTGGTAGCCGGTGTCGCCGTGCTCGCCGTCGTGGTCTGGCTACTTAGAAGGAAAAGCTGAGAGCTCCTCCTCCGTTAGAAGCCAGTCGGCACTTCAGTTTGCCAGCTTCTCCCGGCTGAGTGGAAGGCGGTGCGGGACATACCTGGGCTTTAGGCTGGGTATGTCCCGCACTGCCTCATCTGCGGGCTTTTACTCTCTAGCGATCCTGCTACAACAAGCTGATACGGAATCCGGCTGTATAGTGACGCCACGCCTGATGCTCCAGCTAGCGTTTCGCGCTCATGACCTTTCGCTGGCGCTTCGAAGCAGTAAGTGAACAAGCGGATCCCGTATGACTGGCTCAAGTGCTACTTGCGTGCGTCTTTGAGGATCTCGAAGATCTCGCCTATAAGAGCTTCGCGCTTCTGGGGCGGGAGGTCTCTGGGATGGATGGTCTGCTTGTCGGACTGGAGGTTGCGGAGGTTGGCCTCCTCAGCCAGGTAACGGTCTATGAGGCGCACGACGGCCTCGACCTTCTCGCGAGGGAGTCCATCGCCGCCGCGGGTTAGCCTGCTCCACATGCTTGATTACCCCTTCTCCTGGCTGCCCCTGTCGGGCTGGATTATACTCGTCGGCCCTCAGGCGCGCGGTGGCAGGATCATCACCAGAGCTCCCGTGAGGGCGATGGCGGCGCCGAGGACGTCGTACCTGTCGGGCCGGAAACCCTCGACCAGGATGCCCCAGGCGAGTGCCAGCATTATGAAGATGCCTCCGTATGCGGCGTAGACCCGGCCGAAGGCGTCGATCGGTTGCAGGGCGGCGACCACGCCGTAGAGGGCGAGTATAACGGCCCCGGCCAGCGCCCAGAGTAGGGGCTTCTGCTCGCGCATCCACGCCCACACCAGATAGCCACCGCCTATCTCGCACAGACCGGCCAGCACGAACAGACCTCCGACGATCAGCAGCTTACCCATGCCTCTCCTCTCCGGTTTCTTTCTTGTGGTCCGCTAGACCTGGCGCGAGGCGGCGCGGCGGGGGAAGGTCTGCTCGCGGGCGGGGGCGAAGCCGTCGGGATGTCGCCAGGCATAGGTGATGATGCGGAGCTCCTTGTCGTCCACCTCGACGAGGTTGAAGCTAGAGGGGCGTCCGGCCCGGATCCGGTTGGAGATCGTACCGGCGGTAGATATTACGAGGCCGTGGCCACTCTCCTCGGCGGTGTGGACCGCCTCCTGGTGGTCGTGGCCGCAGAGGATCAGCTCGGCCCCCAGAGACGCGAAGGCCCTGAGAGCCTGCCTGGTATTGGCGAGGCCGTGACGCCCGGAAGCCTCGCCCCTTACGGGATTATGGTGGATCATTACTACCCTGGCGGCATCCGGGTCCGCCTGCGAGAAAGCCTCCTCGACCTTCCGTAGGTCTCGCTCGTTGACGTGTCCGATCACACCGAGGTCCCGGAAGCGGCGCGTGAGCGATCCGCGGGAGATGCCGTGCGCAGTGTTGCACCCGGCGATCACCGCTCCCGGCACCTCCAGTGACGGGTTGAGCTCCGGGGAGATGTGCCGCACGTATTTGGAGTACTTGAACTCGTGGGCGGGATTGCCCAGAAGCCCGAAGTTGAAGTTGCGGGCCACCGCGCCCATCCACCGGATGTCGTGGTTTCCGGGGATTACGATGACCGGCGCGGTCCTGCGCACGTCGTCGAGATAGGCGCGAGCCCTGATGAACTCGGAGTTGGTACATCGCTGCGTAAGGTCGCCCGAGACCGCCACCGCATCCGGCGCGAGCCTCGTTATGCTATCTCTCAGCGAAGCCAACTGCGCCGCCACCGCTGGCCGGCCGAAGTGCAAGTCCGAAGTGTGCAGTATCTTGGTCACGGACGAGAAGTTTATCTCAAACAGCCGTCAGCTATCGACTAATCGGCGGGCCACGCAGGATGCCGCCGCTCGCGGACGAACCGCTAAACAGCGGGCGGAGCGTCGGAAGAGTCTACCGGCCCTGTCCGTGGCGAGCGGGTGACGACGAACGGTGCCGAAAGCTGACTGCTACCGGGCTTCTTCCAGAAACCCGCTCAGGGCGGCGCTGAACTTCTCAGGGGATTCGAGGTTCGAGAGGTGGCCGGCCTTCGAGAGGACGACGTGGCGGGAGGTGGGGATCTTTTCAGCCATCTCTGCCATCACCTCCGGCGTGGAAAGGGTATCTTCTTCGCCACCTATGACGAGCGTGGGGACGCTTATCTTGCCGAGCAGGCTGGTCGAGTCGGGGCGGTCGCGCATGGCGCCCAAGGCGGCGACGACGCCGTCGGGGGAGCTTTCGAGGATCATGTCTCGCACGTACTCGACCACGTCTCTCTTGCTCTCCAGGGTATCGGGCGCCAGGAGGCGCTCCATCTGGACCTCCGGGAGGACTTCGACGCCTTCTTCGGCGACTCGGCGGGCGAGCTCGCGCCTGGCTTCTCTTGCCTCCTCTGGATCCGGGTCGGGTCGGGTGTTGGCGAGGAGCAGCGCGCTTACGCGCTCGGGGAAGAGCGAGAGGCAGGCGAAGGCGACGTAGCCGCCCATCGAGATGCCGCCGAGGACGACCTTGTCGAGGTGCAGCTTGTCGAGAAGCTCCAGGACTCCTTGAGCGTAGAAGCGTACGTCGGGCTGGGCGCACGGGCGGGGCGAACGGCCGAAGCCCGGGTAGTCCGGTGTGATGACACGCCGGTGAGGGGCTAGAGCTTCGACCTGCGGAGCCCACATCCGGCGGTTCAGCGGGAAGGCGTGGAGCAGGACTATCGGGTCTTTGGGTCCCTCCCCGCTCTCGCTGTAGGACATCGGCCCGCCGCTTGTCCGGTACCCCTCCATGATCCCGCCCCTTTCGTTCTCTTAACTCTGTCCGCGTACACTAACATCTCCCCTAAAATAAGACCGGTGTGAGGATACTGTACTCGCTTCTCCTGGTCGGGATGACGATGGCATGGGGCGAACGTTCGTCGTGGTCCGGGACGCCGTCGCCCTCTACCGAGTGCTCCCGTTCCTGGCTTTACGCTTCGCGCTTGCCGCTCTTGCCTTCGCGTACCTTTCCCAGACGGTGGGTCTGCTCTTGACCAGCCCCACGAACGCGGGGCTCATCACCGGGCCCTTAGTGATCTTCTCGCCTCTGGCGGACCGCCTCTTCTTTGGAGCGCGGCCTTCGCGGCCGGTCCTCGTCACGGTGTCCTCGAACCTCGTCGGGATGGTCCTACTGGCCGGGGGCGGCCCCGACGGGGCGTGTTCAACCTGCTCTGCGCGGCGCTTTGGGACTGCACATAGTCTTCCTCTCCCGCTATGCTGCCAGGCACGACGCGGGCGGCCTCGCCTTCGTGCAGTTGCTCTCGATGGCGCTCGTCTTCGGCATGCTTTGGCCCCTCTCCCGGCCGGTTATACTCCCGCCGCGGGAGGTCTGGCTCGCGCTCCTGGCGACGGGGCTCGTCGCGTCCGCCGGGGTGTTCTGGTACAGACCTTCGTTCAGCAGCGCATCACCGCAGGCAGGACGGCGGTCATACTTACTATGGAGCCCGTCTTCGCCGTCCTCTTCGGATACTGGCTTGCCGGCGACAGGTTGGTTACGGTCCAGATGGCTGGGGGCCCTGATCCTCTCCGCGCTCGTCGTCGGGGAGGTCGTGCCGGCGCTCATAGGCCGTAACAAGAGCTACCAGAAAGGAGACGTATCGTAATGAGAAGTATCGAGGTGCCTGAGTACGAGGTCCACGACGAGGTCCGGGTGGACCCGAGCCGTGCCGCGCTCGTCGTGGTGGACATGCAGAACGACTTCGTGAAGGACGGTGGCTCGCTCTTGGTCCCCGACGCGGAGGGCACGGTCCCGAACGTAAGAGGTCTCCTCAACCTCGCGCGGGAGAACGGGATGAAGGTCGTCTTTACGCAAGACACCCACAATGAGGGCGACCCGGAGTGGGAGATCTGGCCGGAGCATGCCCGGGAGGGCTCGTGGGGCTGGGAGATAGTCGAAGAGCTGGCGCCGCTCGCGGGCGAGACCGTGATCCGCAAGGTTCGCTACGATGCTTTTTACGGCACCGCTCTGGACCACCTCCTGCGGACCTGGGGGATAGAGACCCTGGTTATCTGCGGCACGGTCGCCAACATCTGCGTCCATTACACTGCCGCGAGCGCCGCCCTGCGCTGGTTCGAGGTGGTGATCCCCAGAGACGCGACCTCCGCCCTGTACCCGTTCGACCTGGAGTCCTCCCTGCGCCAGACCTCGTTCCTCTTCGGCGGTAAGGTCACGCACATGGTGAACATGCGGCTCACGAGATAGGATCTCCGCCTCCAGACCATTGCCAGCTCTATAAACCGGAGGCTATTATAGTTCTATAAGGCTTCGGGCTGGACAGGATTTTGGGATATGGGAGGGTGCTCATCATTCGCTTTACGGGGGCACGACTTCCCGGGGTGGGGATCGCCGCACCCTCGGGGCTGCCGGTACGGGCGTAAGGGGTCGGGTTGGAGAAGGTAATACTGCTGGTCGAAGACAACCCGGACGACGAGCTCCTGACCCGTCGCGCCCTGAAGAAAAACAACATCTGTAACGAGGTTGTCGTTACCCGCGACGGGGTCGAGGCGCTCGACTACCTCTCCGGCGCGGGTACGCATGAGGGGCGCGGCCTGGACGAGATGCCCTAGGTGGTGCTGCTCGACTTGAAGCCTCCCAAGATCGACGGTCTGGAGGTCTTGCGGCAGGTGCGGGCTGACGAGCGGACTAGGCTTCTGCCCGTGGTGATCCTCACCTCCTCCAGGGAGCAGCAGGACCTGGTCGCCGGCTACGGCTACGGGGCGAACAGCTATATACGCAAGCCTGTGGACTTCGCCCAGTTCGTCGAGGCGGTGCGGCAGCTGGGACTCTACTGGCTGGTCCTGAATGAGACGCCGCGGGCGGAGGGCTAGGAAGGCGTGCTCCGCGTGGTACTCGAGCACCTCACACGTGCGGCGACAGCCTACGCGGTCCTGCTAGGCGCCCTGGCTCTCACGCTAATCGCCTACTACTACGTGCAGCAGAGGGTCGAGAACGAGGCGCGTTACCGGTTCGACGAGACGGTTACCGCGGCTCAGGAGGCCATTGATCGTCGCATGAACTCCTACGTCGACGCGATGCTCGACGCTCGCGGGCTTTTCTCCGCGAGTGAGTCGGTGGAGAGGGAGGAGTGGCGCGACTATGTGGAGGGCGTGAACCTGGAGGACCGCTACAGCGCCTGTCACAGTAATTGACCCACTCGACGGTACCCGCAGTGCTCAAAGAAGCCTCGGATGTCCTGGATCTTCACCGCCGAGATCGCCTCTCCCATCGCTTCGATCAGCGCCTCT
>JAABVA010000500.1_pt1 | contig 49970 bp, 49 predicted proteins | sample 5560331 | NCBI WGS metagenome assembly JAABVA01 (sample SAMN12812661, study PRJNA571458) | rock metagenome | isolation source: Antarctica rocks | place: Antarctica: Victoria Land, Mt New Zealand sud | collected 2016-01-07 | reverse complement strand
CAACCTGCTCGGCCGCTACCACTTCACCAACCCCGATCGGAATGGCGGCGACCAGCTCCGGCCACTCCGTGACCCACGCACCGCCGACGACGACTGAGAGCCGCGATCACCAACCCTTAACGGAGGATCCTGCGCAGTTGCTACTCAGACCCCGTTCATTGATGCGTCATTCGGCATCCGGCTTCCCGCTGGTGTCCCAAGAGAACCAAGGTTTCGAGACAACTAAACATCGCCGCAGGGTGGGTGAGCTGGCATCGCATTTCTGCTGGCCAGCGTCCGGCGCCCGATTCCCGAAAGTCCGTCCCAAAACAACTCTCTACATATTCGCCATACGCCGACTTATGAGACTATGGGCATGTCGCCGGGACCGCCTCGACCTGTTGAGGAGAAGCCGGGGCAGGATTCGTTGTCGGTGCTCGGGTACGCCCGGGTCAGTACCGGTCATCAGGTGTTGGATCAGCAGCTGGACGTGCTGTCCGCGGCCGGCGTCGGTCGGGTTTTCACCGACGTGATGTCGGGTACGCGGGATGACCGGCCAGGTCTGGCTGAGCTGCTGGCCTACGCCAGGGCTGGGGACACGGTGGTGGTGGTGGGTGGTATCCGGTGAAAGGCCAGCTTCGTACACTCGTGTCATGCCAGTCCGTACGCGAACCCCGTTGTTCATTGGGGCATTGGCGGCAGTAATCCTGACCTCCTGCACGCACGGGACCGTCCCCGTCGCCTCTCCGAGTTCAACGATGGACCTGCCGGCGTCACCGAGCCAGGTGGCGTTGCCATCAATGACCACTGCGCCATCATCAGCCTCAGCGAGCGCAACTTCCCGGAGTGGGCGCCCGTCCAGCTCGCCGGGCGCATCGACATCTTCACCATCAATACACAACGGTCAGGCGCGGCTGACGCGACCGCTGCACCTTCCGGTGCTTCATCCGGGACAAGCCTGTCCGGTATCACGAGGGACACCCACCCACAGTTCCGATTTCACAGGATCGGCGCTCGGGGTCGGACCCGTTCATCCGATTGCCACTGGCAACGAAGACCTGAGCAGTAACACCCACGCGCCCGGCTGGCTGGCAATCAAGTCACTGTGGTTGAGCGATCCGCAGTACCAGGGACCATCGTCACAGGCACCGACAGCCCCCACCCAGGGCCCTTGCGTGTGGATTCATTCGCTCCAATTCCGCAGATGATCACGGATGGCCAGCTCCAGCTCCTCGAGCTTGTCGATCGTGCTAGACACAGGGAACAGATACATCCCGATCCGGACCTCATCGGTGTCGGGCCGGTACGAGATGTGCACGAACTCATTGGCCATGTCGTCGACGGTGAACGTCGGATCCGCCTTCATCAGCGACTTCTGCTCGTAGCCTTTGCCCGCCAGAGACTGCCGGGCGTGGATCACGACGTGTCGGGCGCTGGCGACGTGATCTGCCTACTCCTCGAGTCCGACCTAGGGGCCGTTGATGTGCACAGCGCCGCTGAACCTCCGCCACCGCACGCCCCGCATCTGCAAAGCTCGGCGCATCAAGTCACGAGACCAGACGCTGGCTTGGCTCGCGCACCGCTGGCAGTAGCTCTTCTGTATCAGGCGCTCCGATTCCGACCTGGAGACGCCGAAACTTGACTCAAGCAGCCACCCAGCACGCGATCTTGCTCCTCGGGTGTGAACGGTCGAACAGCATGGTCATCCCTTGTATCGCTTCGGGAGAGACGGCAAGCCCAATGCCGCAACGGTAGTCGACCAATTGTTGGCCATGTCGTTTTGCACGGCCGTGAACAGAACTTTTCGTGAACAGATCGCGTGGAAGGTGTACGCCTCCACAGCATCTTTGTCGTTGTGGATGAACGCGGATGGCGTTGTCGTGTCAAACGTGTTGGGTTCGGGCCACAGATTGCGATAGTCAGAGGAACCCCCGGCATTGAGTTCTATCAAATGATCCAGCTCATATTTGGATGCCTGCGACCAGGAAATACCGTAGGCGGCCATGATGACCTTTTTAGCCGGCTCAGTCAAGGATGCGGGGGGCCGGACCGATTTGGTGTAGCCGCCGGCGCGGCAGATCGTGGAACTGACGTTGGCGGCGGTGACCGCCCGGTCAACAGCGCCGGGCGTGCACAGCGGATCCGGCAGCGGTTCACCGTCGGCAGCGCGATGCATGTGGCAGCTACCCGCAGCCGGTACCGGACCCTGCAGTCCGGCGGCGGTCCAGCCTGGCCCGGTAACCACCGGACCAGCAGCGCTCGCGACCGCCCCCGCGATAGAGGAGTCGGTGGACGCCGCGGCAGAGGAAAGGTGACAGCCGGCCAGCAGAGCTGCAACGGCCACGAGCCAGGCAGCAAAGCACCGATTCTTCTGGTATCCCCTCATCTGCTTTGGCCTCCGTCGATGACCTCCAGGGCGCGGACCACGGGTGTCTGCTGCAAGTCGTAGAGTTCGACCGCTGCCAGGGCCAACGCGGTACCGATGGTGAGTTCATCTGCCCGGTCAAGTTGGTCATCCCAGCTTGTCGAGGGCCATGCCCAGAGTTGCGGCACTCCGGCATCTGCCATCTCTCGCATCGGTCCGGGGAGCAGGTAGCAAGCCGCTGCGAGCATCAAACTCTCCAGTGCCGACGGCCGTTGCGACAGGACTGGATCAGACCCATCGTGGTCGACCAGCTCTCGACGTGCTCTTGCCACGGATCCCAGCGTCTGCTGCCGCAGATCAGCCTCGCGGCGCGCATTCGGACGGTCGGTGCGTGCCGCACCGTCCCTAGCTACCAGCGTCAGAGTGCGCGCTGCTTGGCCGGTTTCATGCGTCAAAGCAGCCAGACCCAGCGAAGCCGAGAGCAACAACTCTTGTCGGCGATCACCGCTGGCCCAGCTAGCAGCTGGCCAGATCCACCACAGCGGAACTCCTGCGTGGCCAGGATCCCGCGCCCATTCCGGGAGCATGTAGCAAGCCGCGGCCGGTGCGGTGCCGGCAATGAATCGGGCAGAGCGACTACGAGCGAACGCGTTCCCATCAGGTCCGGTCAGTCGATCCCAAATGTCTACGACTTCGTTGTGAATCGCTGCCCGCCTAGATTGCTGAGCAGGGGCTGGCCGGATTGACATCGATCTCTCCGTGACTGTGGCGGTCATGAGGAGCACTGTGCCGGATACGCCGGTCGGCATTTGTGCCATATTAAAGGCCTACTTGGGTGAGGAGCAGGCCGAACATCGCGCCGCAGACCAGCGCCGGTCCAGCCGCGAATGCCCGAGCGGGCCCGACCACCACAAACTTCCTCAGCAGCCCCTCTGCCACCAGCAACGCCAGTCCAGCAGTGGCACCGATCAGCAGAGCTCCCCAGCTCAAGCCCGTAAGCCAGATCCCAAGAGCAGCGCACAATTTGATGTCACCAAGGGACACCGCCCGGTCATCCAGGAGACCCATGACCAACAGCAGTCCGCCGTACACCACACCGCCGATCACGGTCCGCAGCAATCCCCACTGCTCACCGCACACCTCAAGAGTCGCTGCAGCGATCACTCCCCCAAAGCCCATCGGATAGGTGATCAGGTCGGGTAGGCGCATCTCCACGAGGTCGACCAGCGTCGCAGTGAGCGCAGCCAAGAGCATCAGCGCATAGGCAGCGGCGGCCGGCCATGGGTGGATATGCAGCGTCGCAAAGGCGGCCAGAACTGCCATGACCACTATTCGGACCCAATGACTTGGCCTGGACTGCTCCACCACGCGTCGCCACGTCGGCAACACCAGGTTTTTCGTGGTGGCCATCAGTTGCTCACAGCTCGAAGACCCGTGGGGAAGATTCGGTTGATGATATTGAACGTTTCCGAGGGCAGATCTTCCGGATCCTCCTGGCCATGAGCCTCTACGACAGCCCACGCGTGCCGGTTGGCAGTGGCCATGTCTCCAGCCTGCGCAGCGATCACCAGTAGGTCCAGCAACGGCACGTCGGCGTTGATATCGGTATCGTGTCCGACGTTCGCCGCCCACCGAGCTCGGTCCAAATCTCCCAGAGCCAACGCAACCTGCACCGTTCGGTGGCACGCGTCAACGACCCACCCCGGAACTGAGATGTCCTCTCTACGATCAGGATTGCTCAGCCAGGACCACTGCGACGGAACCATCTCCGCGGCAGGACCGCTTCTGCCTGCCTGATGTGCCTCCGGCAGAATCGGTCCCCGCACCAACTTCAAAGCGGCGACGTAGTCATCGAGCGCGGTTGGGGCAGCGGCCCCAGCTTTTGCATCGCCACGTTCCCGTAGCCGCTGCAGCAACTCCAGATCAAACAGCCGATCAACCAACCGGTAGGACTTGTCGGTGCCGTAAGGCATGAACGCCAGCCCGGTGTCCGGGTCCACCCCTAGCCAGGAACGCACCTTCGTGGCCGTTTCCGCTCGCGTGTTGGCCGAGATCTTTCTTGCTTCACCGGCGACCCGGGAGGGCCACAGATCGCGGGTGAACTTCTCCAGTGACACACCCCGGCGGTGCAACGCCAAATAGACGACGACTTCGGTAAACCACCTCGGCCGCCCCTTGGGCGCATTGCCCGAAGCGAGGATCTGAGCAGGACCCAGCACGCCGATACGCGGGCGTGTGATCGTCTCGCTGTACCACTCCTCCAGATCGGCGTCCAGGGTCGGATCCGCAGCCAAGACAGCGGCCAGCTTTGCTTCATCGCTGGGCCGCACGGCACGACCCAGGACGAGCTCGGCCGCGATCTGTTCCGGTACCCGTCGAGTTGCTTCGAAGACCTCGACCGGTTCATCAAGAATGACGGCTGGGATGAGCGCACCGGAGTCGTCCATGTGCTGGGCCCAGGGAGCGTCCACCGTGGACGCGGGGATGACTTCGTCGACCTGCTCAGCGTTCTCGAACAGGTCGATCAGGCCTTCGAGCTCTGAGAGGCTCAACGATGCGGCATCGAGCTGGTCGTTGCCCAGGACGCCGGACAGGGTCAATTTTCCATCCGTAGTCAACTGCACAGCCGCGACCGGCGCGGCCGTGGCCGGACCTCCGGTCAGTACGACCGCGGTAGCTGCCCGACCGGCAGCGCCCAGCGCAGCGAGGTGTTCGTTGAGGGCTTCCACCTCGCCGGCCGGAACGTCGGTGGCGTCGATCAGTAGGACCTGCGGTGTCCATGAATCGCCGGCGACGTCGCCCGCGCGCGCGGAGACCACGTCGGTGTCAAGGGCCGTCAACGCCGCGGCGATCTCGTCGACCCGGGCTGCGAGTCCGCGAGTCGCAGTTTGAATCGAAGGTGCATAGGTCAAGCGGTCCGGATTGAGCGGGACCAGTTCCGCTCCCCACCCGACGAGGGTGACGTTGATGCCATCTGACCAGCTCTGGTGGGCCAATTCTGTGGCCATGTGGTTCAGCAGGCCTCGACAAGCTGCGGGGTCGCCCTGAAGCCCCACGGAACCCAGTCGTTCCAGATCTACCAAGACTGTTTCCCCGTTCAGCGATCCGATGCTGGTCAGGGTGGGTAGCGGCGTCAACTGATCAACCGCAGTTGAGGCGTTGATCGGCAATTCAGCTCCGGCAGGCAGCATCCAGTTGTTTCCATCGGTGATGAACGGGGCGGGCGCCGGTTGTGCGGTCGCCAGTTGCAGACGCAGCCCCTGCTCGCCGAGCCTGGCGGCGGTGATGTCGGGAACCTGTTCTGGGTGATCGGCCAGGATGCTGCCCAGGCTCCGCAGCGCCAGATCGAGCCAGGCAACGTCGACTTCAGCGGCGCGATCCCGCAGCGATTTTTCGATGCGGATGGCCGGCAGGGATGCGACTGGCATCTGTCGACCGGGTCGGCGGCGGCGGTTGGATCGGCGGCGGGCCAGGACCAACCCGCCCCACACCGCAGCAGCAGCAGCAGCGCTCATCCCGATCAAGGCGACGGTGTTCATGCCTTGATCGGCATCTGAATCCGTTGCGGCTTGGATGGTCACTGAGTCGTGCGCGGAAGTGGTGGGAGCCGGAGCCGACGTAGGGGGGGACATCGGTCCGACTCCCACCGGGACCTGCTCGTTACCCGGGGAGGCTGGGCGAGCAGGAGTAGGAGGCACAGTAACCGAAGGTGCGCCGGGCGCTGCCACCTCGGGTGGTGAGGCATGTCGAGGCTGGGTAGGCGCTTTTGGGGTCGTCACGAACGGGTTGCGCGGAGCGGCCGGTGCCATCACATGCGGCGCTACGACGGGAGCCGAGCTATGCGGAGCGGCCGCCGGAGTCGAATGCGGCTTGGCGGGATGCACGGCCGGCGCGGCAAGGGGAATGTGGGTGGGGGCTGCCGGGTGGGTGCTGGGTGCGGCGGGAATGACGATCGTTTCACCCTCCTCGATGTCGTCAGGATTGCTGATGTGGTTCTTGACCGCGAGCTTCGGGTACAACGACGCATCACCCAACTCCCGTTGAGCAATCGAACTCAACGTGTCACCCGGCTGCACCGTCACGGCCTCGGCGGCCTGCTGCGCCCGCTGGATCGTCGACGCGGGAATGACGATCGTTTCACCCGCCTCGACGTCGTCAGGATTGCTGATGTGGTTTTTGGCGGCGAGCTTCGGATACAACGACGCATCACCCAACTCCCGTTGAGCAATGGCACTCAGTGTGTCCCCGGGCCGCACCTTCACCGTTTCAACGGCGGAGCTCCTCGCGGCAGTCACCGCGGGGGGCGCAGCAGCCGGGACCGGATCGGTCTTGGCATCTGATGGCATGGTCAGTACCCAGCCCAGCTTCGGGAAGGTTGTGCTGGTCAGGGTTCCCCCATCGGCCTGGACGTGTCCGGCGTTGAGGGAGAGGATCTCGGTGGACCTCTCACCGTTGCCCAGCAGCCGCTCGGCGATGCTCCACAGCGAGGTATCGCCTTTGCGGACGACATAGGTCGGTCGGTCGGTCCTCTTGCCCGACACGTGCGCAGCGGTGGGAGTCGTGGCCTTCGGTGTAGATACGGTCTGGGCGGCCGGCGACGTACCCATGGCCGACGAGACGACAGAGGTGTAGGACGCAGCCGACATCGTCGGCAACGGAGGAGGCGCAGCGTTGGCCGCCGTCGACAGCAAGCCGGTCGTCGAGCCGCTGATGACCATGAAGAGCAGCACCGACGCTGATCGCTGCGCCCAACCCAACCCGCGAACGCGGCGGCCGCGGCGGCGTTGGAGCGCAGCGGGTACTTCCACGAGGAACCCGATTACCATGATCAACCAAGCGATCACAGCGATCGCTAGCACTACGCCGAGAAACAGCTGACCCGTGTCTTGAGCCGCAAGCGAGGCGAGGGCTTCACTGACCGAGGGAACGTGGTCCGGCAGCAGACCCTTGCCGACATGCCAGAGCACAATCGGCACACCCACCAGAAGCACGAGCAAAGCCAGTAGGCCGCCCAGCGCTGTCATTAGCCGCCGCATTTCAAGCTCCGTTCGTCTTGTGGACCAGATCAGCCTGACCTGATCCGGTCGACGTGAGATCGTCAATGCCGATGAGTCCCAGAAAGGTGGTTTTCGTGCGGATGGTCACCGACACCAGCAGCTTGTCCGGACCGACGATCTCCGCCGTCCCCGTCAACGAACCATCGGTGTTCGCGGTGACTAGGTACTGCTCCGCTGCTGCCACCGCGGCCCCCGCATCCGGCGGACCCACCAGTGACTGGTAGTACTGCAGACCGGCGTGAGCGGCATCTGTAGCCACGCGTTCGGCTCTGGTCATGGCCTTCACATGTGCGCCGCCATCGACGGTCAACCCGATCATCAGAAAGATGGCCAATAACAGCACCACGACGAAGCTGGTGACAGCGGCGCCGGTCTCCGCGCCTTTCTCGCGCAACGCCCCCCACCGGGAGCGAATAGGAAGTTTCATGACCGCACCCTATGACCTTCGCGATAGGAGTCCACCGGGAACAGTTCCGTTCTGGTTACGGTGAGATGACCCGGAAGGCCAGGCACCGCAACGGACATCGACATGGAGCACTGCACCGTCACGCGGACCGCAGCACCCGGCACGTTGGACGTCAGTTCCGAAGCGTCGACGTTCACGGTCATCTGTTGGCATCGACTGCCCAGTGATGCTGTGACGGCATCCTGACCGGCTTGTTGAGCCTCATCCGAAGTTCTGGCCAATGCCGCCGCTCTCGCGCCGGCCGACGCGGCCGCGTCGACGCTGCTATCAGCGCGCAGGATCTGGCTCGCGCCGACGCCGAGTAGCACTACAGCGACCAGGACAGTGATCCAGATGGCCGCTTCGACCGTTTCGGCTGCACCTCGTTCACTGTGAAGGCGAAGTCGGGTCCATGCCGCCCTCACTGCGCCGGCTCCAAGACTGACGCGGATGAAGCGGATATTGCAGGGACCGCGTTGGAGAGAAGACCTTTGGCATGGCCGGTGATGACGACGGTGACCGTGTCACCAGTGATCGTTGCCCGCACCTGCAGATCACCGAGTGATCCTGAACCGTGGACGGTGATGAACTGCTCCGCGGCGGTTTGTCCGCGATCAGTCGAGGCAGGTGACAGCGCAGCCTGTTGCGCTCCGATCTGAGCGGCGCCCTCGGCGAGCTCCCTGGCGTATGACCAGGTGTTGTAGCCAGCGCCACCCACCAACACCAGGATCACCAGGAACGGCAGCCAGATTGCCAGACTGATCGTCGTCGTCGTACCGCGCTGCGCCCCTTGAGAGCGCAGCGCGGCCCAACGCCTGGTGATCATCAACGGCACTACTGCACCGAGGGTGTGTTGTTGATGTTTCCGGTCTGCTTGGTGACGAAGCCCTTGATGACGAAAAACGCAGTGGTGGCCAGCGCCAACGCTGCCAAGGTCCACACAGCGATCTCCGTAGTCGTCATCGCCCCACGCTCGGACCCCCGGGTACGCAGCTTCTCGACGCGATCACCGAAAAAGATCGCCACGGAGTAGTACATCGTCATGACCGGATCATTCTTCTTCATTCTCTTTCCTCCCAAGTAATTTTGCTGCGACATGTGGTGCTTTTGTAGACCTTCGGTCCCGTGCCCTGCTGGAGCCCTCATCAAAGCCAAACGGTCGTCACGGGGACCTGGCCCGCTCGGCGGGAGACATCAGCCGATCCCTCCACCCGAGGCCAACGAGTACAACGGCGGAAAGAGGACGAACAACGCGATCACGCCGCCCAACAGTGTCTTGGGGAAGGCCATGCGGTTGGTCGCCTCGGCAGCCTCGGCGAGCTCCTTGGCCAGCAGCTCATGCCGAAGTGAAGCCGCTCGAGCCAAGAGGGTTTCGCCGATCTTCGCGCCCATCACGCCGCCGGTCTCCACAATCGACGACAAGTCAGCCAACTCGTGGATATCCAGCTCCACGGCCAAGTCAGCCAAGCCATCCCAGATGGGTCGGTTAGCGCGCTGCGCTACGGGGATCTGTCGGTCGATCCGCCTGAACGACCACGACCTGGAAGCCGCAGCGGCCAGCTCCAACGACATCGACGCGCCAGCTCCTGCCGCTCGATGCATCGCCACCGCCGTCATGTACTCGACCATCGCGTAGCGCATTTCCCGCCGGCGGCTGTCGGCCGCGGCCTTCACTCGAATCCCTGGCAGCATGTACAGCCCCCCTGTAAGTCCGATCGTCACCAACACCGGAATGGCTGGCGGAAGACCAGCACCCAACGCCCACAAAATAATCGAAAACATCGGAACTGCAAGCAGCCCCACCAACGCCAGCCCGGCCCGCTCCAGCAAGAACGCCGAACGCGTCTTCTCCACGATCGCCAGGTCTCTTGCGGGCGCCGACGGAGGTAGTTTCGTCAGCACCTCGACGAGCCGCTCCGACGCCTCCACTCGCCAGGTCCGTTCCTTGACGACAGCTGTCACGGGCAGCAGATCAGGCCGAGATCCAGCCCGGTCCAGCAACGCAGCCAACGCAGGGCGACGAGGCACAGCAACTACATACAAAAAAATGGCCAGTCCAGCACCAACCGCACCGCCGGCCAACATCGCCGAACCCCAGAGCCCGCTCATCGCATGTCTTCCGTGACCTGATCGGTATCGGCCAGCGTCCGCGGCGTCTGCTCTCCGAGGGAGTACTTCCGGATCATGAACAGCGCCCCTGCTGACAACGCGGCCAGTACAGCCAGGAACACCTGGCCGACCGGCGTCCCATAGGCCACGGTGAAGTTGGTGAAGGTCACCAGGAAAACCACAGTGGCCACCACCATCCCGACCAAAACTTTCGCCTCATTCCGAGGAGCTGACCGCTCTACCTCAACCTGGCGACGGCCCTTCACCTCTTCGGACGCTGCCTCTGCTACCTCGCGGAGCACCGCAGGAACCCGGTCACTGGACGAGGCCGTCACGGCGATCTCCAGCGCATAGGAAATAAGGTCAGCCAACGAGTCGTCGATGCGGTTAGCGAACAGATGCAGGGCCACACCCCGGTCCCACCGTGCGGTAGCCAGTCGGCTCGCCAGTTCCCTCACCTCCGGGCGAATTGCCTCCGGGGCGCGGTCAGCGGAAGCAACGATCGTCGATACAGATGAACCGCCGGCCGCCATCGTGTCGGCCAGTCTGCGCACCCACTCCTCGAGGGCCTCCAGCTTGGCGATTCGCTTCGAAGCGATAGTTCCGACCGTGAAGAAAAAGGGAAGGAAGTACGTTGCTGCGCCGGCCGCGATACCGCCGACCGGCCACTTCGTCAACAGCCACACAATGCCACCGACGACAATCGAAATGGCGATCATCCTTGCTTTGCGCTGACGTTCGGTACTCACCCCCGAACCAAGCACCCTTGACGATCGGGTCCGTGCCCGGCTGACACTCGGGTCGAATCCGCGCAGCCACCCGATCAGAACACATACACCGGCGACCGCCGCAGCCCCACACAGCGGCCCCAACAGGGCATAGGGATTCATGCGAGGTCCCGCGGAGGAAACGGCGCAGCCCACTCGCCGCGCGCAGGCTTGAGCCAGCTCATCGAGAGGCCGGCGCGACGAGCCCACAACTTATCCTCCGGCTCACGCTTTGGATAGCCACGAGGATCGATGTCGCCGCGGGTCTTATCCGGCTCGAAGATCGGTGCGCTGGTGGGGATCCCAGCCTCGGTGGTGTTGTCACCCACCTCCAAGATCTCGGACACGAAGCGGACAGTCCCGGACTTGGTGTTCTCCCTGTCCACGCACACCACATAGTCGATCGCATCCGCTACCAGTCCCATTGCCGCTTCGGCCGACACGTTGTGGCTGTAGAAGGTGACCGCTGATCGCAGCGAGTTGAAGGTCTTCTGCGCCGAATTTGCATGAAAACTGGTGATGCTACCGCGCAGGCCACGAGCGGCCGCCATCAAAGTCGGCACGATCTCTTCGGCTCGCATTTCGCCGACAATGAGCCGGGTCAACGAATGTCGCAGGGTTGCCGGAAATAGGTCCGCGATTGACATCTCACCCGCCGGTTTGCCATCGGGTCCCTTCTCGCCGGTACCAGGTCGAGCTTCCACCGGGATAAGCAGCGGCCACCGAAGCCGGCCATCGCTGTCAGCGATGGTGTGCAGGAACAGTTCGTACTCTGTTTCGATTGTCGCGTAGCGCTCGGATCTCGGAATTGCCTGGGCGAGCGCGCGGATCAGGGTCGTTTTTCCTGCACCCTGCGGGCCGATCACCACAATGGTCCGGCCCGCACGCACCGCAGCATCAAGGAAGTGAGCCATTGCCTGCGACAACATGCCCATACCGACCAGCTGCTGCAAAGACACGTCAACAAACCGATGGCAGCGGATCGTGATGTGCGGCTCTGGCGTGACGTCCCACATCGCCGCAGCTCGTTGACCATCCGGCAACCTCATATCGATAATGGGCCGGGAGGACACCATCTGCCGCTCCTGGGAACCTCCGTAAGTAGCGATAGAACGGAGTTGGGACATCAGCTCCTCCACGGTGTCGGCGATCGGCGGGACCTCGACCAGACTGCCATCGGCCATCCGCAAATGAACCGGCCGAGTACCTGCGATGTAGATGTCTTCTACCTCGGGATTTAGCAGTAAACGCTGTATTCTGCCGACACCGAATAAGCTGTCGAGCACATCGTCGCGAAGCGCAGTCTCCTGAGCTTCCGACCACATGTCCAAACCACGGCGGGCCCGCTCCGATCCCTCCTTCATGAGCACATTCATCGTCAACGCCATCGCCAACTGCCGTTCCGCGACACGGCCGAGCCGTCTCTCCCGACGCTTCTCCCGTTCCTCCGCCTCCTGGTTGATCAGGAGGTTGACCTCGTCGACCATCCGGCTCAGCAGCGCACGGTCGACACCGGCGATGGCCTCATCCATTCCCAGCGCGTTCCACACCCCGGACGACACACGCACGTCGTACAGATCCGTCATGACATACCTCCGCTTCTCACACCATTCGCCGGGTAGGGCGCTTTGGCCGCCCCGAACGCGTTGACCTCATCCGTGCTCTCACGCAACTTCACACCGCGCGTCAATATCTCTAACCCCGATCGCCGCGCAGCGGACGCAAATTTCGAGCCGTCGAATATCTTATTACCCATCACCTTCACGCCCGACGACAGATACCCGGCTACCCGTACGTCCAAGGGAAGCTCGGTCACAATCGGAACCTCGTCGGCACCTTTGGGACTTAACGCAGCAGCAATCTCAGCTTTTGAATAAGGATGGCCGGCATCGATCAGAGCCACTCCAAGACGGTCGCTACCCATACCCAGCTCGTTCAGGTCACTTCTGAGACGAGGAATTGCCAGCTGCGCGGCGCGCACTGCAGAGGCCGTCGACCGAGTCGCCAGCAGCACCAGATCAGCAGCAGACCAAACCTGCCGAGGTGCGCTGATCGCAGAAACCGCACCGCAATCAGCGATGACATCGATCTCAAGCGTCGACAGAGTCCGTCCCAGACGCGTCCAATCGAGCCGCTCAGCTTGCTGCGGCTCCGGTACACCAGCCAACAACCATCGATCGGTCCCCAGCTGCAAAACCTGGTCACGAAGAGCAGTGCTCATCGCAGCGCCCCGCTGGGTGGCCATATGCACCGCCAAGAGATCTCTGCCCTGACCAGCCTGGCTGTGCGCGTAACCGACGACGAAGTCCCCACCTCGGGGATCACACTCGACAAGGATCACTGGCCGACTCCAGGTAAGTGTCCAGGCCAGAGCCGACACGCTCACTCCAGGTGAGCCCTTCGCAGATACGACAGCAATGAGCACGGCCGGTCAGCTCCTCGGGACCAGGACGACGGAAACCGTGCCCGCTGCAGCAGCAACAGCCACAGCCGGGCCGTCCTTCGAGGCCACCAAAACGTCAATAGTCCGCGCACCAGACACATCTGCCTTCGTCGACGTCACCACAACACCGCTGTAGATCGCCGCCTGATGCTGCCCAGCCCCCACCTGGGTAGACACCACCAGCTGCACGTGATCCTGAGGCGACAACGCCTCCAGCGGAGCCTGCGCTGCCTTCACCGACACACCAACCAGCGCCTGACCGGCAGCAGGCACTGGATCACCCATCACCGAATCTGCCGTGAGCAACGAACCCGGCAGCAACAACGTGCCGGCCCGCTTACCAATCAACAGACCCCGATCACCCCAGCTCACCGGACGTAGGTTCACGTCGTCGTACGCCTGCACCTCATCCAAATCCTGCGCCGTAATGACCTCACCCCACTGCACCGTCGCAGCGACACCCACGACCGGTGATCGCTTCCCAGAGGCGTTCACCGCCCACAGCACACCAAAGCCGCCGCCGATAATCAAAACCAGCGCGGCAGCCAGATAGGTTCTAGGACGGCGGTGCTTCACCGGTGCGGCCAGCGGCGCAGCCGGAATCAACGACGGAATCTCCGCCCCATTCACAACCGGTGAAGCCTTACTAATTGTCTTCAACGCGTTTCCCCTTCACTACTTATCATTTAGACGGAGGGACACCTACGGTGATCCACTCCCCAACGTTCAACTGCGAAGCCGAGACCGCGGGCGGAGCAGTTATCTGACCAGTCTGCCCCGTGTTAGACGCCCAATTGATGACCCACGTCGCCGACGCGGTCACCGGCCACTTGAACGTTCCGCCGGTGCGAGCGGCTGTAGACCGCCAGCTGTAGGTATATCCACACGCCGGCTGGGTTGACCACCCTGGATACTGCGGTGCGATTACATACATCGATTCACCGGTACACGTAATCGGAGCCGCCAACACAGCAGGCGCAGCAGGATCAACCGGCTCCCCCATCGACCACGTCACCGACTGCAGCTCCGGCGTCGCGGTAACCGAAACACCACCCGCCGTCACCGTCACCGCCGCCTCCGTCTGCCTATTCACCCACAACCACACCGGAACCTGAACCGCCACATTCGCCACATCGGGACCGAAATTGATCTGAGGTTTCGGAATTGGAATTTGCTTGTAAGCCTGCTGCGCCAGGACCGCCGGATCCGGAGGAGGAGGAGGAGGAGGAGGAGGCGCTGCAGGGGCTGCTTGGCCTGTTGCCACAAAAAACGGTGTCACTACACCCCCGGAAAGCCCCGCGGGACAGACATACTGCATGACCGAACCGGTGGCAGCTGTGCCACTCCCCCACCACGGTGATGACGCTGCAGGTTGCGGGCTCATAGGCTTTGCAGTGCAGTCTGGTGTCGTTGTCCCCCCGCGGCCAGTACCGGTGCCGCTGCTCGTGCCGGTGCCGCTGCTCGTACCCGTGCCGCTGCTCGTACCCGTGCCGCTGCTCGTACCTGTGCCGCCACCACCGGTGCCACCACTTGTACCGCCGCTTGCGGCTCCTGCGCCACATCCGCTCTTACCGCACCCGACGCCGGTGCCATCTGCCCAAGACGGGGCGCTGGCTGCTATCAGCAGGATTGCCGCAACCAGGACTCCGCCCACATGTCTCAACATGTCTTATCCCAATTGTCTGCGGTGACGGTTACTAGCCACTTTCCACTCACATACTGAGCGATTTGGACCTCAGAGACGTGCCTGAAATACGAACCAGATACGTTGGCTGCCTTGATCGACTTCCTCGCTCTGTTGAACAAGCCGGTCGTAGTGTGGTCGACACAGTCGGTCAATGTGACAAGGGCCGGTTGAACCTTGGTGACCTTTGGATTGATACCCGTCTTACCGGAGGAATATTGCCCAGCCGCATGTAGCTCTTTGAAATATTGCAGCGTTCCTGCTGCCTCGGCGCCTGTAGCGAACTTATTTACTTGAGCAGTCCAATTCTTGCTAGTCGCCGCTCCGCCGGCGGGGCTAGTTAGCGCCGTATCGAGGAGTTGCCAGTAACCCCTATATGCCGCTAGGGCAGCCTGAGCTTCTTTGACCTGTGCAGCGGTCAAGTTGGCGGGCCATGGACCGGTAGGCGGAGCAGTGGACTTGGCCGACGTGGATGTCTTTGTGGGCTTGGGTGAGGACGGTGTAATGGCTGGGGGCGAGGTGCTGGGCGGGGTCGTGGGAGCCCGCGAAGTCGATGCGCTGGACGGTGCTGCCGAAGAGGTCGATGCCGATGGTGATGTGCCCATACCGGCGACGACTGAACTCTGTGTGATCAGATTGCTTGTAGGGGGGTTTGCTGGCGTGCTGGAGGAGGTGCAGCCTGCCAAAAGGGCGAGAACCGCCCCACTTACTGCTACTCCGAGTGAGTGCCTGCGCGGTGCCATCATGGGTGCCCTCCTATGACCTGACATGACCGATGCTCGGAAAGGCTAACCCGCAGGTACGACGGCACCCGAGGGTCCAGCTCACTCACTCTGATCGACACAGGTTCACTATGACCGGCGGGTACGACTTCCACTCGGCCGAATAGTGGCACAAATGGTGGACGATCTGGGCGTAACGGACGGCCGTGGCAGATCAGCGCGAGGGACCTCGCACCTACGAGACGGGCAACCCCGCCGTTCCATGACACAAAATCAACAAACCGTGACGTTGTGCGATCAGTCATGCGCCCGTTGTCACACCAGTACATCGGCACCTGCGCCTGCCGCTCAGACTCAAAAGGCTCTGACCAGCACGGGAGGTACGGCGTGGCTCTGGCGGGGCATCAACGAGCTTCCACGGCGGGGGCTTCGCTTCGTTCGGCCAGCGGGTCGAAGATCACGGGCTCCTGAACACGGCGTGGTTGCCGACTCTGCGCCAGCGGCAGCGGAGTTCCTGCTCGACGGTGATGAGTTCGAAGGTGGCGCGACCATCCGGGCTGGCAAATGACCAGGTCATTTCCAGAATGCCGGGGGCGCCTGCGATGGCCTTGACGCGAAGCGCGGCCGGCCAGGGCGTACCGGGGTTGGCGGCGTGAGCGGTGCACGCTGGAGCGAATTTGGCCTGCACGACCTCGCGGAATGCAACTTGGTGCTCAGGCTTGAGCCGGCGGTAGTCACCGTCGAACGCGGGAGTGGTCTCGTACTTCACCGCTCGGTGTCTAGACGCTCGAGTTCACCGAGGTGAGCGAGGAAGTCGTCGGCAGTGCTGTGAATAGTGACTTCTCCCTGGTTGATGTATCCGTCAACCTCCCGTTCACGCGCCTGCCATCGTTCAGTCCAGAACCATGCCTGCTCGGCTGCGGTCGGTAGCGCCGCTCTAAGTTCGAGGACGCCATCCTCGCGTTCGGAGATTTCGACCTGAGCACCAGGTTCATCAAGGTGCAGGCGGCGGCGAAGCTCTGTTGGGAGGGCGATCACGCCTCGAGACTGCACACCGACGTATCCATGGAATCCGGTCATGTTCTGAGTCTGCCAGATTGGCGGCATTGCTGCAATACTGCATTGCGGTAGCCACTCGAACTCGGAACGATGCTGTAGCGGGCCGCGCTTAGCTCCGCAGAACGATTCGGACGGTCATTGCCTCACCCGAATCTGAGTTGAGTGGCCGAAGCGCCTGTCGGAGCGCCTGCAGGGACTCGTCGAGGCTCAGGGAGCCGTGGCCGCTGCCGATCAAGGGGAGGGCCATTGTCTGAAAGCCGGCGGTCCAGGCCAGTTGGACCGCGTTTTGGCAGCTCATTGTCACAGAGTCCGAGGATGCCTTCCAGAAGGCCTTGATACCGGCGACGTGGATGAGACTGATGGGCAGGCGACCGCCATCGGTAAGCACGGCCGCTCCCAGAGGCAGCATTCCGGTGCGGGCGAGCTGACGCCATGGCGATGGGCCAGTACGGCGCTTCAGCTGACCTGAGACTCCGCCGGGTCGTAGTAGCCACCGCGGCACAAAGTTGCGATTCCACGGGTTCAACAGAACGTCCACATCCTTGGCGAGCAAGTCGCCCCGGACTTCCTCCACCCGCACGGAGGGCGGTCCGATTCGGGGGCCGGTTGCTGCGGGATCAGACAAAGCGGAACACCGCCGCGGCGCATCTGGGGCTGGCACGTCGGGTGCTGGTGGCAAATCTCACGCTGCTCCTCGATGTCCCTCGGCCTCGGGTGGCGTTGTCGATTCGGCACGCCGGGCTTCGCGGTAGGCCTGCAGGTAGTCCGCGTTTGCTCGGTAGCACGGGTTGCATGGCGTTTCGTTGTGGGCGTGGTGTCGGGCGTAGCCGGCGACGGTGCCGCATGCCGCTACTCGGCTGCGGGTGGCGATGGGCAGGCCGGCGGCGCGGCGTGCTTCGCGGTCGCGTTGAGCCTGCTGAACGCCGCTGAGGCATGCTGCGCATGCGTTTTCGCCGCGACGGCGGTGGGCCTTGTAACCGGATTCGGTGCCGCACTGGGCTGGAGCGGTGGTGCGTTTCCTGGGTTGACGATCGACAGGTTGGGCGGCCTTGGATTGGCGTTTGTTGGTTGCTTGCTTTGCCGTGTCAGCGTGCTCGTCCGGAATAGTTGTCGGAGCCGGTCTCGGCGGCTCGGGCTGCGGTTCGGCTGTAGCCGGCGGCTCAAGCGGCGGCGTGAGAGCTGTGGTCTGAACGTAGGCGATGCCCAGGCGGCGGCGTTCTTTTGCTGTGCGACCACCCCAGATGTCCTCTTCGCTCTCGGTGGTCAGCGCCCATGTGAGGCATGCGGCAGCGACCGGACAGTGGGCGCATGCTGCCTTGGCTGTCTGCTGCTGGTCTGAGCCGTCGGTGAACATCTTTGCGGGCATGTCCTTGCAGAGCCCGGAGGCGGCCCATGTGGTGTCCGGGAGTTCAGTTTCGCGGGTGTGGTGGTTCATCGTTGTGCTCCAGCTGGGCGGTGTAGGTCGGTAGGTCGGGTATCGCTGTGGCCGCAGTGGTCGCAATAGCGGTACGAGGTTGTGCGGGCAGGTTGGGAGGGTGCCCAGTCCTGCCAGTCGTGGCCCTGGTGCGCGCAGTCGTCTTCGGTGGAGTGTTGGCGGCAGAGCACCCGGCCGTCGGGACGTTGGGTCCAGCCGTCTTGAAAGATCCCGGCCCACAGGTTGTTTTCCGTGGTGAAGTGGACTTGGTAGCCGTCCCATGCCTGGTCGCCACATTCGGCGCATCGGATTGTCAAGCACCGGTGAATGTTGATCTGCGGGTGCGTGAGGGGGATGGCGGGAGCGATGGATTCGGTGGTCATGACCCGAGGCCTCGGCGGCCAGCGACAGGGACCAGGGCAGAGTCGTCGGCGATGGCTTGCAGGACGGTCAAAGCGGCAAGCGCGTTGTCGCGGGCACGGTGCGTGTCGACGAGTGGGTAGAAGTGGTCGGGTGTGCCGGCCCATGCGGAGCGTGCTCGCATGATGCAGCCCCAGGTGTCGGGGTCCTCGAGGTAGTCGCTGTCTTGGCCAGATCGGTGGGCGTCGCGGACAAGCGCCTCACGGTCCAGCGGGGCGTTGTAGGCGAGTACCTGGCGCCCATTGGTGACGGCGAGGATCTGGTGAAGGACAGCGGGGAATGTCGGTGCGGTAGCGACCATGTCGTCGTCAAGGCCGTGCAGACGCGCCGCTCTACACGAGATCGGCGTGTGAGGGTTGATGAGCGTGTCGAGCAGGACCTCACCAGTGGTGTCGATGACAGCAATCTCGCAGAGGTTTCCCGGGAGGTCAGCGGCTTGGGTGTCGACGATGACTGCGTGTCCCGGTCTGAGCATGTTACGGGCCCAGCGGACGGCCTGGTCAGATCGGCGGAGCCAGGGTTGGACAGCGGCGATGATCATCGAATTGGCCTCCTGATCGCGAAGCGGACAAGGTAGAAGGTGGCCGGCCACAGCCCTGCAACGCAGGTGCTGACGAGCCAAAATGTGGTAGCTGATGACAGGTGTGCATAGCTCGTCATCTGGACAGCAGCGCGGGTGGCGGCGCTACGGATCCCGGCGCTGCGGCGGGTCACCACTGCGGGTGCGTAACGGTGGTATGCGTTGAGATAGGCGCTGTTGGCGGTAGTGGAGATGCCGCCGGAGGGCAGCAGGACGAGTCCGTGGCGCACCAGGTGGCTTCGGCGGAACTTGGTGAACAGAGCAAGCACTGCCAGGACGCCGAGCGCCAAGATCGTAATGCCGATCGGGGTGAGGATCGGGGCAGCGACAGCGGGGAGCCTTGTCGGTTGCGCTGCTGTTCGCATCTGCACCTGTTCCCCCGTCCGTGCTTGTCTGGGTGTGCTTTGTGGATCCAGTACAGCGCCAACGACGTCGCCATTTGTGCCCATATAATGGCTTATCGGTTTTGGGCCTTTCGGACCAATCGTCAACGCGGAGCCGCGGTGGGTGGACTCGCAGCCGATGGCCGGCGTTACCTGGCCCTGGCCGATCGTTCTACGCGGCCGAGCACCAGGTCCTGATCAACCGGCGTCGACCTGGTAATTGCTAGTACAGGTCCTGCAGATCGGCCTCGAACGCTTTGAGATCAGCTTCCACATCAAGGGCTTCGGTCGAGGGTGGCTTCTCGGTTTCGACCGGTTGAGTCTGGGCTGCGGCCGGTATGGGGGTGGGGATGTCGGAGGCTTCATCCATTTCGGGGCCGGCGGTGCTGACTTCTACGGGTTCTGTGTCGGCAGCGCTGATGGCAGGACTCTGATCTCCGGGTTGAGCCGGAGCTGGCGCGGCGGTGCTGTCCTCCGTCGGCGCGGTGGCGGCGATTGTGGTGCTGGTTCGATCGATGAGAATCTTCCATTCTCCGTCGTTGTCCCAGAGGGGATCCGCTGCGATGACCGATTCGGCCCAATCGCGGTCGGCGGTGGGGGCGTGCTGGAAGAGCAACTCTCGTCTGCGGCGGGTTTCGATCATCCGGACTGCCCTGGCTGTACGGAGTCCGTTGGCCGCGGGCAGTGTGGTGGCTGGAGATGCGATGCCCGGGACGGCTGGCAGCAGGGGCGGACGTGCACCGGGGTAGGTGCCGGCTGGGCTGTCGACGGTGTCCAGGGCCGGCCGGTGCCCGATCACGGTTTCGGCGGGGAGGGTGTTTCCACCGCGGATGTAGCTGATTGTTCCGCTGATGGGTTCGATGTCGCTGGTGATGCCGTGCCAGGCGAGTTCCTCTTGCTCCAGATCCCCTGGTCGGACTCGGGCCCACGGCAGCACTTGGTAGGTGGTGGTGGTGGCCCAGGCCGGGTTGGTTGCGGTCAGCCGATCGAGCAGATCGAGCAGTTGCTGTTGGCTCGGCGAGTCCAGTCGCTGTAGCAACGTCACGGGTAGGACGACGTAGGCGCCGCCGGCGTCGGTCAGGCCGTCCGGCTGGGCCGGGTAGTCCTGTAGTGGCGATGGGTGGGGTGCGGCGGCGGGGCGGCGGCGACCGATGCTCTTGATGGTCGGGTTGATTTTCATTGTGAAGGAGTCCTTCTCGTCATTTCTTTACTGCCAGTAGCGGTAGACGGAGTTGTCTTCGACTTCTGCGTTGCCGACGTTGGTGATCTGGATGAAGTGGTGTGAGTTCGGCGCTTCGAGTTGCATCCGAACTCCGTTGAAGGTTCCGATGAAAATCGTGACGTGGCCGCTGTAGCCGACGATGTCGCCGGGCTGGGCGGAGCTCCAGGGGATGGCGTGTGCTGAATCCCGCTGGTCGGTTGAGAGGTGAGGGATCGTCACACCGAACTTGGCTGCGATGTACATCGTTAGGCCTGAACAGTCGAATCCGTTGATGTTGCAGTCATTTTCGGCTCCATCTGGTCCGCATATGCCAAGTGTGGGTCCGGTGGCGCTGCCCCCTCCCCAGCTGTAGGGGGTGCCCAGCCAGGTGAGGCCGGCGGCGAGGGCGGCTGCGACCTTGGCGTTGGGTGCTGTGATCGTCTGGCCCTGCATGTTGGTGGGTACGTGGTCGACCGAGGGGATGGTGATGCGGTTGCCGTTGTAGGCGACTGGTATGGGGCCGACCTGGCCGGAGGCAGTCTGTGTCGGCCCTGGTTGATAGGCCGCCGGTTGGCCGTTGCCGTTGCCGCTGGATGCCGGTACGAGTCCGCCGCCGGTGTCGCCGAAGTACTTCTGGAACATGCGGAAAAAATTGCGGTTGCCGTAGGAGCTGCATCGGTCTCCTTCGCCTGGGTAGGCGGCCAGTGAGGCAGGGTTGGGCTGGTAGGGGGTGTAGACGTACAGCGATGCGGTTGCGATGTTCTTGATGGTGACTGGGGAGCTGCCGCAGCCTGTTTCGGCTACGTTCCAGAGGATGTCGACGGTTTTGCCGACCTGGTAGGGGTAGTAGCCGGCGGGGATTCTTTGGCGGTATTTGCTCCACTGCTTGGCCATCATGTAGCCCTGCAGGAAGAATCCGCGGCCGGCTGGGTCGCAGTTGGCGGATCCTCCGGTACCGGTGTCGGGGCAGTTCCACCCCCAGGCGGCGTCGTAGGTGCTGGCGGTGGGGTTGGTTCGGGTGAGCCCTTGGGACTCCTTTTGCAGGGTGGTGAGCATGACTTGCGGGTTGATGCCGCACGCGGCGGAGAACTCCGAGACGGCGGTCGCGGTGTCGATTCCGTTTCCTGCGGGTACGGCCTGGCAGTACTGATCTGCTGGTTGTGCTGTGAAGCTGACCTTGAGGTTCTTCAGGCACCACTGGTTGGAAGTTGAGCAGCTGGCGTTCTGGGTGTTGATGAAAGTTCTGACCTGGTCGACCGTCATCGAGGCGGTGTTGTAGAAGACGGCGTCGCTGATGATGTTGCCTGGATCCCAGGTGGCTGTCGCACCCGCAGCGCGGGCACCGGCGTTGTAGGAGCTGTCGCAAGCGGTCGCTGCGGGTTGGGTGGGCACCGCTCCCCCGCCGGCTGTCTGTGCCGCTGCGGCGGGTGTGCTGGGTACTGGGACTGCGGGGGGGACGGTTGCCGGTGCCGCCGCGGCCGGGGTGGCAGCGGTGAAGACGCCGTCTCGTCGGAGCGCGTTGACGACCGGCGGCACCGTCGGCTGGGAAGGGATGGTCGCCCAGGCCGGCGCAGCAGCGGTATTGAGCGTTTGCCCTGGGCAGCCGGTGGTGGTTGAGGTGTTGCTGCTGCCGCTGGGTGTGCTGTTGCCCTGCCCCATGACGACTGCGGCGATCAGGACTGCGCCGGCGGCGGCAACGCCCACGACGGCGGAGGTGGCTTTCATCCGGCCTGCACTTGGTCGTCGACGAGCCACCGATGGTCCGGGGCTTGCAGGATTCGGCGGGTCTGGTTAATGGTCTGCTGGCCGACGATTACCCCGGCCGGGTTGACGAATCCTTGTCGCGCGGAGATCTGAACCCATTGCAGGGTCGTGGAGTTCGGAGCCTCGTCCAGCGGAATGACCGTTGCTGAGCCGCACAAGGATGTGAGGCCGCTTTTTTGTGTGCTGGCCCAGGCTGTTTGGGTCACGGCTCGGGATTTGTCGTCGGCCCAACCGGCGGCGGTGACCCAGCCTGCGGTGTTGGCGATGTTGGTGTTCGCCGGTTGGTTGACTGGCTGGTAGCACCAGACCTGTAGGTATTTGGCCGCTACTGCCTGCGGGGTGAGGAAATCCGCCGCAGCCGGGAGGAGGGACGGTGCGGGCGGTTTTTTGGTCAGTGGCGGGACCGTGGCCGGACCAATGGGTGCGACGCCTGGCGCTGTGGCCGCCGCGGTGGGGGCGGCGATCGGGCTTGCCGAGGCGGTTGAGTTGGCGGGTACGACGCTGCTGGCCGGGGCGGCGGATTCGGGAGCAACTTGCGACGCGTTGGCTAACTGCGGAGCGGAGAGACCGGCGGAGTCAGCTGCTGCGAGGGCGCTGCTGGCAGCAGCTGCCGCGTCGGTCGAACTGGTGGTGGATGTGCCGTCGCCGGTGATCTTCGGCCACGTGATCGCCAGGACCACAACCACGATGAGGGTGGTGATGGCGCGCATGCGACTGTGCAGCGGCCACCTCCAGGCTTGGCTGAGGCGATCGCGGATCTGCCAGTTCCGGTTCCACCAGAAATGGAGCTTGCGTTGGAGCTGTTTGGCGAATTTCATCGACTTGCCTCCGCCGGTGTCAGAGCTGTTTTGTTGTCTCGTCTTTGCGGCGGGCGAGGTACATGCCAGATCAACTGTTGAGCGTCCGGACGCGGTTCGGGTACGAAGACCCGCCTGGTTCCGGGGTCTTGTGTGGGCCGGTAGACGTCGCGGCGTTCGACGTCGGTGATGACGTAGGCCCCCGTGGGTGTTTGTTCGGCTGGCCGTGGGGCAGATCTGCCGCCGCGGAGGTCCTGGACGTCCGCTGTGCGTCGCTCGGCGGCGGAGGTCGCTGGGTTGCCGGTTGATGGTCCCGGGGTCCCCCAATCCGCTGGCCGGATTGTGGGTTCCTCGTGATGCCTGGGGTTCAGACGGACCGCGGGCAGCCGGGAGGAGCTGGTCGGAGCGGTGGCTTGCGGTTCGTCGGTCTCACTCCACGCGCGCGCCGGGCGCCACTGCGAGCCGCCGGACGGGTGGTACCTCGGCGCTGGGTGATTCTCCAGGGTGGGCATTCGGCCGGTGCGCTGCTCCGGTCGGCTGCTGCCGTAGCTGTCGCTCTGTGGTCGGCTCTGCATGCGGGACATAGCAATTTGTGCGGCTTGGTTCTCTGGCCGCGGTGGTTGGATCTCGTCATAGTGCCGATCGTTGTCGCCGTCGCGGCCTGAACGGTCGAGGGCATGGTCCAGGTCGCGGGCCATGGTGCGGCGGCGCAACACCCGTGAGGCGACGCGACGTACCGGTGCGGTCGCGGCCCGGCGGGCGTTGCTCAACGCGTTCGGGTCGTTGAATGCAGCAGTGGAGAGCATCGCGCCGATGCGCCGCATCGGGCGCAGGCCCAGCCAGATCAGGGCGGATATGACGGCCAGGATCACCAGCCCGCTGGTTTGTCCGATCGACCCGAATACGGCTGGGTTGGCGATGAGCTGCAGGGTCAGGAAGCTCATCAAGGAGCCGATGACCGACAGCAGCAGGATTGTCGCTGCTGCCGCTCCGAGGGTGTTGAGGATGCGTTGCAGCAGTTTCGGGAACAGAATCAGGCCCAGTGCCAGGACCAGGCCGGCGAAGACGAAGATGCGGAGCAGTAGCCGGCCGGCGAAGACGCCGGCGTAGGCGGCGAACTGTGGTGGTGCGGCGGCGGTGACAGCTGCGAAAGCTGTTGCGCCTGAAGACAGACGGTTGTTGGCTTTGCCTTGGATGTAGGGGTATTTGGCGTCTCCGGCGTTCTGGATGGCCTGCCGGTAGTTGCCTTCGGTGTCGGTCATGATTTTGTCCGGTGCGCCGCCGGTTTCCGAACGGCCGCAGACTTCGGCGTTGTTGCTGTAGGTGCAGTAGATCGTTCCGACTGGTGCTGTCTTGGTGGTGGCGGCGTCGTAGTTGTTCTGAGTTTGCTCGAACTTGGTGACACTTTGGCCCTGGAGGAACTGCATGGCCAGGTCGTAGTTCGGGCCGCTGCGGTCATCTGTGCCCAGGAGGCCTTCCTCCCAGTAGGGGAAGATCAGATTGGCGACCATGACTTCGGCGAAGTAGTTGTCCTGGAAGTACTGGGGGCTGTAGAGCCGGGACACACCGTCGGAGCCTTTTGTCAGACTGTCTTTCGGGTTCAGGGTGGGCCGGTAGGCGACGGTGCAGGGTGCGCCGGCGACGACTTGGAATCCTTTGAGCCAGACGGGCGGTTTGTCGAACTGGGTGATGTCGTAATCGCAGTGGGTCACGACGGGTGTCACCTTGTCCGGCAGCAGTGACAGGAATCCTTGGTCGAATCCGTTCTGTAGTCCCACGATGCCTTTGTCGGCCCAGTTCGCCGCGGCCAGGGGGTAGTTGCCGAGGAAGGCGATCAGGGCCAGGCCGGCGAGGGCGACCAAGGTCCGGTGGGCGGTGGCGGCGGTGTCGCCCTTGTTAGCTTTGCCGACCAGGATGAGTGCGAGAAAGGCAAGCGGTACGCCCAGCCACGGTGTGATCAGCAGCCGTTTGAGTCCGTCGACGCCCGCGGTCATGATTTGGTCGAGTCCGTCGAAATAGTTGAGGTTGAGTGCTCGGGCGCGCATGCCGGTGACTGAAGACAGCTCGAGTTTGGCGGCTTTGAGACCGTAGTTTCCCAAGGTGGTGTCGGTGGTGGCGGCGTTGCTGGCCCCGACGGCCAGACTTCCTGTGCCGCCGAGGATTTGATTGCTGATGCCGGAGGTGCAGCCGGAGTCGTAGGCAAACCAGAACATGCCGGCGTAGCCGCGGTCACCGTAGGCGGTGCCGTCCATCGGCAGGTTGTTCTGGGGGTCGAGGATGCCGGTGATGCCGGTGCCGCTGGTTTCCGGGACGGGTGCGTATTTGCAGTAGTCGGTGGCGGTGGGCACTCCCCAAGGCGTGGTGCCGTCGGCGGCCCAGACCTGCGGGGTGGATCCGAACAGGATGCCGACGACCACCAGGAGCGTTGCTCTGGCTTTGAGTGACCGTCGGCGCAGCAGACGGATGTGTTCGGGGGCGAGCAAGCGGTGGCCGATGATCAGGGTTCCGAAGCCGATGGTCAGGCCGGTCGTACCGCTCGGCGGTAGGAACATCCACCACAGCCACCAGGCCAGGAGCGCCAGCGGCCAGCGAAGTCCGGTCGCGGTGCGATGAATCACCGAGCCGACTCGGGAAGGTCGAGGCCTGGCGGTGATGATGCGGTGGCTGGTCATACTGCGGAGCCGGTGAATTGCTGGCTGGGTGAGGACTCCAGCGCATTCCAGATCCATTCGGTGTGCCGCCCGGCGCGGGAGATGGTGATGATCTCCTTGAATCCGGTTCCACCGCGGTTGTAGAACAGGAATTGCCGCGGCATGTCCGGGTGGTCGTCGTCTGGTCTGGGGAGATCCAGCAGCGACTGCTCGTAGCCGACGCCGACGGGGATCTGCGCGATGCGCAGAGCGCGGCTGGCCGCTTCCAGGTCGTCCATCCGGCCCAGGAATGCGCCGCCGACGAAGTTGTTACCACCGCGGGTGTCCAGGAGGGTGTCACCGGGGTCCTGACCGGCGGCCAGCACTGCGCAGTTTTGCTTGCGGGTGTTGCGGGCGAACTCGGTGAGCATTAGCCGCCCGGAGGGTACGGCGTTGAGGAACTGGATTTCGTCCAGTCCCACACCCTTGCGCTGGTCGGCTGGCAGGGCGTACATCCAGCGGAGCGCCTTCCAGCTGGTGAGGTTGAGGATTGCCACGCCCTGACGCGGTTCGTCCTGCCAGAATTCCTGCCGCACATCGGGTTCCGGTAGTACCAGGCCCTTGGTCGAGAGGAATGTCAGTTGCGCTTCGAAGGCGTCGGTGGACTCGGCGTCCTCGTCAGTCTCGGGAAAGAGCAACGAGGGCTGCGGTTCGCGTGCGATGGATTCCAGCAGGTCGGCGGTTGCGTAGGCGACTGATTGGTGAGCCGTTTTTGACTGGCGGAGTGCCTGGATGATCTGGCCGGGATGCCGCGGCCGGCCTTTGAACGGTCCGTTCGGTGCTGCCACCAGGCCGGCGGCCAGGCGGAGCTCGGTGGTGACATGGCCGGCGTCCTCGCCGGTGACGGCGACGTTGGTGGGCAGGATCTGAGTGAGTGAGTCGATGCACAGGCGGGTCCGGATTGCGGCGGCGCGGTTGACGGCCCGTTGGAAACGGCGCTCGCGGAGTTGCTGTACACGGGCGGGGTCCAGGTCCGAAAGTTTTGCGGTGTGCAGATCGTCGATGTGAAGGCCGAGCAGTTCGACGTCGGCATCGTCCAGTTCGACCAGGTCGATCGTTTTGAAGTCGTCCATGGTTGGTTCGCGGACCAGTGCGTAGGGGTTCAAGCTGCCTGGGGCTCCGTTGAGCAGGTCGATGCTTCGGGAGACCTTGCGGAGCTGAGCTGTGCGACCCAGTCGCCCGAGACGACCAGCGGGGTCGATCACACACCAGGGGATGCCGGCGGCGCCGGTCTTGGCCACCGCTGCGCCCAGGACGGTGGTCTTGCCGCCGCCGAGCGCGGAGATGAGCAGGTAGAGGCCGGAGACGTCGTAGTCCTCCATGTTTCGCCAGAAGTCGAACATCACCGGCGAGTTGTCCAGACTGGAGCGGGCGAGGTTCCAGCCTCGGCGGTCGCCGGCCATGGAGGTCACGGCGGCTCCGCCGGCGGCGATTGCGCGCAACGGGAGTTTGCGTTCGTGGGCGGTGAGCTTGACCGTCGATCCGGGGAGGAATTCGCGGGCCAGGTCGTACTGGCCGAAGGTGTGCTTGACCTCGATGGTGCGGCCGAAGGTTTCGATGACACTCTCGGCGTGCTCGAGGCACTCCTGTTCGGTTCGTCCGGAGACTGCGATCCGCCACCAGCCTTTGGCTCGGCCCAGGGATGAGTCGGAGAGATCGGTGAGTTCCTTCTCAACCTGTAATGCCAGGGCGCGTTGCTCTTCCAGCGCGGCTGGGGCGTCCATGTCGTGTTCCTGTTCGTAGTGCCGGGTCTGGGAGGCGATCTTTCCGAGCAAGAGCCGCATTTCTGCCAACACGTCCTTGTTGGCGCGGGGGGTGAAGTGTCCCGACCATTCCAAGGGGATTCCCAGTGCGTCGGGGATGGTCATCCAGGGTGGTGCGGCCTGGGGGATCTCCATTTTCTGCATGCGTCCGACCGTCAGGATCGCCACGTGACGGGTCATCGGGTGGCCGTTCATGATGCTGGTGACGCGCAGTGTGCTGCCGAAGGGATCTACTGCCCAGGTTGCTTGTTTCAGCAGATCGGCGAGGTCACCGGTCCCCCACTCGTCGACCTCCAGGGCTAGTCGTTTGGCCGGAGCGGGGAAACCGAGGGCGCTGCTGCGCAGCAGTAGCCATGCCATCTGTTGCGCTGTTGCTGGTCGGCCGTTCATGCCTGCCCTGGCCATCAGTGTGTCCAGGGTCGAGAGCTTGACGTGCTGGCGGGATAGTTCCCGGCTCAACGGGCCCATTCGTTTGGGAAAGGCAGCCGAGGCGTAGTTGGCCAGCATCGATCGGCGGAGGAAATCGACGCCGATGAACACTTCCTTCTCGGACTGGTGCTCGTCTAGGAACAGTGCTTGTTCGCCCTCCAGGAGGTCTTCCCAGGTACCGGCGAGTGGTGTTGCTCCGTATGGTTTTCCTTTGGCGACGACCATCGCGTGGTGCTGCTCTGCCCAGCTCTGCACCGGGAACGGGGTGGTGGTGCCTCGCAGTTGGATGTGGCGGCCGGTGAGCTGCGCCAGGACGACCGCGTGGTTGACGATGTGGGCTTCGCGGTCGCGATCGGGACGAAATGACCAGGGGACACCGGGCAGCCGGTACCAGGCTGCTCCCAGCCGTTCAGTCATCGCGACATGTCCGACCACCTGACGCAGCAGCGTGGTGGCCTTTGGCTCCCCTGGGTCGGATGCCTTGGCGGTCTTGGCCAGAAATACCATGATCATTCCCCTGCAGTTTGGTGGCGCTGAGATGACTTGTGGCGCTGAGGCTTCGAGACATTTTTGGTCGGAATGAGCGGCTGAAGTTTGCCTTCGGCGTTGACCGAGAAGATGGCGATGGCGGAGAGGTCCCATCTCCCCGAACGGGAACTGTCGAATTCACCTCGCCGTGGGGCGCCGAGCTCTGACCACAGCAGTGGCGGTAGAGCTGATGCGGGTTGCTCGTCATCGACCAGCCGCATCAGACGGCCGGTCAGCACGATCGCTATGCCCAGGCCATAGACGAAGGACCAGACGCCCGCGCCGAAGATGTGCACGGACAGATAGGTGACGGTGATGACGATCGGGATGCCGACGGCGTAGGCGGCGTAGCGGGTGGGGTGCCAGGGAAAGGTCCAGCCCGGGACACCGAGCCAGCGTGCGTCGACGCGGCGCAGGGCGTCATCTGTGGTGATCCGCATGGCTCTAGCTGCTCGTGACGCCGAACAGGCTCAGGATCCAGGAACCGATGTTCAGGCCGAGGGTGGCATTTGCTGCGATGGCCAGCACCACGAAGACGATGCAGAGCAGGCCGGCGCGGGTGAAGGTGCCGGAGGTGTCGCCTTTGTGGGCTCGGCCGAACAGGCCGAGTCCGACGACGAACACGGCGAGCGGGACGACGTTCTTCTTGAGCCAGCCGGTGACGCCGTCGCCTGTCAGACTGACAGCGGTGACCGGTGGGGCTGGTGGGGTGGGTTTGGCAGCGAGCATCAGATGGTGATGGACGAGCTGCACGACCGTGAAAAAGGTGGACAACGGTGCTCTCCTCCGATTGTGCAGGTGCGTGGGTGCACCTGTTCTGGAAGGAGCGTCGATCACTGAAGCCAACGGTTATAAGCCCATATAATGGCACATTCAGGTAGTCTGAGCAGGTGACGATCCCACCGCCCATGCCTGCTCCGGATGAGTACGACCCGTTACCTGGGTCCTCTTTCTCTGGCGAGGAGAAGATCCTTGCCACCTACTGGTTGCCTGACCAGCTCAAACTCCGAACGACCGCTGCGGTGCGCTACGCCTGGGAGGTTGAGGCCCTGTCCGATCTGGAGACCCAGACCGGTCTGATCCGTGCTGCGATCGACCAGTACGTCGGCGAGATGGAACGCGAATTCAACGCTGGCCGACCCTTCCCGAGACCCGAAGTGGTCCCTCGACGGCGAGGACCGAAGCGAACAGGTCAATGGATCAAGTTCGGCGTCTACTTCCCAGAATCCCTGCTGTCCCGGCTGGTGGCGGCAGCCGAGTTCAGTCGTATCAACGGTGTTCGGCCCGCTGTCAGTAACGCCAATCAGCTGGTGGTCGAGGCGCTGGAGAGGTACCTGACGCAACTCGAGGACGACCAGAACCGCGGTAAGCCGTTCCGAGGTGCCCGCCGTACTCTTCCAGCCGGCCGCCGGCCGGCGCGGCGGTAGATCGCTACCAGTCGTGTCGGCCGCTCGCGCCGGCCGCCCACAGGGCCGCGGCCTGCTGTTTGTCGCAATCCCGGTGGAAGAGCGCGTCGATCAGTGTGCGGATTTCGGACGTCTCCTTCGTGAATCCTTCGGAGTCGTAGCGAGGATGTGGCAGGTCTGTCACTCGCGAGCGACCCGGCGGCCCATCGGCGAAGACGTCCGAGCCGGCGGAGACGTGGTCCAGTAGCGCCGCTGATAGTTTGATCTGGGCCTGGATGCGGCCGGGCTCGATCGAGCCGTCCCACAAACGGAATTCGATGCGGGCGGCGTCGCAGGCATCTGCGTCGTCCGAGGTCGGGATATGCATCAGGTTCACGGTCCGGTACCGGTCGAACTGCTCGTGGACCTCGCTCACATTGTGGAAGCCCACCGGGGGTGGAGCTGGGAAAGACCTGGCATATCCCTGGTTCTCGTTGTTGTTACGTTCATGCCCGGCCGCCGCCATCACATCCAGATCTGCGTCGAACCGTCGCAGCGTGCGGATGAGCCGGTTGATCTTGCCGGGTGAGTTGATGAAGTCGGGAGCTGACACAGTGACGTGTGACCCCGTGTCGCTACTGCCGCCTCCCCCGCCGCGGCTGATGATCTGACAGGCGGTCTGCAGTGACCTCCAGCCCGTGTCGGTGTCAGTCAGGATGGGTGAGATGACCTCACCGTCGACCGTTGGGTCTTCCTCGACAGTCCACTCGCCCCAGGGATTGTCGCCGTATCCGTAGGATTCAGTGTCCCCGTGGGAGTTGATCGTCGCATCCGGTGTCAGGCCGGCCCTGCACAGCGCGGCGGCGATCCGGGCGGTGACCACGTACGTCATGCTCGGGTCCGAATCATCGTTGAGGACCAACACGTTCCGACTGTCGGAGTGCCAGCCGTGACGGGTCACGGTCACTTCGGTTCCATCCGCCTTGTAGACGGTGTCCTCGAATTCGCCGAACTCTTCGACATCTTCGTCCTGCCACTGCGCCTCGTCCAGATCCTCATCGAGCGGGTCGTCACCCCACGGAGTCGGGTACGGATCTACGACGGTGTACTCCAGCTCGACGCCGAACCTGCGGGTGGCGCCATAGCCGTACATGGCAGGTTGGTCGCCACCGGCCAGGAAGGGCACGATGTCGCCGCGGTCACGGTCCAATGCCTCCTGAACGTCGAGAGCGAACCGAGCCGGGTCATCGGTGTAACGGAATGTTGAGATGTCCTCGGGTTGCTCGGGTCCCGGCTGATCGTCAATGGCCTGGGCCAACTCGGTGGCGAATGATTTGCGGCGTCCGGGGAGCTCTTCGCGCATCGCGTTGCGGATACCGGCGGCGACCTCACGGATGTGGCGGCAGTCCAGGTACCGACGGTAGCTCGAGCAACAGCTCACCTCGGCGGGGGTCACCGACAAGTCGTCTCCTGACAGGGAAATCAGCAGGCGACCCTCCGGCCTGCACTCGCCGATGTCGGACACCTCCTCCGAGTGAGGATTGCTCGTATCGGGGGGAACGATGGCGCGAAACGGAATCTCGACCGCTCCTCGTGGAGCTGCGGCCAGTTCGTCGGCGATCTGCGCAAGGGGGTAGCTGCGGAGCAGTATCGGTTCGGGTCCGCTTCCGGTGGGAGAGGTCAGGCTGATGCTCTGAGCGCTTCCGGTTCGGATCACTGATGGCTTCATGTGGCCGCGGCGGCGGCCAAGGCACAGGTGCTCGGTGCCGGTGAATTGCCCGCAGGTCGAGCAGCGGCGGAGGACGCCGGCTGCCGCCGCCTGGGTTGCGTTCTGGTACTGGTAGGCCGGTCGTGCTCGGATCAGCGCAGGGGTCCAGTAGGCGTTCGCGCGTTGCCAGTCTTGGGACGCGACACCGCCGCCGAGGACCAGGAGATCGTGGTGAACGTCGGGACCGACGTTGCGGTAGGCCAAGACATGGTCGGGGCGGCGGAGCTGAAGTTCCAGGCGGCGGCTCTCCTGGTGGTACCCGACGCCGATGACATGTTCTGCATCCGGCCCATCGCTGCTCGGCAGGTCGACCGGGACGAATGTGGTGATGAGACGTCGGGGAAGTTCTTTTCCTGGGTCGGTCAGTTGGTTCGCTGCTGGGCGGACCAACTGAGCCGCGGTGAGGGCCTGTGCTGGCGGCGCATCGACTGGCCCATGTACTCGGGAAGTTCCGGCCGCGCGGGCGAGGTCATGGGCCGGTGCAGTTGCAGTTGCCGGAGCGCAGCGCTCTCCATAGCCCCGGGCGAGCGATTTGGCTGCCTTGAGGGGCCGACCGCAGATGCTGCAGGGTTGAGTCGTGGCCAGGTCGGTTGGTGCCGCCACTGCTGCCCCTACCGGTCGCGCACGGATAGTTCGATCCGGCCGGCGCGAGCAAGCGAGCGCAGGAAACCTTCAGCTGTCCGCGGGCGCAACCAAATCAGGTTGCCCGGTTCTCTGACGTCGCCGTCGATGCCGGATATGGGCGCAGCGAGGTCGGTGTCCGGAGCGAAAGTCCCCTCGATGAGGACCAACGGGATGGTGCTGCTCCATGTGAGGCCAGCCAGCTCATGTAACCGGGATGTGGGCAGCAGGAGCTGCTCGCGCTGCTGCGATGTCAGGTCGACACCGTCGGTGTCAGCCTTGTCGACAATCTCCGCTGCAAGAGTCGTGCGGGTGGCGACCGCGTTGGCTAGGCGCATCCGGCGGCGGCTTTCCTCCGACGCGCCCAGGTAGCTCGGCCACCAGAAGCCGAGAAGATCCTCCGCGGTTCGGGTGCAGATCAGATCCCCCTGCGCAGGATCGGTCCAGCAGAAAACGTGCCGGGGGGTCACTGTAGCTGGAAGGGTCGGCGATCCGTCTGGATTGAGCTTGAGTGTGGATCGGCGGATCCGGATGATGTCTGCCGGTGAGGTCATGGCCTTCATTTCTGGTTCGGGGTGACGGGTCGCTCTGTTGGCGGTTTGGTCGCGCGGACGCTGCCGGCGAGGGCGTGAACGACGTGGGCGGTGAGACCGAATCCCACGGCCTGAATGCGGGTCTGTGTACCGTTCACCGCCACTATGCGGGCGGTCATCCGGCGCTCCGCCGCTGGGTGCGGCTCTGCACGGTCGTCTCTCCGGGGGCTGCGGGCGGGTCGTCCACGGTGCAGGGAAGGCGCAGGAGAGCGCCGAGGCTCTCTCCTGTCGCGGCATCGAAGCGGAGAAGCCAGTCGCCGGTGCGGCGCAGGCGACGGCGACCGTTCATCTCCAGCAGTGGGGTCATGACCGACATCTCGTCCATGACTACCTCAGCTGACGGTGTGGAACGGGTCGTAGTGGCGACCGTTGCAAGTGGCTGATTGGTCACTCGAGCTGGGTCTGTCGAGTGGCTGCTCTGGCCCGCGTCTGCGGTGTGCTGGTTCATTGCAAGATCCTTCGGGGTTTTTGTTGTGGTGGAGCCGGAACGTTAGACCGGGTAGGCGACAGTGGCGCTGAAGTCGGCGGAAGGCGACGGTGAGCATTCAATTGTCTCGTTCCGGTTATGCCTCGACCAGCACGCTCTCGTCGTCCACCAGCGAAGTGACACCGACTTCACCGGCGCGGTCGTGGCCCTCTGCAATGCAGTAGGTGATCTGCAGTTCGTGCAGCTCCTGTTGCTCTCCGAGGTAGGTCGGATCGTCTTCGATCTCGGTGATTTCGACGGTGAGGTTTTCACCGTTGATCTCCAGCACGGTGACGTCCCCGACGGTCAGCGCTTTGGCCTGCTTCGCCTCACTGGCGAGGTCCATCGCTGCTACCGGCACCGCTGGGCTGGCGAGATCTTTGTCCAGCACAGCGTCGAGGATGTGCTTTTTCCGGTCGACGATGTCCGTTGGAGCGGCCGTCTGGAAGCCGGTCCACTCCGGGTTGAGCTCCCCTTCCTCGCTCCACCGGGCGGCTTCCTGGCAGACATAGGCGAATTGCGCGGCTACGAGCGCCTGGTCCTTGTCATCGAGTTCTCCGGTGATGACCAGCGATGGGTCCGGCGTCCAGAACGTCTGGACAGACACCGGTCCTTCACCGACGTCGACGGTTGCGCGCCCGCGGATCCGCTTGTAGATCAGTTCGCCCGTGGTCCCGTCCTTCTCCAATTCGTGTACTCGCTGCTGGATCGCGCGGGTGTTGAACACCATTTCCAGGGCCGCGCCGTCTTGCTTGCCCATGGCCACGCGGCACACCAGGTTGCTTCGAGCCTCACCGGGGATGAAGTTGACGTCAGGTCGTTGCGTGGCGGTGATGACGTAGATTTTGGCTTGGCGGCCGAGCCGGAGCAGAGACCAGATTTTTGCCAGGATCGGGTTTCGGGTGCCCTTGGGCTTGATGACTTCGTCGGGATTGCGGTTCTCCTGGATCGCCTTCGCGACAAGGTCCAGATACTTGGCTTCGCTGGTGTGATAGGCGTTCAGGCGCTCCACCAGCTCGCCGGCTTCGTCGATGATGCCCAGTCGGGGTCGCAGTGCGCGCTCTGTCACGCCGAAGATCTTCAGTTGGTAGTACCGCTCCCGTAGATCCTCGTACAGGTCGTCGATCGCTTCCTCGAACTCCTGCTCCGACGTGGCGACCCGATTGATACCGGGCCACACCGGCATTCCCAGCCTCTCAAGCGTGGCCGGGATGTATCCACGAAAGGAGGTTTCTTTCGGATCGAGCAGATCGATCAGCCAGCCGCGAGCGGCCACCAGATCGATGATCGAGTTGATCATGATGGTCTTGCCCGAACCTGTCGGTCCGACCAGCAACATATGCGGGAACACTGCCGGCTCCCAGTAGATGATCTCGCCGCCGGCGGCCATGCCGATCGGGATCCGCATCCGGTCGGCCCTGGTCAAGATGTTCAGCGGCAGCGGTGCGATGGTCTCCATCTTCTTCGACGGCGTCACCGTGACGCGACTGGAGGCCGGATCGAGCTTGACCAGCCAGGCCCCGGTAGGACAAGGCGATTTGAGATCGAGCATCGTTTTCACGCGTTGCCGAAAGCTCTCGGCCATATCCCGGGTTGTGTACTTGTACGTCGCGACGAGGGCGACAAGGGCACCCTGAGGTGACACCGAGGTGGCCGCCTGGTCGACATCGAGCTCACCCAGGATGTGCTCGAGGGTTCGGGTGATCGAACCGACCGCACTGTGCCTTTCCTCCAGGCGGGGTTCGACGTGGGCAGGCAAAGACATGACAAACCGGTCGCGGTTGGGATCCCAGATGATCTGCAGCGGCTCCAGCGTGAACGGTTCGAGGGCGAGCTCCAGGTCTTCACTCAGGTCCTCGGTGACATGGCCGGCTGCGTAGCGCAGGACCCCGGCGGTCAGGAGTCGTTTCCGCCAGCCCCGCTTCCAGGACGTCTTGGCCAGGGTCAGCTGGTTCGGTCCCAGGTGTAGCGCCTTACCTGCGGCGGACAACACTCGGATGGCAGCGGCGCCCTTGGGTTCCCAGCTCCAGCGGATCAGCAGAGCGATGAGGCCGATGGTGATCAGTGCGCTGGCCACCACCACTCCGTAGCTCCGGACGGCAGAGAGCACCTGCTGTTGGGCCGCGGTGGTGGGTGTCAGCGTCGTAGCCATCGAACGTCCGGCAAGGACGATGATGCCCGCCCCCACCGACCAGGTAGGCCATTGCGGGGCAGGTTTGCGGGCCTGGACGAGTTGCTCCGGAGTGACGGGCGGCGGCGGGGCCGTGGCCTGTCGCCTGTGTTGCTGCATGCGCGCTCTCCTTGGTTCTAGGACCGGTGCCCCGCCTTGGCGGCCGCACCCCGGGACACCGGCTTTGACTGAAAGTAGGAGCAACACCCGTCCACGTATGTGCCATAATAGAGGCACATACTGTCTAATGCGTGTGTTATGCTTCGCACTAATAGTTGTCTGAGTAGAGAGGTAGGCCTTGGTGCAACCACTGGTGTTGGCGATGGGCAATCACAAGGGCGGGGTGGCGAAGACAAGTTCGACACTCGCGTTTGGCGAGGCCGCCGTCGCGGAAGGCCTCCGAGTGGGGCTGATTGATCTGGATCCCAACTGCACCCTCACCGAGACCCTTGAGCCGCCGGATCAAGACGCCGCCGGCTCGAAGGATCTCCTACGTGATGACGACCGCGCCTTGACTCTCGCGGACTGCCTGACCCCGGCGGGAGAGCAGTGGGGCGGCATCAAGGTGTGCCTGTCGGATCCGTTGTTGTCCAACCGCGAGTACGACCTGTCCGGGATCGCATCCGAGGGCCGGTTGCGCCAAGCCATCTATGCCCAGCCGGTCGGACTCGATCTGATCATCATCGACCTCCCGCCGGCCCGGTCGCGGATCGCACTCGCTGGACTTGTCGCCGCCGACATGGTCGTCATTCCGACAACGGCGAGCACTTACTCGACGCGTTCCATGTCGCAGATGTTCGACGACTTTTTGCCCAAAGCCCGGCAGTTCAACCAAGCGTTGAAGATCGCTGGGGTGGTGGTCACCAAATTCGCCGGCCGCGCCGAGGAGCGGCGTGTCTTGGGCGAATTGGTCGCGGCCTACGGCGAGCTGGTGCTGGAACCCACGATCCCTCGGCACGAGATTGTCGCGACTGCGTTTGAGTCTCTGCACCTTCCTTTGCGGCAGATGCACGACGGTTACGCGACCAAGGTCGCCGAGTCCTACAGCGAGCTCTTGCCCCGAATCCTTGCTGTCGCGGGCACGAGCATCAAGCAGCTCCGCAAGGCCAACCGATGACAACCCTCCCGCGGTCATCGCTCCACCTGAACCGCCGCCGCGTCCGCGGCGCAGCCCGCCCGAAAGGCTCGATCTGATGCCAGCCCGCCCTCGCAGAACTCCCGCCCCAGTGACGGGCACCGCCCGGCGGGTGGAGGAGCCCGATGCATTGGCCGCTCCGACGACGCCGCCCGTACCGACTCCCACTGCCCGCAAAACTTCCAGCCAGACGGCCCGTGGCTCCCGACCGGCACCATCCCAGAGCACCGAGCCGGATGCAGCGACCGCCGCAGCCCCCGTCAACGAAGGCGAGGGCTCCCCTGCAGCCGGAGGCGAGCAGCCGAAGCGGAAGACGATTCAACGCACCTTCCACGTCGACCTGGAAATCCTGGAAGCCGCCCGCGCCGCCGTGACATGGCTCGCTGCCTTCAACCCTGAATCTGGGATCCGGTCACTGACTGACCTCGTCAACCCAGGTCTGGCAGAGCAGACCAAGGTGCTCCAGGACCGGTACAACGACGGGAAGCCCTTCCGCCGAGTGGCCGCCATGCAGTCCGGTCGACCCCGTCGAAGTTGACCAACCCCTCCCCTACCCCTTGACAGGGCCAGTACGCTCGACTGAGAACGACGCGGAGCTAGGCCGAAGGGCGAGCGTGCCGGTCCCGCCAGGGCTCGAAGAACGCACAAATAACCGGATTGGTGCCTAAGATGGAGGCACAAACGCACTAGTAACCCATCGGGTGCAAAGCCTGATTGGTGGGTATCTGTCACACCGTTTGCCCCAGAGCGTGCGTAACTGCGACACGACGGATCGGACCAGGGATGCTGCGCCAACTCCATCATCGTTGCTGGTGTTTTTCTGCGCCCGGACATCCTGATGGCCCGCACTACCGCAACGACCAGGACGGCTACGCCGCCGCCGCAGAGCAGCTGATCGTTCTTCATCAGCAACTGCTCGCTCGCGAGATCGAAGTCGCCGACGTCCTGGTCAGGGATTTGTGGCAGCGCACAAGGCCTTGTTGGACGCTGCGGTGTTCCGGATGCACGCAACTGCTGCAGAGCGGGGAAGGTCAGGCGCACTGGCCCAATGATGAGGCCGCCCGATATCAGTCACAGGAGCAGGGGTGGAACTGGCAGCTCGAACTGTGTCCGACGTGTGTGAAGCTGGTGGTCCCGTTCAGGCCCCGGCGCGGACGACTGGTCGGAGCACACGCGGCCGGTTGATCCGGCGCGATGAGACGTTGATCTTGCCGGCTGGTACCGCGCGATTAGCGACTCGTTCCATTGACTCCAGGTAGGTATCGGCCACCCGTCCTCCCGCCTGGCGGCGAAGATGCAGGACGGGTGCGGCAGCTGCGGTCAGCCCGAAGACATGCACGTTGACCAGTAAGTCCTCATCAGCACGCAGCACAGTCGCGTACAGGGTATTGTCGTGCATGAGCAGCTCGATACCGGTGGTGCCGGCCAGCGGCTCCAGTGCCGCCCACGCCAACTGAGCACGTGCCCGGATCAGTCGGCCCATGCCTTCTTCCTCACCGCGAATAGCCAGTGCCTCGCCGTCCGGGTCGGCCAGCAGGATCCGCACCTGCACGCCCTCGGCCGCGCGGGCTGACAACGTCGCGAGCAAACCGTCGACCGTTTCCCACAGGTAGTTGGCGGAGATCGCCAGGATGTCTATTCGATCGGTCGCGCAGGCCATCAACGAACCGATCAAGGCCGGCGGAACGGCGGTGCGAGCCGGATACAACGCGGTCAGCTCATCGGTCTGACGGTCATCAACCGAGCTGACAACGGAGGCCGGCCACAGGTCATCAACGCACGCATCCAGGTACCGAGCAACTGCAGCGCGGGTGCTCGGGTGCGGCGCACACGACTGATTGCCTAGCCAGCGGTGGACCGTCTTGGGCACGACCTGAAGCGCGCGAGCCAACTCCAGAACCGGGATGTGCCGTGCGTCCAGCGTCGCGGCCAAGCGATGGTTCGGGATGATCGACGAAGCTCCGGCCGCAAGCATCAGGCCGCATCCTGCCGAGCTTGGCGACGACGAGCCGGCCGCGTCTTCACACGCTTCTTGGCGTACTTCTGGGCGTACTCCTCAAGGTTCCACTTGGTCAGGGCGACGCCTGTCTCGGTGAAGGCCGTGCCTGCCCAGATCACGCCGGCAGGCATCTCGCTTGCGTACAGCGCGTTGCGCCGTTCCCAGCACTGACGAAGCAGCGGACAGTCCTGGACGCACGCGCGGAGGGCGCGGAGCCAATCCGAGAGGTCGCCGTGGTCCATGTCCCAGCCCTCGGGGTTGGACGCACACGGCGATGCGGCGGCGGGCGCGGTCTGTCGAGGAAGAGTCGTTCGGGACGGCGAGGAAGAGGTGGCAATGCCCATAATGGGTGGTCCTTCGGGAAAGTACTGAAGGGGGGCCAGCAACGGCTGTAGCCCGGGTGACACTTCTAAGCCTGAGAACTTCGGTTGGTCGATCGCTTGGCGATCGACCAGGAGCCGTATTGGTCAGGTCGATTGGCGGCGTTATCTGCGCAGGTCAGAGTTGGCTAGTCGGCGGTGAAGAGGTACTTGCCGCGGCCCTTGCGTGAATCGCTCAGGGCTAGTGGGAGTTGAGCCAGATCACTGGATTAGCGGCGCCGGCCGGCAGCACCAGTGCGCGGCCGAGTACGGCGTTGGCGATGGCTCGGTCGATTGGCGATAGTTCGCCTCGGTCGTCGCCGGTGTCAGCGTCTCGTCGGCGATCGCCACTAATGATCAGCCCGTCGACAGCCCAGCGCCGGCCGCTGTCGGGATCCTGTTCCCAGCCTCGAACCCGGTAGATCGCCAGGGGCCAACCAAGCCGGTAGGCGACCAGGATTGATGCCCTGTCCGATACCTTCCACAAGCCGCGTGCGGCCGGCCAGACGGTGACTGCGTCATCGGCAAGGTTGCCGCCGATGTGGTCGCGACTGATTGGTGAGCTGTCTTGAACGGACCGACGAGATCCCAGTCGAACACCTGCGACCGGTACGTCGGCCTCGGCCTGTTTCAGAGCGCGGGACACGTCGGCCGGCGTGTGCGTCCGGCCGGATTCAAAGACCTCGCGCAGCGCAACTGCTGCCCCGTCTGCGGGTGAGAGAGTTGCCCGCAGGTAAAGCTCGGCTGTTTCGTCGCGTGAGAGGCCATAACGAGTTGCGGCGGCCTCGATCGCGACGATGACGTCAGCGGGTACTGACACCCGTCCCGAGGTTGTTTCCACGCGAGGCACAGCTTGAGAGCTTGCCATACCGAGCACCATCCTTCCAGTTGATCGACCATCAATTCAAATGGTCGGCTCCGCCTTGTGGACTAGACGATAAGCCGGATGGCTGGGACTGTCAAGATGGTTGGCTCCGCCCTGTCGCAGTGGTCGGCTCCGTGACGTATTGACAAGCTGGTGTATGCAAAGTGGCCTTCCACTCCGCTGCCCTTGTCCGGGTCAGGCTCGGCGACACCGTGGCCGCAGTAGCAGGGTGGTGCATCCTGCGGATGCTGACCAGTAACGTCGCCGACCTGCCCGAAGACTTCCTAGACGAGCGCGAGGCCCTGCAGCGGGCGACGGAGCGATCGCTGGGTTTTGGTTCCCGGGGCCGGTGAGCCCAGTGCCGGCGCCTACCCAGCGAGCCTGCTGCTGGCATCATCATCGGCGTCGGTTTCCCTGCCCGCGATACTGCTGGCCTATGTGTTGTGCCCCGGGAGGACAGCGACCTCGAGGACAGCGCGATCTATCACCGGAGGGAAACGATGAGCGACGCGGGGTTGGATGTACGGCAGCTTTTCAAGAGCTTCGGGGAGACCGTGGCCCTGGACGACATGAGCTTCACCGTCGCGCCCGGCGAGCTGTTCGGCTTCGTCGGCAGCAACGGCGCCGGCAAGACCACCACGATGCGTATCGCGATGGGCGTGCTCGCCGCCGACGCCGGCGAGGTTGCGCTGGACGGGAAGCTGCTCGACCGCGACGCCCGCCGGCGGATCGGCTACATGCCCGAGGAGCGGGGGCTCTACCCGAAGATGAAGGTCAGTGACCAGCTGCACTACCTGGCCCGCCTGCACGGGCTCACCGACCGCGACGCCGCCGCGGCCGTCACCCGCTGGACCGAGCGTCTGGACGTCGCCCACCGGGTGACCGACACGGTGAGCGCGCTGAGCCTGGGCAACCAGCAGCGCGTGCAGCTGGCCGCCGCGCTGGTCCACGACCCGGAGGTGCTGGTCCTGGACGAGCCGTTCTCCGGGCTCGACCCGGTAGCCGTGGACGTGATGAGCGAGGTTTTGGTGGAAAAGTGCGCCGAGGGGGTGCCGGTCATCTTCTCCAGTCACCAGCTGGAGCTGGTGGAGCGGCTGTGCCACCGGGTGGGGATCGTGCGGGCCGGGCAGGTCCAGGCCATCGGCACGGTGGACGAGCTCCGCGACCGCGGCCGCAGCCAGCTGGTGGTCGAGGCCCCGCAGGCGTCGCCCGGCTGGGCCGACGAGATCGCCGGGGTGCGGACCGTCGCCCGGGAGGGCTCGGCCACCGTGCTGGAGCTCGACGACAACGTCGACGACCAGGCCGTGCTCACCGCCGCGCTGCGCACCGGGCCGGTGCACGCCTTCACCGTCCGACGCCCGTCGTTGACCGAGCTGTTCCGAGAGGTGGTGACGGCATGAGCGCCGACACGACGACCCGCACCACGCAGCACAACCCTCTGGGGGCTACCCAGTCGGTGAGGCTGGTGGCCGTTCGGGAGATCAAGACCCGCATCAGGAGCAAGGCGTTCCTGATCAGCAACGCCATCCTGGTCGTGCTGATCGTCGGCGGCATCATCGTCGCCTCCGCCCGGTCCGGGGGCTCCGGCAACCCCGACAAGGTGGGTGTGGTGGGCTCCTCGTCGCTGCAGCAGACCCTGAGCGCGGCGGGCAAGAGCCTGGGCACCCCGGTGACGACATCAGCCGTGCCCGACGCTACCGCGGCACGCACGCAGGTCGACGCTGGTGACCTCGACGTGGCCCTGTTCCCCACCTCGAACGGCGCCTACATCGCGGTCAGCAAGGACGACGTGTCCGACGGGCTGCGCACGGTGCTGCAAACCGCGGTGGCCCAGCAGGCCAGCAACTCCGCGCTGACCGCTCGGGGCGTCGACCCCGCCGCAATCGCCCGTGCGGCCACTGCAGCCACCGTCACCGGCGAGGCAATCAACCCACCGAAGGCGGTGAACGGTCAGCGCCTGGCGCTGGCCTACATCTCCGTCGTCCTGCTGTACATCCAGCTGCTAACCGCGGGCATCTCGGTAGCCACCGGGGTAGTGGAGGAGAAGACGTCGCGGGTGGTGGAACTGCTACTGGCCACCATGAAGCCGGTGCACCTGCTGGTCGGCAAGGTGCTCGGCATCGGCGTCGTCGGGCTGGTGCAGCTCGCGGTGTACGGGGTGGCCGGTCTCGGCGCCGCGCTCGGCACCGGTCTGCTGACCGTCACCGGGACCGCGGTCACGGTGTTCATCTCCACGCTGGCGTGGTTCGTGCTGGGCTACGCCTTCTTCGCGCTGCTCTACGCGGCGGCCGGGTCCATGGTCTCGCGGCAGGAGGACATCGGCTCGACCACCACCCCGCTGACCCTGCTGGTCGCCGTCATGTTCGTGCTGGCGCAGGTCACGCTGAACAACCCCGACGGCACGCTGTCCAACGTCATGGCCTGGATCCCGCCGTTCTCGGCCATCCTCATGCCGCTGCGCATCGCGGCCGGGGTCACCGGCCCCGTTCAGGTGGTGGGGTCGGTCGTGCTGATGGTTTTGGTGATCACTGCCCTGGCCCAGGTCTCGGCGAAGATCTACGAGCGCTCGGTGCTCCGCTCGGGTTCGCGGGTCCGCTGGAAGCAGGCGATCGGCCGGGGGTGAGCGACCGGCGAGGGGTGTGGGTAGCAACTGCGCAGAAGCCAGTCGACGGGCGTCGTGAGTTCGAGGGCGCGACAGCTGGTCATCAGCGGACGGCGCCCACTGCCTGAGTCTCGCAGTCAATACCTGCTCCCCCATATTTACGACCACCGCTTTGTAGCGGTGCGACACGCCGTCTTACCTGCGTAAATAAGGGTCGGTGCTACGGCTTGCTCCCAGCGGGGCGGTAGGCAGTCGGGCGCCGAACGGTCTGCTGCCCACCGATTCGAACAGCGGGCCCGGCCTGATGCCAGCCGAAGGGTGAAGTGTCCTGGCGGCGGAGTGCTACGGCTTTGCCTGTTTCAAAGCCGTAGCACCGCGGTCTTAGAGTTTCACGTGCTCTGACCAGGTAAGACAGGTTCTATCGGGCCTACAGGCCGACAAGCGTAGACGGGACCTTTGTAGCACCACGACACGCCGTCTGAACTGCAGTGATGATGTCGCTGCTACGGCTGCTACGGCTGTTTGCGAACGACACTTCGCGTGAGGATGAAAAACTTCGAAGTTCCAGTGGACCGGCGAGCTGGGACATTTGTGGACATTTCAAAGTGTCCGCAAATGTCCCTTCCAATGTCCGACGATCTGCGGTCGACTCACAGGCATGTCCGAAACCACTTCATGGATCACTTCGGGGCCAGCTATGGCTACCGCCGCGGAAGGTCGCATCTCGATCGACGGCAATATGTCCGGCGTGGCGCACACCGTTGCGTTGCGGAATCTGTAACGCTCGCACCATGCCAAGACCGAGACGGTTCGATCGCCCAGGACGCCCCGCTTTGTGGGGCCCTCGAAGACTGCTCAGCATCCGACCCACAGAGATCCTCATCGCACAGATGGAGACCGCGGCGGCAGAGCGGGGCCTCGACCTCGCCGTGTACGCAGTCGTCGCACTGGCGGAAGTTCACGGGGTTCAGCTACCCAACATGTCGCACGACCCGCGCCAGGAGGAACTTCCTCTGGCGAAAGGGGCCTGACGAGTTGAGGCGCTACCCCGACGAGTTGCCCACTGGGCTGAGGTCAGTCATGACCTAGATACAGCGAATCCCCCACGACGTGATGGTTTGGCCGCCAAGGGCACGTCAGTGAGGGACTCAACTGCTTCGTTTGGAGTAACCCGTCGTTCTCTAGCTCTTGGTAACCCCATCTTTTTCTATAGCTCTTGGAGTGTATCTAGTGAGCGTCGCGGTTGACAGAGGCAGCGCCGAACGTCACCCCCATAGTTCGTTCGATCGTGTTGTCGACGCGCTTGAGCGGACGACCGGTCCGGGCCAACACAGTGGTGGATGGGTGAAGTTTCATTGCCCGGTGCCAAGCCACGGCGGCGGTGGTGGCGATCGCACGCCGTCCCTGGGCGTCAGCTACGACACGGCCAACAGTCGAACGCGGGTCAAATGCTTCTCCGGCTGCGACGACACCTATGTGCTCGCAGCCGCCGGGTTGGCCGTCGCGGACCTGTTCGACGAACCTCTCCCCGCGGGAACGAAGAACAAGCGCGGCGGCAGCTCCAACGGCCTGGTCGACCTGGGCACCGCAGGTCGCCAAGCCCCCGAACGCCTGCGCGCCAAGCCCCCCGCACCTGCCAAAACGCCGAAAGCTCCGAAGGTTGAACTAGGCGAGGTAGTAGCGCAATACGAGTACTCAGCAGCTGATGGGTCGCCGATTGGTCGGGTCCTACGGTACGACCCGAAAGACTTCCGCCCGCAACGCTGGAACCCTCAGACCAAGCGATACAAGTTCGGCGGATTCCCCCCCACCCTGTATGGATTGCCGCAGGTCACGGCGGCGATTGGCGCCGGTGAACCGGTTTACTTGGTGGAGGGTGAAAAGGACGCGGACACCGCCAACCGCTACGGCATGGTCGGAACCACCAATGCATCCGGCGGCGGTCGCGGCAAGTTCCTGAAAGAACATGCCGAGCAGCTCCGCGGAGCCCACGTTGTCATCGTGGCCGACCGTGACAAGGCCGGCTACGAGCACGCTGCCGAGGCATGGGAACGGCTCGACGGGATAGCCGCCAGCACCCGGGTTGTGCAACCCACCCATGGAAAAGACCTCACCGATCACGCCGAAGCCGGCCAGGACATCGAGGACCTCGAACCCATCGACCCGACGGCGAAGTTGGCCGAACTCGCCGCGGCGGCCCCCCAGGATGCCCCGCCGCCCGTCACCTTTTCTGGCGGCGGCTTCGGCGGAAGCCCTCCGACCGGCGGCAGCCGCGGTGGATCCAAGAACGGCGATGAAGTTCCCAACCTGCTTCCCCTGTACATCTACCGACACGGCGAAACCGTCAAGGCCGGCGGCCGCCCCACCGACCCCTCGTTCACCACCATCTGGCGATGCGAGGTCGTCGTCCTCGACCAGATGATCGACGACGACGGCGACCCTGAAACGGCCAACCACGGCAGCGGCTGGCAACTGCGGCTACGGCGACCACTGAGCAACCTCGACGGCAGCCCCGAACGCGACGAGGGTGGAGAAATCTGCTGGGAGGAGATCGAGACCGAACTCGCACCGGACAAAGTTCGAGATGGCTCATGGCACGAAGACCTTCCGTGGCCCGGTCTGATCCACGACCTGTCCAACCGCGGCCGCACCACCGCTTTGCAGGCCGCGATGCTCGTCAAGCCGATGCCGATGAAACGCGGCCGCCGCTACACCGCGACCGGCTGGCGTGAGGTCGATGGGCAATCAGTGTTCGTTCACGCGGGCGGTGGTATCGGTAAAGACGGAGCGGTGGCGTTGCCGCATGTGGCGATCAGCGGGAAGCTCGGCGTCTTTGAGATGTCGACCCCGACGCAGGATCAGCCGACCCTGCGGCAGGCCGCCAAGGACGGTCTGGTGCCCCTGGTGCACCTTCCGGGACAGATCGTGGCGCCGCTGATCGGCTTCGCGTTCCGGGCGATCTTCGGGACTCCCCGCACCTCGTTGCACATGGTCGGCGACCCCGGATCCGGCAAGACCTCGATCGCCCGCTGTGCCGCCATGCATTGGTTCGCCCCCTCGATGCAAGAGAACGGCCGGTCTCCCCGGAAGGAGGTGTTCTCGGCGCTGGAGGGCACCGGCGAGAGCATCAAGGGCCTGCTGAACAAGATGCACGAGGCCGCGGACATCCCCATCACTGTCGATGACTTCAAAGGCCCGAAAGGCCCGACCAAACTGGCCGATCTGCAGTCAGCCATCTGGAACGGCGGCGGCCGAACACTGGCGACGCGGATCGCCGGGGCAAGCACCACGACAGGCGCACCGAGATGCGGGGTCATCACCACCGGCGAGACCGCCAGTACCGGATCGTCGGCCACCCGAGCCTTGACCATCCGAGTCGGATCGAGCTCGCTGCTTCCCGAGGGAGGTGAGCTGTTCGATCTGTTCGGTCCGCTGGAAGGGAAGGTTTCGCGTGAGGCCCGCGGCTTGCTAGGCTCGTCGTTCATCCAGTGGGTCGCTGCGCACCGCGAGCGACTGGTCGACTGGATCGACGAGCTCGAGCAGGAGAGCCCCTACATCCAGCAGTGGAATCGCATCTGCTCCGGGCTCGAACACGAGCCTGGCGTCCGTGGTCGTCTGGCCCGTACCGCGATGGTCTGCACCAGCGGTTGGCTTGCTCTCCTGACCTGGCTGCTAGAGACGAATGTGCTCACCGAGCCCGAGGCCACCCAGATCTGGGACTGGGCGCTCATCGGACTCATCGACCAGGTCCGAGAGCAGGATCCGTCCAGCGTCGACGGTCCCCGTCACATGCTCGACCTGCTGCGGTCAGCTCTGCTGTCGGGCAATTGTCACTTGTCCAATCAACAGGGCGGCGTGCCCGAGGACGTAGATGCAGCGACCAGTCAGGACGGCGGTGTCCCCTACGGATGGACACCGCGGCAGTCGGTCACCGGACCGATCGCTGCTAGCAGCTTCACTCGCGACGAGATCATTTGGCAGGCGCGCGGCGATCGGGTCGGCATCCTCACCGACGCCGAGGTCTGGCTGATTCCCCGCACCGTGCTCGGCGTTGTCAGCGGCATCGCAAATCGAGCCGGGGAAACGTTCCCCCACACGTCGGTCAGTCTCGGCGCAGCAATGGCCGGCCGCGGATGGATCAGCGCGAACGGCGCCGGTGACCGATCAGCCAACCGTCGCATCGCGGCCGTGCAGCAGCGGGTCTGGGTGATGCCCCGACATGTCCTGGATGGTCTGGATGAGGACCCGCAGAACAGCGGACCGACCGGGCTAGATGTTCCCCCCCCGCCCTGGGTTCACCAAGACGCCGACGGTCTTGACGTTGAACGAAAAGACCCGGACCTGACAGAGACGGAGACCATGACCGACCCGGTCGACCTCCGACCGGACATCGACCACGAGCAGCTCGCCGACGAAGCGTCACCGGAGGCCTTCGAGTCACCGGAGGCCTTCGATGAAAAGCAGCTGAGCGAGCCTGAGCTACCTCTGGACGACGAACAGATACCGGCGCCCGACCCAGCGCCGGCGTTGGTCACCGTGGACGTCCGGTCGGTCGCTCGTCAGGGAACCGATCAGCGTTGGCTGGCCGCAGCTGCAGTGGTGACGGCCGATGAACTGGTTCTGCCCGATGGAACCCATGTGCACCTGGGTCAGCAGATCGCGCATCTCGGAGATCTCGCCGCACTGGCCAGTGAATTGAAACTCGGCCATGGTGGCGGCAAGTTCGTCTTGCCGTCCCCGGGTCAGCTGCTGTTGACCGCCGAAGGGATGGGCCGGTTCGGGATCACCCTGGATGTTGACAACCCCGCAGAACTTGACGCGAACGAGGCTGCCTCGGCTGCCGAGCGGGCGGGCAGGACCGCCGCGGTGACGGCGGTCAACGCCGGCTGGAGTCTGTCGCGGGACAACGAGCTGCGCGTCTGGACCAGAGTCTGGCGGCCGCGGACCGACGACCGGCCGTCGATCACTGTGCAGATCGTCCTGGTGCCGCTGATGGGTGCCTTCGATGATTCCCGATCGTTGATTGCCGACGATCCTGCGCCCGAGGTACTGGCGCGTCGGGCACAGCTGGTCGCCGAGAATCTGAGCGTCACTTGGGGGGCCTCCGGTGGAGTGACCGGACTGACGTTGCTACGGCAGCTACGGCCACCGCGCGCTATGTCAACTCGCGCGCCGTTGGCCGCCACCGAATATGTAGCGCCGCCGCCGCCGATGTTGAGAGATCCCGGGCGGGTGCCCAACACGGCGATCCTGTGGTGCCGCCGGCCGGACCGCGACGAGGCCAGCCGCAGCTTCATCCATGCCTACGACGCCAACGCGATGTACCTGGCTGCCCAAGGAGCCACCGAGGTCGGTGTCGGCGAAGCCGAGCACCACAAAGAAGGCGCGGCCTTCAACCCGAAAATCGCCGGGTTGTGGCGCATCGATCCAGGCTCTTCCGACGACTGGCGCCTGCCGGACATCACCCGTCCCGCCGGGCAGTTGGCCGGTACCACGGGCTGGTACTCCACTCCCGTTGTTCGGTACCTGGCCGAAGAACTTGGACGCCCACCGGAGATCCTTGAGGCCTACACCTGGGACGGTTCCACCCGCCGCTACTTCGACCAGTGGTACCAGGTTGTCCGGGACGCTCGAGCCGCCATGATGGTGGCTGCCGCAGCCGGCGACCCCGACGCCAAGACGGTCTTGGATGCGGTCAAGCAGGTCTACAAGCGCACAGTTGGGCGCCTGGCCCGCACCGAGGACGGCAACGTCAAGAGTCCGCTGTACCGACCGGACTGGCGACTGGCGATCGTGTCGACAGCCAACGTCAACTTGCTCCGGAAGCTGCGCAAGGCGGGCCTGCAGAACGACATGTGGCCGGTGGCGATCTCCACTGACGAAGTGTTCTACCTGTCAGATCAGGCGGAGCCGACCCTGGCGATACCGGCGCCGCTGAAACTCGGTGACGGCCTCGGTCAGTTCAAGGTCACCCGAAGCGCGCCGCTGACAGAGGACATCACAAAGGCACTCACCGGTGGCCGTCTGGCTGCGCTCGTTCCTCTTGTCCCGAAGGTCGACCCAACACAGGATGGTGACCGGTGACGGCCAGACGCAGACGCGGAGGTCCTTCGCCGCGGCCGATGGGTCAGCTGATCTCACGTGGCCTGACGAACTCTCCTCCACCGTCAGGCAGCATCCGAAGTCAGGTCGACGAGCTCGGCGGCACCAGATCCGCAGCACAACGCAGCGGCCGGTCCGAGCGGACCATCCGCCGATGGGCGCAAAACGACCACGTACCCACCCGGGGTGGAGCTGCCGAGTCCTTCGCCGGGGCCGTTCAACAACACCGAGGCACTCCTGAATACCGGCAGAGCCGGGTGAACCACCGCAGGGAAACGCGGATGCGGAACAACGGTGCCATCGTCCGCTTCCAAGGCGTGGCCGGCCCGGTCATCGACAGCCAGCCCGGGGCCGTCAAACGCCGCAACATCGAGTGGCATATGTCCGGCGAGGCAATGGGCGACATCCTCGACGCCTACGTCGCCGGCGGCGAGACGGCAGCAATCGATGCTCTCGGCCAAGCGATGGCCGCCGAATACATGGGCTCTATCCAGTACGGCTGGGCCTTCGAGGACGCGGCATCCAAGCTGGACTTCCTCCGCCATCGCTACTGAACGAGCAGCAGCTCGCGGCACCCGGCGCATGAGGAAGAGACTCCATGGCAGCGGACACTAAAAGGTGCATAACTGTTTTAACGCATTCGGTGACTTAGGCGATTTCCCGCTCGAGCCGGGTCAGACTTCGAGAGGCCTGAGGCGGCGGCTAGGTAGCCTATTCCGCATGACGGAGCAGCCAACTGAATACGGTGCGACCTGGGTCGACCTGACCCAGGTCGCAGTCCCCCGGCTGGAGTTCGCGCCGCCCGGTTCCGTGAGGCAGGCAAGATCCTTTCCCGGATGATGAAGGCCTCTGTCGCACCGATGCCAGCAGGTAGTTTGCGGACCACCGGCCGCTCCGACCTTGCCCGGCGGCAACACACCGTGCAGATCGGGGTGTTCTTGGACTTCATGCAATACCCGAGACCGCACTGGCATCTATCTATCTCTGCTGTCTCTGGCCTACGCCGGGAGACCCGCACCGCTGTCAGCGTCGAAGAGATCGGGGCATGGGTGCAAGCCGGATTCCCCGCCGCTACTGCGTTCCGCACCTACACCCTGGCGAGCGTCGTCGCCCGGCACGCCGAAATCACCACCCCCAGCAGCGGCGAATCTGCCAACTAACCACCTCTACCACTGGCAATGTGAATCACCCCGGCAAGTCCGGAGACATAGTTTTTATAGTTGCTACGCTACCTCATCAGCCGACGCCTGACAATAGAAGTTCCTCTCCAATTCAACCGGTGGGATATCCCCACAGAACTCGAAGA
>JAABVA010000499.1_pt1 | contig 50064 bp, 51 predicted proteins | sample 5560331 | NCBI WGS metagenome assembly JAABVA01 (sample SAMN12812661, study PRJNA571458) | rock metagenome | isolation source: Antarctica rocks | place: Antarctica: Victoria Land, Mt New Zealand sud | collected 2016-01-07 | reverse complement strand
ACGTCCGAGCCACGATCTGCCGTATCTCCGCGCTCATCGAATGCTCCTTCCGCCAGGGCACCGAACAGGTCGGGCTGGTTCGGGTCGACCCTGGTGCGTCGTGCCACGACTCTCCCCTGCACGCGGCTTCGGCACCGGCCGGATCGGATACACCGGGCTCAGGACAGCCACGCCCGCGCCTACCCCACGTGCCTGCCCGCCCCACTATTCCCGACCGGCTCACACACCGCGACGATCCGGTCGGATTCGGCTTCGGTGCACTCATGACTGGTCCCCTTCCTGGCGGCGCCCACTGGTCATTGAGCCCTCCCCTGCCGCGGTGAGCGCCACCTCGGGTCGCGGCGGGAGGTGCCGGTACAGGCTGGACCGCGGGATCGTGGTTCGCTTCACGATCTCAGCCATGGAGTACCCCGCCTGGTCGCGCATCCACCGGGCGCGCTCGAGCTCGTCGGGGTCGACGGTGACCGGGCGACCGGTGCGCCGGCCGTGGGCGGTGGCCACCGCGCGGGCGTGCGCGGCGCGTTCGGCGGAGTACGTGCGTTCCATCTGCGCGAACATCGCCAGCAACAGCACCGCCAGGCGCCCCATGCTGTCCTCGGGGTCGGTGGTGTCGACCGTGATGGGGTCGGCGAGGTTACGCAGGGCGATACCGCGCTCGTCCAGCTCGTGAATCAGGTTCAAGGTGTCGCGGACAGTACGGCCGAGGCGATCCAAGGTCAGCACGGTGATTCGATCACCCTTGCGGGCGTACTCGAAAAGCTTCCGCAACCCCGGTCGGTCGGTGGTGGCCCCGGACTTCTTGTCGACATAGATGCGCTCCCGCTCGATGCCCGCCGCGGTGAGCGCGTGGATTTGGCGCTCCAGCGACTGCTTCTCGCTGGACACCCGTGCGTAGGCAAGCTCGGCCACCCCCGCACCGTACCGCATGTCGTCACCGCACGGTCGTTATGACACATTCCTGAGAGATAACTTCCGGGACACGCCGACCTGCACGTTCCCACCGAACGTCTGCCAGCGCCCTCGGCGTCCTGCAACCAAGTCCTGACCGCCCCGAATCCATTGTCGGATGCCCCCCGGGGGTGCTGTCCCGCGCACGCACGGGGCCAGCTCGCGCACCGAATCCATCACCCAACATACTTTTCCTGCCCCGCCATCCGCGGCAAACCGCCCGCCACCAGGTGGTTGACCACCCCCGGTATGTTCAGCGTGGGCGCATAGTCCCGGACAGGAGAAGGAAACCCCGATGCTCGATGCCGTGAACAACGTGCCTGGCACGCGTCCTCTGGGTGTGGTAATGAGCGAGCTCGCCCGCACCTTGCAGCGCGACCACACCAGTGAGTACGACACCCTGCACGCGGTGACCACCGCCGCGTGCAAGCGGTACCCGGCGCCAGCAACGCCGCCATCAGTCTGGTGCTGGGCCGCACCATCGTGCAGTCCAAAGCGGCCACCAATGCCCGGTCGCGGCGGATGGAGGAGCTGCAAGCCGAGCTGGGCGACGGTCCCTGCCTAACAACGGTCAGGGAACACGAGGCCGTGCACATCCCCGACATGGCCACCGAGGACCGCTGGCCCCGCTTCGCGGCCGCCGCCACCGAAGCCGTCGGCGCCATGCTCTGCTTCCAACTGTTCGTCCACGACGACAACCTCGGAGCCCTGAACCTCTACGCCCCCACCGCGCACGCCTTCACCGACGAATCCCAATCCATCGGCGTGGCCGTCGCCGCCCACGCCGCGGTCGCCCTCGCCGCCGCCCAACACGAACAACAACTGCACACCGCACTGGCCAACCGCGACATCATCGGCCAAGCCAAAGGCATCGTGATGGAACGCTTCCACCTCGACGCCACCCAAGCCTTCGGCCTGATCGCACGGCTGTCCCAGGAAGAAAACACCAAACTGCACGACATCGCGGCGAAGATCGCCGCCGACGCCTCCCCCCCCCCGCCGACGGTCTAACACCCTGCGCCACATCGCCGGGCGTACCGGCGACCGGCCCATTTCTCCTACAGCGGTAGCCCCGCGACGAAGCGGTCAATAGGTCTATCGCAAACGGTCGTTGATGTGAGACCCGAACCATGCTGCGCGGCGCGGAGCAGTCCCGCACGTGGAGGCCTCACGCAATCGCGTCACAAAAACAAGACCACGCAACAACCATGCGGCGAAGCGTTGCGATAGAGTCGTGCGTCGTGGGAGACCTCATCGGATACGCGCGGGTGAGTACCGCCGATCAGAACCCCCGGATGCAGCTGGACGCACTCAGCGCCGAGAACTGCCTGAAGACCTACACCGACACCGCGACCGGCACCAAAGCCGACCGCCCGCAGTGGAACGCCTGCCTGACCGATCTGCGCCCCGGCGACACCTTGGTCATCTGGAAAATCGACCGCCTCGGCCGCAACCTGCGCGACCTCGTCGACATCGTCACCACCCTCGGCGACCGCGGCGTCGGAGTGAAGTCGCTGACCAACGGCATCGTGGACACCACCACCGCCCACGGCAAACTCGTCTTCGGCATGTTCGCGCTGATGGCCGAGTACGAAGCCGCGCTGATCCAAGAACGCACCCAGGCCGGGTTGCTCGCCGCCCGCGCCCGCGGCCGCCACGGCGGACGCAAACCCAAGATGACCCGAGAGCTCATCGGCAAAGCCCAACGCATGTACGACTCCCGCCAATTCACCATGACCGAGATCGCCCACTACTGCCACGTCACCCCCATGACGATCTACCGCCACATCAGCACCCGCCAGCCCGTGCCCGACGTCGCAAGGAGCGAACTTGTGACGATCAAAACCACCACGTGACAACGTCCATCACGATCACCAGGGACAGCTTGGCTGTGTCAGTCTCAGTGGGCCCCGGTGTGACGGGGCCAACTTCAGTTGACAATCACGCCCTCACCGACACCTCCAGGCGACCCCTTCGCCGAGCTGCCCGACGGCACACTCAAAGGACACCGCATGAACGCCACAAGGGCGTGGCGACACGGAACCGGGCCGGGCGGGGGCTGTCTCGGTAACGGTGTTTCCGGCGGTTTTCATTAGTAGGATTCTGCTGCCGGCCAGCGGTCGGCGAAGGTGATGGCGAACGCGTTGAGCGCTGGCTTCCACCGTATGGTCCATCGTGCCCTGCCTTGCCCGGTGGGGTCCAGGGATCTGGTGACCAGGTACAGGCATTTCATGGCGGCTTGCTCGGTCGGGAAGTGGCCTCTGGTCTTGACGGCCCTTCGGTAGCGGGCGTTCAGACTCTCGATGGCGTTGGTCGAGCACAGCACGGTGCGGATCTCCACGTCGTAGTCCAGGAAGGGGATGAACTCCTCCCAGGCGTTGTTCCAGAGCCGGATGATCGCACCGTACTTGGGGCCCCACTTCTCGGTCAGCTCCTCCAACGCTGCGCGAGCGGCCTCGGCGTTGACCGCGGTGTAGATCGGTTTCACGTCGTGTTTGAGCGCGTCCCAGTCCTTCCGCGAGGCGAGGCGGAAGGTGTTGCGGATCAGATGGATGATGCACGTCTGGACCGTGGTCAGCGGCCACACGTGCCCGACCACCTCGGGCAGACCCTTCAGGCCATCGCAGACCACGAAGAAGGTGTCCTTGACGCCTCGGTTGCGCAGGTCGGTCAGCACGCTCATCCAGAACTTCGCGCCCTCACCGCCGGTGCCGGCCCACAACCCCAACACGTCCTTCTCCCCGGCCAAGCTGACCCCGATCGCCGCGTAGATAGGCCGATTGGCGACTTGGCCGTCACGGACCTTGACCACGATCGCGTCGATGAAGATCGCCGCGTAGACCTCCTGCAGGGGGCGGGTGGACCAGGCCTGCATCTCCTCGATCACCTTGTCGGTGATCCGGCTGATGGTCTCCTTGCTGACCGAGGCGCCATAGATCTGGTCGAAATGCGCCGCGATCTCCCCGGTGGTCAACCCACGGGCATACAACGACAAGACGATCTCGTCGACCTCGGTGAGTCGTCGTTGTCGTTTACGGACGATGACCGGTTCGAAGGTGCCTTCCCGGTCGCGGGGCACCTCCAGCTCGACCTGTCCGCTGGCGTGCGTCAGCACCGTCTTGGATCTGGTTCCGTTGCGGACGTTGGTCGAGTCTCGGGCACCGGGTACCCGGTTCTTCTCATGCCCCAGGTGCTCCGTCATCTCCTCGTTCAGCGCCGTTTCCAGCACCGACTTGGTGAACTGCTTGAGCAGCCCGTCGGGCCCGGTCAAGGACAACCCCTGCTCCTTGGCCAAACGGACCAGCTCCCGGGCTGCGATCTCCTCAGCTGAAGGCTCAGGGTTCTTCTTCGCGGTCATGTCGTTCAGTGTCGTCATCATTACGGCACCTTCCCCGCTGACACTCGTCAGCGCGTCGGGCCGGAAACACCGTTAGATCCACAGTCCCGCCGGGCGGCGGCCAACAGCTGTGAACGGTCAGCCACCGCACGAGGCGGCGGGGGCGCGGCTTAGAACGTCCGGCAATTGATGGTCACTTGAGTCTTCGGGTGGTGGGTCGGGTTGGCCAGCGGTAGCGGGTGCGGGCTTCGTTGATGAGGCGGCGCAGGACGGTGAGGGTGGCCGCGAGGTAGAGGTACAGCTCGGCAACGACGCGGCGTTTCTCGGTGCAGCGGCGGATCTTGCCGTAGCCGTTCATCCAGGAGTGGGTGCGTTCCACGACCCAGCGTTTCCCGGCCTGGATGGGGGCGGGGACGCCTTTGCGGGCGATCTCGTACACGTAGCCGAGTTCGTCGAGCAGGTCCCGGGTGCCGGCGGAGTCATAGCCGCGGTCCAGGTGCACACACGGTTGGTCGGGCAGCGGCCCGATCATGTCCGGGATCTGGCGCATGGTGGGTTCGAACAGGGGTGAGTCGTGCCGGTTGGCGCCGGCGGCGACCAGGGCGAGGGGGATGCCGCGCCCGTCGGTGACCACCGAGCGTTTGGTGCCTTGCTTGCCGCGATCGACCGGGGACCGCCCCGAAAGTTCTCCTCCGCAGGGCGATTTGGTGATCGACCCGTCCACCGACAGGTCCGCGAGGTCCAGGCCGATCATCTGGTCGTAGGCGGCGAGCGCGGCTTTGAGCAGTTCCACCCCCACGTCGCGTTCGGCCCACTCGGCCAGTCGGCGGCGGATCGTGCGATCCGAACACCCTGGGGTGGCGATGCGTTCGTAGCCGCTGCCATGCACGAGGGCGGCGAGCACGTGGTCGAACACCACCCGATCGGGGATCCGGCGGCGGTGACACCCCCACGGATGATCCGCGACGAATTCGGGGCGATCGTCGTCCTTCAACAGCGTGGAGAACTGGACCCACAGGGGTTCGGTCAGGGATGCTGGCAGCAGGGGCACGGACCCTCCCGGTGATCAGTAGGACTTCAGCAATCCCATGATCAAGCCGGGGTCCGTGCCCCAACCCGCAACGACACACCAGCAACATCCGCCCCACCAGTCACATCAATTGCCGGACGTTCTTAGTCTTCGTGCTCGTCGAAATCCACCCATGTCACGAGGAGTACGTCCACCTCGTCCTGATCGGTGAGCAGCAAGTAGGTGATCAGCCCGCGGCCGCGACCGAAGGTCAGCTGGTAGACCCCACCGTGCGGGTTGTTGGCGTTGAGCGGCTCACCGCGATCGGGCACGAGTTCCAACACCGCCATGGCGTCGGCTAACGCTGTGACTCCCGCTTGCGGCAGCTCCCGGATCTGGGCGCGCGCGAGCGGATCGATATCGAGCGTGTACGCCATGAGGTGACAGTCAGATACCGAGGTCGGCCTTGACCACGTGCCAGGGCACGCTGCCGGGTCGTGGCCGGCCAGCACGCTGCACCTCGGCGGCTGTGGTGAGCATTTGCCGGTGGCCTTCGCGGTCCTTTTCGGTCATCAGAGCTTGTCGTCGCCAGACGCGTAGCACGGAGTGCAGCTGGTCCAGATGCAACGTCTGACGGACCGTGGTGAGCGCGACGTCGAACGCGGCATCGAATGCCTCCACCTGCTCGGGCAGCAGGGCGGCGCGAATCGCCGCGGGCGAGCCGAACCGCTGCGCGGCGACCATGTCCCCGACCCACGGCGGCGCTGGTTGCAGCCCGTCGAGGTCTAAACCCGCCGCCGACGGTCGAATGGGCTCGGGATGGTGCTCAGCAGCGGTCACAACACACACTTTAACTCCGCCCGACGCAAGGCCCGCTGAGCGATCCCCTGACCACCGACCACGTCGAGACCGGCCCCGACCGGATTGAGGGTCCTCGGAAATCGCGCCAGCTGGCCGGGGCGGATGCGCCTCGCATGTTGTCCGTCATGGGAGGGGTGACCTGGTATTGATCCTGAGCCGCTTTGAGCGTTTGCCCGTTGGAGCCCAGGATGGCGGTGTCATCTCCCCCACCCGCTTCTCCGGGCCCTGGGAGCTCCGAGCCCCCCACCCGCCCGCGCCCGCAAACGGACCCAGACCGTGACGTAGACGCGGCATGCGTTACCAAAGGGCGCGCCTTGGCGGTAATCCGCCAGGCCGGGTAACGCCAACCATCGCTACCGTTACGTTCAACCCTGTAGTACTAGAGGCCCATGCCCGCCAACGGACGCGGTGAGCCGGAAGCTGAATTCGTCGAGGTGGTATGCAGGCGCTGCCTCAGCCCCATAACTCACGAGACGAGGCCGGGCCACTATTACGCTGCAACAAGCCGCGTAGAGACAAGTCGCGTGTCCAAGGTCAAGGGGCTAAGGCCCTACCCCTTGTGGAGAATGAGGTGTCCTCGTTCGAATCGTTCGCCACCGATGGGCTTTCGTATCAGGCGGGCCATCTCGCGGAAACCGACGGACTCCGCCATTCCCGCAAGACCGTCGATCGGCCACCGGTACGCGGCGGTGACCGCGTGGTCGAATGGGACGACGGGGCCGCCCTCGGATTCGAAAAATGTGATCAGCAGGTATCCTCCGCTCTTCAGGAGACGGTGGAATCCCGCGAGATATATAGGCATCTCCGCGGGTGGCGCATGAATGATCGAATACCACGAGACGATGCCGCCGAGGCTGCCGTCGGCCTCGGACAGCTCGGTCATGGAGCCGACGGAAAACCGCAGGTCCGGGTAGAGCTGGCGGGCACGCTCGATCAGCGCCGCCGACAGATCGACCCCGAACACGTCGATCCCCCGGTCATGGAGGTGGCCCGCGATGTAGCCCGGCCCGCACCCGAGGTCCGCTACGGGCGCGGGTCCGGCCTGGCGCACTAGATCCGCGAACGCCGAGAGTACGGAGTATTCAACGGGCCGGGAGCTCAAACCCCCTTCCACAAAGGCGGCATAATCGGAGGCCATGGCGTCGTACGCTTTTGCCGTGGCACTCAAATTCGATTCATCGACGGAGTCCATGCCGCGAGTCTAACGAGGTGTTCTCAGTAGTTTCCGCGTTGATGTGTTGCACGATGGCGGCGGCGACGATGTACTTTCCACCACCGGAGCACTTGTGGCGTGTGCCCTTCGGCATCAGCACACACGGCCTGGCTGAACTGATCACGACGCTCGCCAAGACCGGCATGGTCATTGATCGAAAGGTCCTCTGCTCTTGGTCGCCCAGTTGTGCTCGCTCTGACTGCGGCCGGTTACGACGTCCGTGAGGTCCAAGCCAGCCGCACCAACGACCGGCGGCGGCGCCGACACCGGGCCAAGACCGACATCACCGACGCCCACGCCATCGCCGCGGAGACCCTTGCCGACCCTGGGCTCCCCCGGCGGCAAGCACGCTACCGAGCCACCGGCCGCATGGGTGGCTTTGCATACCGTCCGCACGTGGCGTGAATCGCTAGTCCTGCAATGGGTCCGGCACCTCACCGAGGCCGAGCCCGTGTTGACGTCGCTGCCCATCGCGACCCGCAACGAGCTGCCCGCCACCAGCCGGGTCATGGCCGCTCTCACAGCACTAACCAGGCTGCAAATGGACCCGAGCAGCCTGACTCCAGCCGACCGGCTCGAGCTTTCCTGCCTCGTCGCCACTCACGTAGCTGTCAACATCCGCTTGATGATATCGCGGGAATTCGCAGCGTTCGTAGTGGTCGCAGACGACCGGAGCACGATGCCGCGAGCGAACTGCTTGCGGACTGTCGAGATCTTCGTAACCGGGCGAGTCGAGGACCGATCACGCTATCCGCTCCTGGACTGTGGCTGGCCGATCCGGGCAGGTGGGCCAGCCCGGCCGTCACCAAGTAACGGGGAGTTGGTACAGGCCGTAGATGGACATATCGGTCCGCCACTTCACGTCTTCCAGCGGGACGGCCATCGCCAGGTCGGGGAAGCGCTCGAAGAGCCTGTGGAAGCCGATGCGCATCTCGGTCCGGGCCAACTGCTTGCCGAGGCACTTGTGCACGCCGTGCCCGAAGGAGAGGTGGTGCACCGCGTTTCGGGTGATATCCAGTTCGTCCGGGGAGTCGAACCGCCCCGGATCCCGGTTCGCCGCCAGGAGTGATGCCACCACTGGGGAACCGGCCGAGATGAATTGCCCGCCGAACTCCACGTCCCGGGTGGCCACCCGCAGCAGGCCGACGCGGACGATGCTGTTGAACCGCAGCAGCTCCTCGACCGCGTTGTCGACGATGGACATATTGGCCTTGAGCTTGGCCAGTTGGTCCGGATGGTGCAGTAGGCTGAGCGTGCCCAGCCCCAGCATGTTCGCCGTGGTCTCGTGCCCGGCGATCAGCAGGAACATCACCATGTTGGTCAGCTCATCGTCGGTCAGCGGCCGTTCCACGCCAGCCTGGGCCCGGATCAGTCCCGACAGCAACGCGTCATCCGGTTCGGTCCGCTTCTGGTGCACCAGGTCCAACATGAAGCTTCCCAGGCTTGCCAGCGCGTCCCGGACGTCCTCCGTGGTGGAGCCGAAGCTCACCGCCTTGGCAGTTGCCGCTTGGAACTTCTCCCGGTCGGCGTAGTCCACCCCCAAGAGCTCACAGATCACCAGCGAGGGCACCGGCAGCGCGAAGTCGGCGACGAGATCGGCCACCGGCCCCTTCTCGGCCAGCACCTCCAGCTGACTGGCCACGATCTCCTCGATCCGCGACTCCAGGCGCTTCATCCGGTTGGCGGTGAACTGGGCGATAAGCTGGCTGCGGTAGAAGCCGTGTTCCGGCGGATCCACGCCGTTGAACAGTCCGGGCCGCACCAGTGGGTCCTTGACCTCCGCGGATACCTCGCGCAGCGGGTCGTACCGGGTGCGGTTTTTCGAGCTGAATGTCACCGGGTCTGCCAGCACCGCCCGCACATCGGCATAGCTGGTCACCAGCCACCCGGTCCCGCCGCCCGGGTATAGCAGCCTGCTTACCGGAAACTCAGTACGCAGCTCACCGAGGCGTTTCGCCGGGTGGAACGGATCCTCGGACACGTACGGCAACGGGGCGGGCGCCGGCAGCCGAACATGAGCGACCGGGCATCGGCCGCCGGAGCGATTCGGGATTTCGGTCATTTTCGTTCCCCTCATCCAATAGACGCTAGATGTAGACGCGCTTACGCAGGCGCGTCGAAACTACGATCAGCAGCACGGTCAGCATCGCCAAGACAGCGCAGGCCATGAATGCTGTGCCCAAGCTGTGGGTATACGAATCGCATACCAGGACCGAAACGTCGTTTCGGTGGTGGCTGCCCAGGCTCTGACCGCAGGCCATGCTCGCTTTTGCCATGAGGTCATTCCGGTCGACCGAGGAAATTGCCGCAGCATTTCCCGTCCCCTCGACTCTGCGCGCGTAGAGAAGGGAAACAGCCGTACCCGTCACGGCGATACCCAGCGAGCCGGCGAGCAGACGGAACGAATTCACAACACCTGACGCCACACCATGATGCTCGACGGGGAACGACTGGATGCAGGAACCCAGGGCGTTCGGCTGAGCCACGCCGATGCCGATCCCGGTCAACACCATGGCTCCGCTCAACCGAAGGATGGATATGTTCGGTCCCAACCCGCTGAAGAGCAACAACCCGCAGGCGAGGGCGACCACACCGCAGGCGATGAGCATCGTGGGTTTGGCGATTTTCAGGAGCTTCTCGTTAAGCAGCGACGCCACTGTAACTCCTGCGGCCAAAGGTACGATCCTTAGGCCGACCGCCAGTACGTTCAGGTGCTGAGCGTACTGAAGGAAAATGGGGACGCTGAACAGCACCGCCGCCATCGAGAAGAAGATGACCATCAAGGCGAGCATGGGGGCGGCGAAATCTGGCCTTGACACGACCTCCAGGCTGAGCAGCGGGCGTTTCAGCCCACGCTGCCGGAGGAAGAAGAGCACAAGCAGGGTCATGCCGACCACAAGGACGACGATGTCGCCCGCCGCCACCCGTCCGCTCTCCATGCCAATAAGCGCGTAGGTCAGTAGGAGCGATCCCAGGGACATCAGTCCGACACTGGCGTAGTCCACACCCGTGCGGTGCTTGTCGCGGGTCTCTGGCATGAGGCACCACACGCCGACGATCACGGCAGCGCAGATGACGACATTGATCAGGAAGATGGAGCCCCACCAGAACCTCTCGAGGAGGTAGCCACCGATCACCGGGCCCAGCGGGAGCCCCAGCGCGGCCGCGGTCGACCACGAGGCCAGAGCGCGTCGGCGCGTCGCACCGGTGAACATCGTCGTAATGATCGACACACTCGCGGTGAGGATAGCCGCGCTCCCTAGCCCCATAAGCGCACGAGCGACGATTAGCACTGCCACGGAGGCCGCCAGGGCTGCCATAGCCGACGCGATCATGAACACGATCAGCCCCAGTCGCAACACCAGCTTCCGGCCGAACCGGTCGGCGACAACGCCTGCCACGACGATGAACGCCGCGGCAGCCAGCAGGTAGCTGGCTGTGATCCACTGAAGATCTGCCGTCGACGCCGCCAGCGACTCGGCCAGAGTGCCTAGAGCTACGTTGATGATGGTGATGTCCAGGTTCACGGTGAGGACACACACGCACAGAAGTGCGACCGTGAACAACGGCTTCCCGGCCCTTGGCTGGACCGCTTCAGGATTCTTACTGATTGCTCACCTCTGTCAGCTCACAGGCGATTTCCTTCGGCGTGGGGCCCACGCGTTACCGCTTTATCAAGGAATGTCAATACTCCTTATCCCGAGACGTTCTGCAGCTCCGGCAGCAAATTTAGGGATGCGCAGAGCCCCGTTATGTCCGCATGGGACATGGTCGACCGGATTCGGACGCGCAGGCCAGCACCGCCCCGCTTCACGATCGGGAAGAAATCGGGTTCGACGTAGAATCCCCGCCGTAGCAGAAACTCGGACGATTTGATGGCGACTTCCTCGGACGACATGGGAATGTAGCGCACTGGTAGCCCATTCCCACGACCCAGCGCCTCGTAAAGCTTATCGAACAACTGAATGTTGTTCTGCAGTGCGTTCTGGCGTGTCGGAATCTCGGGTCCAAAATGGAGTCGCGCCGATGCGATGATGGCACCGAGACCTGCGGTATTAATCCGTTGCGACCACATGAACGGCCCGCCGTTGCCAATAGCCAGACGCCGGACGGACTTGTCACTCCGCGGCCCGAACATGATGGCGCCGCCGGAGGCACCGAATCCCTTGTTGAGCGAGGTGATGATCATCATTCGATCGTTGATCCCGTCCAGCATCTCCAGCGCATAGCCGCGGCCGTCGCGCCCGACGACAGACGTTCCGTGCGCGTCGTCCAGGAAAAGGAACAATCCGTATCGGCTCTGGAGATTCGCGAGATCAGCGAGCGGCGCTACGCTGCCGTAGGTGCTGTAAACGCTGTCGCCGATGTAGGCCACCAGCTCATGACGGCGGCACAGATCCTCCAGCGCCTCGACGTCGTTGTGCCGGATCGTCATGACGTCGGTCTCATCGGCACACACCGACTTCATGGAGTTCATGCAGAAGTGCGCGTGCTGGTCGAACACCATCAGCGGCGGGGTGCCGCCCGTGAGCAACCCGGCCGCGAGCATGGGCAGCATCGCCCAGGCCGCGGACGCGCACGACCCGATGGTTCCGACGTCCGCATCGAACAGTTCCGACAGCGCGGACTCCGCCTCGTCCAGGACCGAGAGCGTCATCCTCACCCGGGACAGTGAACTGTTGAGCACACCGGTGCTGCGGAGCTGTTCCTCCGCTGCACGGCAGATGTCCGGATGCTCGTCGAGGCCCAGATAGGAGTACGACGACATGTTCACACACTCGCCGTCCTCCAACAGCACCCTCGCCCGCGAGCGGGGTAAATAGACTTGTCCGTGCACTCCGGCGTCGCGCGCGCCATCCCAGAAAGGTGCGCCCAGCGAGTTGGCCTTCTTGAGATTCGAGAACGTATGCTTTTCCTTCATCTTCCCATTCTCCCCATGCTCGCTCCGACGCTGCCGCTGATCGCATGTGCTTGGTCCGGTGGTTGGACCGGGAATCTGAGCGTGATTTCGTCGCTGTTCAGGTCGTAGTGCGACTTACCAACCAGGCTGTTGACGATGGTCGCGCTCCGCCAGGAGGCGAGTCCCAAGGTCTGGCCGCCGACACCAATGTTCACGAGGTCGGCCTCCTGGAGGTAGATCCGGTTGTCGTCCGGACCGTCCCATAGCACCTTAAAGCTGCTGTCCAACGGGTACGTCGCGCTGGCGACGGGAATTCGTGCTTGGAGTCCCGCCATGAACCCGGGCAGCTCCTGCCGGAATCCGGTTGCGAGCAGGACCACGTCGTAGTCGTCGGACCATCGGCTCCCGGAGACAGGGTCGGCGATCTCCGCGGTCACCGTCGCGGGACGCTCGCTTAGCGACCGCAATTCTACCCCGCTCAGGATGCGGTACCTCACCCCCGTCGGGGTTAGGTAGTCGAGCTCGTACAGCCGCGTGTAGATCCGATGAAGTAGGTCAGTGGTGATCCCCTTGATCGCCGACATCTGCTGGCCGAGGACTGCCCTGCGGTGCTCTTCCGGGAGCGCCTGGAAGTGCCTCGCGAAGGCGGGGTTAAAGAACTCGTTCGTGAACGGCGACTGGTCCAGGGGCTGCAGTCCGGACCGTCCCGTAATCCACGTGACCGTCGTTGGCATCCCCCGGTCGCCGGAGAGCGCGTCGAGCATCACCTCACCGGCGCTCTGGCCACCACCGACCACGGCGACGCGCTTGCCGGCAAGCGAATCCGCCCTGATCAGGTGGTCCGCCACGTGCCAGACGCGCGAGCGCGGCATGCCCGCGGCGAATGCGGGCACGTCGGGTACGGTGCCGACACCAAGCACGAGGTTCTTGGCGATCCACCGCCCGCGGTTCGTGTCAACGACGAACCCCCGGCGATCGTGCTCCACCTTGACGACGCGCTCGTTCAGCCTTACATTCATGCGTTGCGCGGCCCAGCCGAAGTACTGGCTGAACTCCTTTCGATGCACGTAGCCGTCGCTGGCGATGATGTGCCGGTATAGCCTGCCGTGCTCGCGCAGGAAGCAGAGAAAACTGAACCGGCTCGTGGGGTCAACCAGCGTCACGAGATCTTTCAGCGGGCTGACCTGGAGCCGTGAGTCGCCCCAGAGCAGGCCGGGGTGCCACGCCACCGACGATCTCGCTTCCAGCACCGCGACGTCGAGGCCGGCGATCGGATCGGCCAGGGCCGCGAGGCTCAGGTTCGCAGGCCCCGCACCGACGGCCAGGACGTCGGCCCTGCCCCGAACCCGGGGTTCCTGGTCGTGGCTACCGTGCACGGTCACTCTCCGATCGCTGGGCGGAACGACGGGTACACCGTGTAGAGTTCGCTGTCGTCCAATTCCTCCGGCTCCCACCCCACTTCGATCGCATGCTTGCTGGTGAGCAGCGCGCATATCACCGAGTCCTCCGCGGCGTTCCTGACGAGTTCCGCCAGCCCGTGCAAGCCGTCCCGGGGCGGTACCACTGTGCAAACCACGTCCTGCAGTTGCACCGCCACGTTGTTGTCTGCGTGGAGGAACCCCCGCACGTCCTCGCGAGCGGTCGCCGTTACGTCCCACGGGAGCCCCGTGAGTTCGGTGTCCCGCGCCAGTTCGAAGAGCTTTCCCGCGAGTTCTGCGGCCAGCCCCATCAGGAGGTATTCCTGGGGATTAGGCCCCCAGTCGACGCCGGTCAGCTGCTTGGGCGCGTCGATGCGCAGCGCCGGCCCGTCCGCCCCGTGCCTCGGCCGGGATTCGCTCTGGGGACCGCTCACCCAGCGTAGGTCACAACCTGAACTGACACCGGGCGCATGCCTCCGCGCGACCCCGGCGTAGGTGAACTCCGCGAACGCGGGCACGGACGGCACCCTCATCAAGATCGGGATCGGTTCCCGGATGGACACGAAGTTCGGGCTGAACGACTGCACCTGCTGTACGAGCTCGTCGAAGAGCTCGCTCGAGGATGCGCCGATGATCTTGAAGTTGCACTGCACCACCGGCTCCCCGTCCATTACGGACGGCGGCACCACGTAGTCGACGGTCATCCTCGCCGTGTCGAAGATGGCGCCGCGCGCGCTTCCTCCGCCGATCAGCGTCGTCAGCATGCATGAGCCGATGCCCGTTAACGCCATGTCCACCACGGTCGGCACGGTCGGGTCGCACCACAAGCCGCGGTCACCGCCCTCCCTCAGGGAGATCACGGCTTCCCGGCTCGACTTGACCGTTCCGAACAACGCCGGGCCGAGCCGCGCGGACAGCCCGTTGTCCGGGCTGCGCCGGCCGTGCACGCAGTAGTCGAAGTACGCCTCGGCCGGTTCGTTCACGATCTCGTGCACGACCTCGCTGAAACCCGCGGTATTGAAGCCGTTCCTCATCAGCGCACTCCGTTGTCTCGGCCGAGAGCCTGGTCCAAGTCCTCGATCAACTCGGCTGCGGATTCGATGCCGACCGCCATCCTGATCAGGCCGGGATTGATCCCGATCAGGGCCTTCTGGCGCGAGGTCAGCGAACTGTGGGACGTGTTCCCGGGCATGCTCACGAGCGACTCGACGCCGCCTAGGCTGGTGGCGACGTAGGGAATGCGCAGCCTGGCCATCACCTCCAACGCACGCCCGTCGCCGCCCGCTACCTCGAAACTGACGACGCCGCCGTACCCCTGGCCGGTGTTGCCCCCGCCATTCACGGTCGGGTAGTACACCTTGATGACCTCGGGATGCCGCGAGAGGAAGTCGGCGATCGCGGCGGTGTTGCTGTTTTGGCGCTCCACCCGCAGCGGCAGGGTCTTGGCACCCCGCTCCAGCAGAAAGCAGCACAGGGGGTCGGCGGTCGCCCCGAACCGGAGCGTCTGCGCCCAGATCTTGTCGAGGAACTTCCGGCGCCCCACCACAAAGCCGGCTGTCACGTCGCTGTGCCCACCGATATATTTCGTTGCGCTGTGCACTACCACGTCCACGCCGAGTGAGAGCGGCCGCATGTTGATCGGCGTGAGGAACGTGTTGTCGACGATGAGGAGAGCGTTGGCGGATCGGGCGATCTTCGCGATTACGTCGATAGGCGGCATCTTAAGCAACGGATTCGTCAGCGACTCGAAGAGCAGCACTTGCGTCTCTGGCCGGATCGCACTCTTGATCGCGCCGACGTCGAGCGGGTCCACGAAGGTGACGTCGCGCCCACACGAAGGCATGTCCTCCCGCAGGAGGTTGTAGGTGCCCCCATAGACGTCATACCCCGAGATGATGTGGCTGCCCTTGTTGGTCAGCGCGTAGATCGTGCTGGCGATGGCGCTCATGCCGGACGCCGTGACGACCGCACTCTCGCCGCCCTCCAATGCCGCCACCTTCTCCTGCACCGCCCATTGACCCGGGTTCCCGTAACGGGTGTAGATCGGTACGTCGCGCAGCGCGCCGTCCGAGAACGCCGAGTAGCTGTCGTCGTTCAGCTTGAAGGTGCTGGTCTGAAAGATCGGCGTGCCCACGCTGCCGGTGGTCGGATCCTCGTAAGTGCCGGCGTGCACGGCGATCGTGTTCGGCGAAGCGGACCTCGGCACAATCCGGTGCTGTGGCGAGACGGGGCCTGTGCTGCGCTTCCTCGTCAGGTCATTGAACCAGACGGCCTCGGACTGCCGACCCTCTTCAAAGCCGAGTGCGGACCTGCGTTCTGAACCCATGGTGAGCATTCCCCAAACATCCGAAGTCGGAACATACGGGCGGGTCTCGCTGCCCGCCTACCCTTACCGCAGCGATCCAATCGATCTCCGCATTCGCTCCAACGCCCGCACAAGCACGGAAGTCGAGGTAGCGAAGTTCAACCGCACGAAGCCTTCGCCGCCCGGCCCGAAAGTACGCCCGTCCGCCACGGCGACCTGCGCCCGGTCGAGGAAGTACCGCGCGGGATCACCAGCGATATCCAGGACCCGGCTGACGTCGAGCCATGCGAGAAAGGTCGCGTCCGGCGTTCGGTAGCGGCTGCCAGGGAGGTCCAACCTCGCGAAATCATCGACTATCGCCCGATTGCGGAGCAGGTGGCTACGAACCGAGTCGAGCCACGGCCCGCCGCTCGTGTAGGCGGCAGCCGCAGCGACGGCACCCAGTGTCGACGTCGCGTTGGTGGACAGCTGCAGCCGGTCTGACTGGTCCCAGCGATCCTTGTCGAGTGGGTTGGTCAGAATCACTTCCGAGCATTTCAGTCCGGACAGGTTCCACGCCTTCGACGTGGACACCACCGTGACGGAGTGTCGCGCCGAGTTGGCCGATAATGAAGCGTAAGGTACGTGATCTTTCGGCGAATAGACCAACGGGCCGTGCAGTTCGTCTGCGAAGACTCGACCGGCGTGCCGTGCGACGACCTCGCTGATTTCCAGGAGGTCTTTTGTCCCGGCCACAAATCCCGTCGGATTATGCGGGTTGCAAAGTACGAGGAGCCCACCCCCGCCACGCTCGAATGCTCTTTCGATCTCATCGACGCGGTAACGGTAGCCCCCCCACTTCCGCACGAGGCCGACCGGCACGACCGGCCTCCCCAGCGTTCGCGCGACGTTGACGAACCGGGGATACGCGGGAGTGGGGACGACGATCGGCGTCGCCGGCTCCGTGAAGTGCTCGATGACCAGGCTCAGCGCCGTCACCGCGTCCGGTACCAGTCGGATGTCGTTGGCATCGACGATCCAACCGTACCTGTCCGCCTGCCAGCGAGCGCTTGCCACTCGCACATCCGCAGCGATGCTGGCCGGAAGATATCCGTGCAAGCCCGTGTCGATCGCCTCGTACACGGCGTCTCGGACCACGGGCGCGGTGCCAAAATCCATTTCGGCGGCACCCGCGCCTATTGCTCCTTGGCCGAACTCAGACCACTTGAGGCGTGCGGGCTTGAATTCCAACCCGAAACCGATTTCATCGGTCATCACTAGTCGGTCAGCCGATGCATTCCGGCGTCCATGCTGGCTTGCCAGTTCTTGCCGTCGAACTCGGACCACTCGATCGAATCAGCGAAGCTCAGGTCCAGGCAGCGCGCGTTGACGCTGTAATAGCCGACCGGGTGCGACTTGGGCCGATAGAAGGGCATGATCCCGCACACCACGCAGAAGGTGTGGTCGGCGATCTTGTCCCCGAAGCGGTAGGGCTTGAGGAACTCCTGACCCCGGTGCAGCCTGAAGCGTTCCTCCGGCAGCAGGAGCTCCTGATGACCTGCTTTGTGGCAGATTCCGCACGTGCACGTGACGATGGTCAGGCGCACGGTCAGCGCGGCGGAGAATGAGACGTTCTCGCAGTGACATGCCCCATCCCGCCAGTAAAGGTTCGCCCCCGACGAGGACGGCACTCCGGTAGCGTCGTTCATCAGATTCCCATCGCTATTACTTCTTCCGGAGCGGCCCGGGGCGCGGGTGGCTCAGGCACGGCTTGTTCGGTGCATTCATAGAGGTCGGCCTCAAGCTTCCTCACCCGCTCCTCGGAGGCGGCCAGAATGAGGCACTCGGCGCCCGGACCGAGGTCGGAGTCGCAGCTCAGGACGACGACCCCCTCCCGCTTGTCCGCCCGATACTCGATGCCGGCGCGCCCGATGTCCTCGAGGAGGCCGCTCAACGGCCCGGGTCTGATGTTCAGCACTGAGGAGACGACGTGCGAATCGGCGTAGTTTCGGCCGAGAAGACGCTCGGCGACGATGTGATAGACGAGGCTACCACCCCACCGCGCGTTGATCTCGTGGAACACCAGCCGTCCGTCGGACAGCAACAGGCCGTCGATGTTGATGTATCCCCGATACCCGATCCGGCGGACGAGATCTAGAAATTCATGCGCCCGGATGGTCACTTCCGTGGACGACCGGGAGCCGAGTCTCAACGGCAGGTCCAGCCCGACCCACTTTGGGCTGCCGCCGATCGCGTCCGGCGGCAATGCGTAGCGCAGCATTCCGCTGTTCAGGAACTTGACGCCGTCGTCGCCCACGTGGAACTCGAGGTAAAACCGGTGATCGGCCGAGTGGTACGCCTCCACCACCACCAACTGGTTGTACGCGTCGCTGAGATCCGACCACAGCCGCTCCGCCAGCTTCTCGAGGTCGGCGCCGAACAGCCGTGTCTCTCGGGTTCCCGGAAGCAATGCGGAGGGAGAGTCGGCCAGACCGATGTTTCCGTGACCGCCGCCGCTCCGGTCCTGCTTGGCGATCATCATCCGGGTTTGCTTCGACAGGCTCATAACCGCGCGCTGGATCTCACCGGCACCCCTGGCCACTACGCCGTCGGCGATCGGGGTGCCTATGCCCGCGGCCAGCCGGCGGAACGTGGACTTCATATTCAGCATGTCGATGCCACTCTGCCGCGCGAAGTCACTGCCGGGCAGGGCGTCGAATCCGAGGCGCGCCGCGAGTTCCGCCGCTCCCCTGGTGACCACACAGGGGAAGAGTGACCACTCCACCGGCTCCTTTACGAACGCCCGCAAATCAGCGGCGAAGCCGTCGTCCTGCAGGGTCCCCTCGTCGAGCGGCCGGTCGATGGTCAGCACATGGACGCTTTCTGGAGCGAAGGCGGCGATGCCGCCCACGTAGCGCTTGAAACCCGGATCGATGCCGTCAGGGATGACGATGACGTCACCCTCCTCGGCGTGCCACAGGAAGCGGGCGGAGGTGTCGGAGCCGGACTTCGTTCCTTTCACGAATCCGGACCATTCTCGTACGCGTTCGGAGTAGTCGGTCCTGAAGTTTGGCAGAATGATTCGCGGCATACGGCCCTCCCTGAAACGGCATTCAGCGCTCTTCGTGCACGCAGTCCAACGTAGCGTGCAGCCGCGTCTCTCCGTGGCTGGTGATGGTGACCTCGTTCCGGAAGTGGCCGGGCCCGCGCGAGGTGATGTCGTCCGTGAACTGCACCTCACCCTCGTCGACGAGGGTGGTCATCCCGTGAAAGCGCAGGTGACCGTCCACCCAGCCCGAGGTAGATGTGGTCTGCAGCATGTAGTTGCCGCGGTCGTCGTAGTAGATGGCGACATACCTGCTAGTAGCCGCGTTCCACCCGAACGTGTATCGGCCGGACATCGGGGGCTGGACGACGTCGTTAGGCTCCTGGGTGAAGTTCCACTGGTACCAGGCCCCGCCTAGGACGGGGGCGAGGGTTCCCCGCAGGATGACCTCGCTCGGACGCCGCCCTGGTCGATGCACCACCGAGTCGCAGCGCCAGGTGCCGAGGAGTAGATCTAGCGCCCGCATCTCCGGCGCTGCGATGCTGCCGTTACGAAGCACGGTCGGACTCCCTTCCGTTAACACTTCTGACGGCGAATCGCTCAATGGGAGTCTGCCGATGGCAGATCGACGGTCAGCGGCAGCCCGGAGTGCGGCTTGAGGGAGTCGTAGTCCGCCGACACGTGGCCCGGCAGGCAGGGCTTCCGGGTGAAGAAGATGAGCATGTCTCGCGTGGCCGGCCGGTCCTTGTCCCGTGCCTCGACCGCCGTGACACTGTGCTTGCGCTCGTGGTCGATGATCAGGAGCGTGTCCAGGAAGTGCCGGTGCTGCGACTTGCCGAGGCAATGCGCCGGGTCGACCGCGTCCGACGGCACCCCGCTCCTCTCGCGCATGTCGTGATAGCTGGTCACCGCACTGTCCTCGGTCATGTTCTTGGCGCCGAGGAAGACGGTCATCGTGTGGTCGACGCCGTCGCAGTGGACCCCTTCGAGAGCGGGTTCCCCGGTGCGCTCGCGGGTGGTGACGGTCCGGAGCTGGAACACCGTAGAGATCCACTTGCCGACGGAGTAGTCCAGTCCCGGCCGGTGGGCGATTGGCATGTCCCCCGCGATCAGGGCCTTGAACACCAGAAGCGCCTTGAAGGTGGGGTTGTGCTGCGTCGTGTCGGTGATCTCGGCAAACTTCCGGATCTTGCCCGAATCGTGGCGGATGAAGTCCTCGCTTGCCGAGATCACGAAGGGCTGGAACTCCGTGCGGTAGACCTGCCCGGCCTCAAGGCAGAACCGGCCACTCCTCGAACGGCGGAAGTCGAGCGTCGGATCCGGCGGGAGGTCCTCGGAGACCTCCTTCAAGTTCTCCACGCTCTCCGGGGTGCTGCCGAGAGCGGACAGAATCCGGATCATGTGCTCGCCCTCAATAAAGGCAAGTCGGTCCTGGCTGTACCGCGTTCTGATCTCTTGGATCTCATTCAGAGCTGAGACAGAGTTCACGCTGGCCACTTTCCCCCTTCGATGTCGGCTTTCCCCTTTCGTGTCGGCGCGCACCACCGCGCCCTGCTCGAGGCGCACCAACCCGAGCACCCAAACAGTGACACACACCACACCGCTTCGCAAGAGCAATAATTACGCAAAGCAACAATAAATTTGATCTAATACAGCCGCGCAACGAGTGGCCCCAGCCAACCAAGATAGGTGTGCGAACCCGCGTCCTGCTTCCCAAGAAACCGAGACGCCCCGTCTGGCGCCGTTCGGCTGGGATGCGCAACACATCAAGTCATCGCTGAGCAGGGCGGCCCTGATTGAGAGGCAGAAGCACACAGAGGGTGAGCACCAACGGTGCTCACCCTCTGGCACGCACCGTGCCGGAGTGCGAGAGAAAGGAAGCCCGATGAAGAAGATCCGAAACAGCACACAGAGGCTCACTGAGTACGTAGGCCTCACCGCTCAGGTAGTCGTTCCAGCACCTGGTCGCGATGGGGATCAGCCTCAATGCGATTGCCCTCGCCGTAGGCCTCAGTCACCGGACAGTTGGTGAGTTAGCTTCCGGGCGCTGCAGCGCATAGCAGCAGGGGAACACCTTGATGGCCAGACCGCTCGGGACCGCCGGACCGCTCATGTCCAGGGTGCTCGGGTCGCCGCCGGTCAGCTCTAACCAGCTGTCGAGGGCTCTCGGATCGGCCGTGTGGCGCCGGCTGCGGCCAGGCGGCCGGCCCGGACGCCGGCGTCGGCGGCGAAGCCGACCTGCAGGGACTTGGCATCCGTGCCGAAGGCGCGCTGCCCGCCGCGGGATCGGCCAGGGCCATGGCGGTGGCCAATTGCACGGCGTCGAGACCGAGCGCCACGCCGGCTCCGACTACAGCCGGCGCGCCGGCTTATAGTCGTGACGTGCCAGCCCAAGGTGTAATGCGACCAGCCCAGCGCACGGCCGATCCGGGCCATGACCCCGGCCGCGCCAGGTAGGCGCGGGGACCACCGCCGCTCGCCAGCACCGCCGGCATGCAGACGGCGCTGATGTGCGTCGTCGACTCCATGTGCAGATCGTCGAAGTCGAGGACGTACGCCGCTGTCGCCCGGCGAGCAGCTTCGGAGACACCGATTGCGACGACGACGGGCTCCGCACGTGCCGCGATGGCGACCGAGACGGTGTCCAGGAGCGATCGGTCCGCGAGCTGGAAGTCCGCGGCCGTCGGACCGAGGTCGGTAGCCCAGGTGGCGAGCTCACTGGCAAGAGAGGACACGACGTTAGCTCCTCGACAAGAGGAGGAATAGTTAATGTACGGCCATTGATCCAGTTAACCGGGGAGGCGTCAAGTCAAGGAGGAGACGCGGGGCCGCGTGAGAACGCAGCCCCGTCGTCTGCGCTTCCTGGTAGCGCCCCTCTGCGGCCCGGCCTGCGCCGGCTGGGCGCGCATAGGTGCTGTGCGGTGCCGTCGGACCGCGACAGAAACAGCGGTGCCGGCGGCACCGACGCGAGCAGCGACGCCACCGGCCAGCTGGGCGTCGCTTCAGAAATAGTTGCGGTCGACGAAGGCGCTGGCTCGGCGTCGCCCAAGCGGGATTCCCCGGTAGCCTGAGGCTTGCGCGACCCGCCCACTGTCTCGGCCACGCATCGATGGAGGACCCGGCATGCCCGCTGCACGGCGTCCTGCGAGCTACCGGACACTCGCTACGTCACTGCGCGCGGCCATTCAGAGGGGCGACTATGCCAACGGCGAGCGCCTGCCGACCGAGGCCGAGCTTGCAACTCAGGACGCTGTAAGCAGGCAGACTGTCCGGCGGGCGATGCAGGAGCTGACCTCCGAAGGCCTCATCTACCGGGTACCCGGCCGCGGCACGTACCCCGTCGACCAGGCCGACCGGTACCTGCGGCACTTCGGCTCCATCGAGGACCTGATGAGCCTGTCGGTCGACACGGATTGCGAGATCATCAGCCCCCTGCAGCGCCGTGTTGACCTGGCGGCCGCCGGCCGGCTGCGGTTAGCGAGTGACGACGTGTACTCGGTGGCCTTCGTGCGTCTGCACGAAGGGATGCCCTTTTGTTATACCGCCGTCTTCATGCCGCCGGGCATCGGGCGCCAACTCGAGGACGTCGAGGAGCTGACCACCGCGGGCGCCCGCAGCCGGGTGACGATCATCGGGCTTCTCGACGGTCGTCTGACTGCCGGCATTGGAGAGGCCGAGCAGAGCGTGACGGCCATCGTCCCCTCGCCGGAGGCTGCCGCGCACCTGAACCCTGCACCCGGGGCTCCCGTTCTGCGTATCGACCGGGTGTACTACGACACCGATGGGCAAGTGGTCGAACTTGCCGTCAGCCAATTCGACCCCCAGCGGTACTCTTACCGCGTTCGACTGCGCCGTCAGCGCTCCTGAGCGCCTGATGCGGCCTTCGACGTCGGGGCCGGCGGGGCCTGGTCGTCATAAGGGCCTGCCCGACAACTCGTCCGGCACGTCGGCGATCCAGCTGGCGATCGCGGTGAACGACCCATCGCCGCCACGACCGCACCCGTAAGCGTCACCCGACCGGGGGCGGGCCCGGCCCCGGTCACGGCGACCGTCGCGACCTCGGCAAACCGTTCCTGTCACGTCAGCACGAGCCACCGCCGAAGCTGAAAGATCCTCGGGAGGTCAGCCGGGCGGTGACCCACCGATCCAGGGCGCGGTCTGCAACCCAGCTGGACGGAGCATGCGCGGCGATCAGCCGAATCGAGTCCGCGGCGGCAGCTCCCCGATCGGCTGGCCCAGGTTTGCGCGGGCGGCGGCGACCACAGACGGGAACAGGCCTCGTGTCCCCCACAAGACCGCTGGTAACAGCCCTACCCCTGACTATGACGAGGCGTGGAGACCGCCTCCACCGTGCGGCTGGTCCGCCGCCACTGTGAGGCTTGACACGGGCGGGTGCATAGGCAATCATCGAGGCAACTCGTTTGGCCGTCCATTAAGCCATTTGGTACACGGGGGCCGGGTGATCCTCGGCGGTATCGCACTCCGTCGGGTCCGAAAGGGAGACCCAGCTAGCACCGGTACGACCGTTAGGAGCCAGCCGCCAGCAGTCTGAGGGTGTGCACCGACAAACGACGTGAGAAGGCAGGGTAGTGAAATGCTTAAAGCGTTGAAACGACCAATAGGCGGCCTGGCCATAACCATGGCCGCGTTGCTCGCGACCACTGCCTGCGCCTCCACGACCAACACGGGCAGTAGCGGTTCCGGCGGGCGCAGCAACTTTCCCACCCACCCCATCACCCTGGTGGTCCAGTATCCGGCCGGCGGTGGCGTCGACGTGCCCGCACGTCTGGTCTCCAAGTACGCGGAGAAGTACCTGGGCCAGAACATCGTGATCGTCAACCAGGACGGCGGCGGTGGCGTCGTTGGAGTGACAAAGGTCGCGAATGCCAAGCCCGACGGATACACGATGGGCATCATGATTCCGACGGTCATCACCGACCAGTACCTGGTCAAGGGTGCTTCCTATACGCCGGACTCGTTCGACCCCGTCGTCCAGATCAACTCCGACTACGGCGTGCTGAGTGCGCAGAGCGGAACCAAAACCGCCAACTCCCTGGACGCAGACCTTGCCGCCGCGAAGGCTGCGTCGCAGCCGTACACCGTCGGGATGAGCGGTCTGTGGACCACCAACGACTGGGCATTGTTGTCTCTGAAGAAGAGCAAGGACGTTCCTCTCACGCGGGTCCAGTTTCAGGGCGGCGCACCCGCGGCGAAGGCGTTGCTCGGGGGTGACATCAACCTAAGCTTCAACTATCCCAGTGAGATCGCCGACTTCGTCAAGACGGGCAAGGTGACTCCCCTGGCGGTTGCGGCGCCGGATCGGCTGCCCAGCCTGCCGGCCGTGCCCACGTTCACCGAAGCCGGCTACCCCGATGTCGCTACCTTGGGGATCTGGCGCATTCTGGTCGTTCCCAAGGGAACCCCCGAGGACGTGCGGGCCAAGCTGGAGGATGCCTTCATCAAGGCGCTGAAGGATCCCCAGCTGAAGAAAGAGGCAGAAAGCGTCAGCACCACGATCGACTACAAGAGTTCAGCCGATGCAGCGAAGGTGATCGCCAAGGACGCCGATACCTACAAGAAGTTGATCGATCGGTACGGACTGACGGTCGGATCGACGCCGTGACCCGACGGGAATGACCTTTACGTCGCGGAGTTAAACAATGACGGGATGGCATGTGTGACTGAAAAGCCAGGAGAAACAATGCCGGTCGCCACCGCAGCCGGGGAGGTGGTGGCGACCGGCGGCGCCGAGGGCGCAGACGGGTCTGGTTCCGCGCCGCCTTCGGCGGGCCTTCACGACGCCATCGTCGGTGTGGTGTTCGGATGCCTGGCCCTAGTCTTCGGCTTTCAGGCGCTCAATCTGCCGGGCAAGGCGGCGCTGTATCCCCGCATCGTGGTGGTCATCCTGGGGGCCTTGTCCCTGGCCCTCATCGCCCGCGGCATCGTCCATGGTCTGACCGGCGGTCGCCGCCGGTCGACCCGCCTGATAAGGCCGACCGGTGCAGTCAAGTTCGCCTTGGTGCTGGCGACATCTCTCGGCTACGTCCTCATCTTCAGATACATCGAATTCCGGGTTGCTCTGTTTGTCTTCATCATTGTTTCGCTACCGCTGTGGGGGCTGCGATGGGCGTGGTGGAAGCAGCTCCTAACGGCCGTCGCCATCACCCTGTCGATCTACTACGCGTTCGGAGTCTTCTTTTCCGTCCCGCTTCCCTGAGCGCTGACTAAGAAAAACGTGGTCGGCCGCTGGCCAACCGCTGACAACTAGGAAGGGGAGGAGTTCGGATGTTCAACTGGTCCGCGGCCCTGGATGCGCTGATGCAGTACGCGGGTGTCGCTCCGTTGATCGGTGTCCTGGCCGGCACCGTCGTCGGCTTCGTCATCGGCTTGCTGCCCGGTGCCTCCGCCACGATGGGTGTGGCACTGATGGTGCCGTTCACCTACAACTTCGACACCACGACCGCCATTGCGATGCTGCTGGCGGTGTACGTCTCGGCAATCTGGGCCGGCTCCATCTGCGCCATTCTGGTGAACGTCCCGGGGACGCCCGCGTCGGCGGCGACCACGTTCGACGGCTATCCGATGTCGCTCAAGGGCCAAGCGGGCCGGGCGTTGGCCGCCTCATCGTATTCCTCGACGATTGGCGCGTTCGCCTCGGGCGTCATTCTCATTGTGCTGACCCCGGTGCTGTCCAAGGTGGCCCTGGGGTTCGGTCCGTTCGAGACCGGCGCCCTGGCTCTGTTCGGCCTGAGCATCGTGTCCGTGCTCTCCGGTGGATCAGCGCTCAAAGGCTGGGCCGTTGCGCTCGTCGGACTGCTGGTCGCGACGATCGGCCAGGATCCGCAACAGGGTGTACCCCGCTTCACGTTCGGGGACGTGCACCTGCTCAGCGGGGTGAGCGTCATCGCCGTCCTGGTGGGAATCTTCTCGATTCCCGAGGCGATGTTCCTGGTCGGGCGGACCATCAAGTTCGACATTCCCAAGCGTTTCCTCGGTTCACCATTCTTGAAATGGGCCGATCTGCGGCGCATCATGCCGACCACCATCCGGTCGACGGTGATCGGCAGCGTTCTCGGGATCACACCCGCGGTGGGACCGGAGACGGCCACCTTCCTCGGTTATACGGTCGCCAAGCGATTCTCCCGGCATCGGGAGAATCTGGGGAAGGGTGAAATCGACGGGGTCGCGGCATCCGAGGCGGCCAGTTGTGCAGTTCTGGGTGCAGCTCTGGTGCCCATGCTGGCGCTCGGTATTCCTGGTTCGGCCGAGGCGGCTGCGCTGCAGGGCGGCCTCCTGATCCACGGAATACGGCCCGGCCCGGCCCTCTACGCGACGCAGGGCGGCCTGCTCTGGCTGCTGCTCGTCGGATTCCTGGTGGCCGTGGTGGCCATGTACTTCATGTCGCTGCTCTCGACCGTCGTGTCACCGTTGATCCTGCGGCTGCCGAGCGTCGTCCTGGCTGTATTGCTGGTGGCGCTGGCCATAGTCGGGACATTCTCGCTCAGCAATGATGTGTTCGACGTCTATGTGATGTTCGGCGCGGGGTTGTTCAGTTTCTTTCTCCGCGTATTCGGGTTTTCTCCCGTGCCCCTGATCCTGTCCATCATCCTGGGGCCGCTGATCGAAGTGCAGCTCGCCCAGGCCCACGTCAGCTCCGGTTCCTGGCTCGCCACCGGAGCAGGCCTCGGTGGCCATCCCATCGCCATCGTGTTGCTCGTCCTGGCAGTGGTGGCACTGGGATTGCCGCTCCTGCTCCGCGGCAATGATCTTGGGTCGTCGCCCGATGTTGGCGACGAGGACCGCCCGTTCACCGCAACGACCAACAGCAACAGCAGGGAGCTACAGTGAACGTCTCGCCGCTCTTCGACGAAGTCCAGGTCGGTAGCCTCAAGCTCCGTAACCGGATCGCCCATCCAGCCGTCATTGGCAACTACGGTGAGCAGGGGTTGCCGACCGACGACCAGATCGCCTATTACGAGGCACGCTCGGCAGGTGGAGCGGGTCTCATCATCACCGAGGGCGTATCGGTACACCCCAGCTCCCAGCCCAATCCGTCTGTCGTGCGTGCCTACGACCCGAGAGCCCATGACGGCCTGGCGCGGCTGGCGACCGCGGTCCATCGGCACGGCGCACGGGTTCTGCTCCAGCTCTGGCATGTCGGCAGGCAACAGCTGTGGGGACCGAGTGTCGCCCCCTGGGGCATGTCTACCTTGCCCGACGCATTGAGCGGGAACGTTCCTCACGTGATGGCGCCGTCGGAGATTCGTGAGGTCGTACAGGCGTACATCACGTCTGCGCAGACGGCCCGCGACTGTGGTTTCGACGGCATCGAGGTCCACGGCGCGCACGGATACCTCGTCACGCAGTCGCTGTCCCCCTGGTCGAATGTGCGAACCGATGACTACGGCGGCGACTTCGAGCACCGCATCCGCCTGGTGCGAGAGGTTCTCGAGGGCGTGCGTAGCACGTGCGGCCCCGAGTTCGCCATCTGCCTGAAGCTGAGCGGCGCCGAGTTCGTGTCGGGCGGCCTGGAGCCCGGCGACACCGTGCAGATCGGCCAGTACTTGGCAGAGCGCCGGCTCGTCGACATGATCGCCGTCGGGCAGGGCAACTTCACCATCAGCCTGGAGAAGCACGTCCCGGACATGAGGTTTCCACAGGCGCCGTTCGCGGAGATCATCCGGGAGATCCGGGCACAGCTGGACGTGCCGGTGATGGCGACGGGTCGGATCATCGATCCGGAGGTCGCGGTGGAGCTCGTCGAGAACGGCACCGCCGACATCATCGGAATGGCCCGGTCGCTCATCAGCGACCCGGATGCGCCGAACAAGTGGAGCGGGCTCGACCCGGAGCCCGTGCGGCGGTGCATCTCTTGCAACGTCTGCTGGGACAGCATCCACCGAGGTCGGAAGATGGTCTGCATCCACAACCCGGCGATTCTCTCCAGCGAGCACCGTGAGCCGCAGACGACGAATCCGCTGACCGTGTCCGTCATCGGCGGTGGGCCCGCGGGCATGGAGACGGCCTGGGTCGCCGCCAGCCGAGGACATCAGGTGACCTTGTGGGAGGCCGAAGAACAACTCGGGGGCCAGGTGATTCGGCTGGCCCAGATGCCTGGGCTCTCCGAGTACGGCGACGTACTGAGGTTTCAGATGCAGCAGTTGAGCAGGTACAAGGTGGACGTCCGGTGCGGGCGCCGGGTGTCCCTGGCTGACCTGCCGGTGGATGGCGTCGTCGTGGTCGCCACCGGGGCGGTCCCGCAGCCCGCACCGCAGGGGCTTCAGGGGCTGACCGTGTGGTATCCGGGCGACTCGAACTGGGACAACCTGGCGCAGCGGACACCGGGGGAGGCGCTCGTCTTCGACGAGGACGGTGGGTACTACGCCTATGGGTGCGCCAGCCGACTGGCCGACGCCGGGTGGCGGGTCGACATTGTCACCAGCCGGACCGAGGTCGGTGGGCGGTTGGACTACCTCGCCCGGATCGGCCTGCAGCGCGATCTGCGGAAGCGACAGATGGGGGTACGCACAGGTCAGGTGGTGGGCTCCGCCAGCATCGGATCGTTGACGCTGGCCGATGTCTACACCGACGAGCCGACCGTGCTGTCCGCTCCCGGGCTGTGTGTCTGGGCCGGACCGCGGATGGCCGTGGACGACTTGTGGCGAGAGCGCCTGCTGTCCGAGCCGGGCCTGTCGATACCCGTCGGCGACGCATACGCGCCGCGCGACATCCTTTCGGCCGTGCACGAGGGACACCGGCGCGGCGAGGTCCTGTAGTCGACCGGTGCGCGGCGCGAGGGCAGCCCGGCAACCACAGCCATTCTGGAGCGGACATGACGGTAGCAGGATTATTGATCGACACACTGGTTGCGAACGGGGTCTCCCGCATGTTCGGCAACCCGGGCACGACCGAGCTCGCGCTGGTCCGGGAATGCCGAGACACGGACAAGCTGGACTACATAGTCGCGCCGAGTGAGATCGCGGCGGCCGCGATGGCTGACGGTTACGGGCGGGCGCGCCGTGGCTTGTCGGCTGTGAACCTCCACGCGGGGCCGGGGCTCGGGAATGCGATGGGCGCGCTCTACACGGCGGCAACGACGAACAACCCGGTGCTCGCGGTCATCGGACAGCAGGACACCCGGCATCTGCACGTGGAGCCGCCGCTGTACGGGGATCTTGCGGGAACAGCCCGAACCGTGCTGAAGGCGGCTTTCGAGATGCCCGACGCCGCCTCCGCTGGCTTCATCATCCGTCGAGCGATCCGAACGGCCATGACAGCGCCCATGGGCCCGGTCGCGCTCATCTGCCCGATGGATGTGATGGAGCAGGAGTGCCCGGACGAGGCAGTCCGAGTGACCGTGCCGACTCTGGGGGGCGTGAGCCGGCGGGAGGCCGCGCAGATCGCGAGCTTTCTCCACGGAGCGACGAGCCCGGCGATCGTGGCAGCTGACGAGGTGTACTGGGACGGAGCGTGCGACCGATTGGAGCAGGTCGCCGAGGCGACCGGCGCCGCCGTGTACATCGCACCCTTCACCGGGGTGCTGCCGATCAGCTCGGTCCATCCTCGCTCGCGCGGCTTCCTGCCGCCGAGCACGGCCGGTTTCGCTGCCCGGCTGGAGGGGCATGACCGAATCCTCTTCCTCGGTGGCTACCGGCTGCGATCGGTGCTCTACAGCGAGGGTCAGCTGGCACAGGCCAAAATGTGGCTGGGCTCCGATCCGCGGTTGCTCGCCGAGCACGGGGAGTACGAGCTCGCCAAGCTCTGCGACATCGGGTCGGCGCTCGATGAGCTCTTTTCCGCACTCAGTCCGCGCGAGCATGCCGGGCAGCGACCGCAATCCGCTGCCAGGCCGTCGATCGTGCCCGACGGCCTGGCGACATCAGCCGTGGGCATGCATCCGACGGTCGCGGTCCGGGAGGTAATGAGCTGGGCTGTCGGAGCAACCATCATCGACGAGTCGGGGCTCTCCAACTCCGACGTCCGCGCGCTGATGGATGCCCCGGCCGGGGCGTACTTCTCTAACGGAAGCGGCGGCCTCGGCTGGGGACTGCCCGCGGCCGTGGGGGCCGGCTTCGCGCGCGACGGGCGCGTCGTGGCGATCATCGGCGACGGCTCTGCGTTGTACTCCGCCGAAGTGCTGTGGACGGCGACTCGATACGACATCTCGTTGGACGTCATCCTCTTAGCCAACGGTCGGTACGCCACGCTTGATGCGGGCAATTCGAAGCTCACGAAGTCTGCGGACAAGCTCGCCCACTTCTCCCTCGAGCCCGCGCCGGACTTCGGCGGGCTCGCCCGGCTGTACCACTGGGAGTACGAGCGGGTCGAGGACGCCGGCGCCTTGTCCAGGCTGCTGAAGGCGAACAGCACCGGGCGCCGACTCATCGAGGTCGCGGTCGATCCGGATGCGGTGCCCGTCACGGCCGACGACCACTTCTGAGAGGACTTCGCATGCGGACAGCCGTCGTCCTCGATGACTGGGAGCAGGCCTGGGCCACTTCTGCAGCGGCGGATCGCCTGATGCAGGCCCGGACCGAGCTCACGATCTCTGCCGACCGGCTGTCGCCGACCGCGGGCTCTGCCGCCGATCGACAGCGGCTCGGCGGCCTGCTTCAAGACGCGGAGATCCTCGTGCTCAACCGCGAGCGCACCCCCGTGGACAGGCAGCTGCTCGCGCTCGCACCCAAGCTCGAGGCGATCTTCAACACTGGTATCGGGCTTGACCATGTCGATCGCGCCGCGGTCGCCGACCGGAACATCGTCGTGCATGCCACCGGGGGCGAGTCCTGGCCCAGCGTGGTCGAGCAGACCTTCGCCCTCCTCCTCGGGTGTGTGAAGCGGACCGCGCAGCTGGACGGGGCAGTTCGGGGCGGGCACTTTCCGCAGCCGGTGCTGGAGGAGCTGTACGGCACCCGCCTCGGGATAGCGGGCATGGGGGAGATCGGCAGCCGGGTGGGACAGGTGGCCCAGGTCTTCGGCATGTCGGTCTACGGATGGAGCAGGAGCCTGGTTCACCAGGACGTGCAGCCGTCCGGGGTCACGGTCGTTCCCAGCCTCGTCGAGCTCGCCGCCGCCTCGGATGTGCTCACTCTGCATCTGCGACTGACCCCGGAGACCAGAGAGATCGTCGACGCGGGGGTGATCGGCGCGCTACGGCCTGGTGCCATCCTCATCAACACGGCTCGAGCAGCGTTGATCGACCGAAGAGCTGTCGACCAGCGGCTCAGGCGCGGTGACCTCTCCGTCGGACTCGACGTCTTTCCCTCCGAGCCGGTGCCGCCCGGTGACACCGTGCTCGCCGCGCCCGGCACTTTGTCACCGCACGTCGGGTGGATGACCCACGGAACGTGGCGCCGGTTCATCGACTCCTGCGTGCACAACATCCTGAACTGGCTGGACGAGAACCCAGCGCCGCAGCGGAACTGAGCCAGCACCGCCCCGGCAGGCGGGACGCCTGCCCCATCGGGCCAGAGGTCGGAAGATCGCGAGGATCTTCCGGCGCAACCAAGGAGGTCGTGTGACCATTCACCCGGCGACGTGCGGTCGCTTCTTCGAGGATTTCGTCGTCGGCGACGTCTACCAGCACCCGTTCGGACGCACCATCACCGAAGCCGACAACACGTGGCTGACCCTGCTGACGATGAACACGAACCAGAACCACGTCAACGCCCACCTGGCCAGTCAGAACCCCATCACCGGGGGCCGGGTGATCGTCAACTCCGGGCTGACTATCGCGATCGTGCTGGGCATCTCGGTCCTGGACATGAGCCAGAATGCGATCGCGAACCTTGAGATGACCGACGTCCGGCTCGTTCATCCAGTCTACGCCGGTGACACGCTCTACGCGGAAAGCCTGTGCACCGTGCTGCGCCCGTCCTCGTCACGTCCCTACGCGGGGATCGTCTCGATGGTCACTCGGGGACTCAACCAGGATGGCGCCGAGATCATCAGCTATCGCCGGTCGGTGATAGTGGCGACCCGGGCCAGCGGCATCGGTCAGGATCACTTCCCGGTTGCGCAGACAGGCCCGCTGCACATCACGGAGACGGCCGAGACGGCGGTGGGCGCGTGAAGCCGCTGGAAGATGTCCGGATCGTGTCTCTGGAGCAGTTCGGCGCCGGGCCCTTCGGGAGCGTCCACCTTGCCGACCTAGGCGCGGATGTCCTCAAAATCGAGGACCCTCAGGTCGGCGGTGACGTCGGTCGCTACGTCCCGCCGTATGCGCAGGGCGAGGACTCCCTGTTCTTCGAGACCTTCAACCGCAACAAGCGCAGCCTCTCGCTGGACCTTTCCTCGATCGCCGGCCGGGCGGTGTTCGAGGACCTGGTTCGGGTCAGCGACGCCGTCTACTCGAACCTGCGCGGCGACGTCCCGACGAAGATGCGCATCCGGTACGACGATCTGAAGCACCTCAACCCAGCCATCGTCTGTTGCAGCCTCACCGGCTTCGGCATGACCGGCCCACGGGCGGCCGAACCGGGTTACGACTACATCCTGCAAGGGCTGGCCGGCTGGATGAGCCTCACGGGTGACCCCGATGGCCCGCCGACCAAGTCCGGGCCGTCCCTGGTCGACTACTCGGGGGGCTTCGTCGCCGCGATCAGCCTCCTGGCCGGATTGCACGCCGCACGCCGTGACGGTGTCGGCGGAGACTGCGACGTCTCGTTGTACGACACCGCGATGTCCTTGCTGACCTACCCCGCGACGTGGCACATGACCGCCGGGTTCCAGCCCTCGAGAACCCGGAACTCGGCCCATCCCTCGCTGGTGCCCTTCCAGGCCTTCCGGGCCAGTGACGGATGGCTGGTCATCGCATGCGCGAAAGAGAAGTTCTGGCAACGCCTGGCCCGTGCCGCCGGTCGCGGTGACCTTCTCGACGACCCGCGCTATCGGACTTCTGCCGATCGGGCTCGCCACAGTGCGGAGCTGATCGCCGAGCTCGACCGGCTGTTCGCTGCCCACAGCGTGGCGCACTGGCTGGGTCTGCTCGGGCCGGCCGGTGTGCCGTGCGGGCCCATCAACGATGTTGCTCAGGCATTGGCCGAGCCACACACCGCGGCCCGGGGGCTGATCGTGGAGACCGAGCACCCCACGCTGGGCACGGTGCGCCAGCTGGCATCCCCGGTGCGCTTCGGTGTGGAACCCCCCGAATATCGCCGTGCACCCTTCCGGAACGAGCACTTCGACGCCGTCGTCGGCGAATTGCTGGGCTACTCCGAAGCCCGCGTGGCCGCGCTGGCCGCGGACGGTGCCTTCGGCCCGGTCCTCCCTGCACCGGGCCCGATCACCTCGGGCGAGGCGCCTGCTGATGGGCAGAGCCACCGCTGAGCGCGCTCGGGCCCCCGGGCGCGTCGGCCGCTGAACCGCTGATCCTCATGGCACGACGCGGACCGCGTCGACCGGGCTGCTCGCCACGGTGACCGAGACATCCTTTCCGCACCAGAAACCGCCGCTTGACGGCACTATCCCAGGAGCATCCGAGTGGACTTCACCCTCAGCCAGGAACAGCAGGACTTCCGTCAGGCGCTCCGACAACTGGTGGACAGGGAGATCGTCCCCGTCGCCATGAAGTGGGAGCGCAGCGGTCGATACCCGACCGAGATCGTCGAGCAGCTGAAGGCCATGGGTCTGTTCGGCATCACCACCCCGACGGAGTTCGGAGGCCTGGCCCTGGACCTGGTCTCTTTCACGCTGGTCTACGAGGAGATCGCCCGTGGCTGGATGGGTATCGCCGGCATTCTGGGCAGCCATAACCTGTCCTGCTGGATCATCGCCCACCATGGGACGACGGAGCAGAAGCAGCGCCTGCTCCCTAAACTTGCCTCCGGGGAGTTCCGCACCGGCATCGGCCTCACCGAGCCCGGTGCTGGCACCGACCTGCAGGGCATCAGCACCACGGCCCGGCGTGACGGCGACGACTATGTGCTGAACGGCACCAAGACGTGGATCACCAATGCGCGGCACGCCAACGTACTGCCCGTGTTGGCCAAGACCGACCCAAGGGCCGATCCGCCGCACAAGGGCATGAGCCTGCTGCTGGTCGACGCATCCACGCCCGGTTTCGTCGTCAGCCGTGACCTCGGCAAACTGGGGTACAAGGGTACAGAGTCCTGTGAAGTCTTCCTCCAAGACGTGCGCGTACCGGCCCTCGACCTCCTTGGGGGGATCGAGGGGCGGGGGCTGCAGCAGGCGCTGGCCGGACTCCAGATCGGCCGGCTAAACATCGCCGGGCGCAGTGTGGGTGTTGCCCAGGCCGCCTATGACGCGGCCCTCCGCTACGCACGGGAACGCACCGCATTCGGCCAGCCGATCGCCGAATTCCAGGCAATCCAGCTCAAGCTGGCTGACATTGCAACTCAGCTACAGGCCGCCCGGCTCATGACCTACTGGGCCGCCTCGCAGGCCGACAGCGGCAAGCAAGTGAACATGGAGGCCAGCATGGCGAAGTACTTTGCCTCCGAGGTGGCCCTCGCGGCATCCCTGGAATCCATGCGGATCCACGGGGGGTACGGATACTCCACCGAGTTTGTGGTCGAGCGACTCTATCGGGACGCTCCGCTGATGGCGATCGGCGAGGGGACCAACGACATTCTGCGCACAGTCATCGCCAAGGCGCTGCTGGCCGGCTCGGGAATCATCGACTGACCGCAGTCTAGGCCCAATGCCGCGTAGCCCAAGTTGATCTTGAATTCTGCCGTGAGATCAGCTCGGGCTGACGGTGTCGGGCGCGGCGCGGCGTGGCGTGGCCTGTGTGGCTGGTGGGACTGGTGTGATCTCTAGTCATGGAGCCGGATGTGCTGGTCAGGCCGGATCAGGTGTCGGTGGTCGGGGTGCTGGTGAACGCGGTGCCGCGGGACGCCGTCGACGAAGCGGTCGCGGTGTGCGGGGTGCGGCCGCGGCGCTCGGACGGCAAGCTGCCGGCGCACGTGGTGGCGTATCTGACGTTTGAGTTGTGCCTGTTTCCCGACTGAGCCCATCGCCACGATCGTCATGTTCGGGACGGGGTGGCGGCGCAGCGTGTACGCGCCGGCTCCACCATCCTGGCCGGGGCCGCCAACCTGCGGCGCCGGTGCTTGGATCAAGCCATGACCATTCACCCCGACGGTCCGCAGGTCGTCAGCGCCCATCGCGAGATCGCAGCAGGTGCCGAGCCAATTTTCGAGCTCATCGCCGACCCCACTGAGCAGCCGCGCTGGGACGGCAACAACAACTTGGTCGCGTCGGTCGAAGGTCGACGCGTGGAGGCACTCGGCGAGGTGTTCACGATGACGACGACCAAAGGCAACGTCCGTGAGAACCACGTCGTCGAGTTCGAGGAGGGGCGCCTGATGGCGTGGACGCCCGCCGCCCCCGGGCAACAACCATGGGGACACCTTTGGCGATGGCAACTCGAGCCCGTCGACGCGGGACGGACCCGCGTGACCCACACCTACGACTGGACCAACCTGACCGACGAGACGCGCTTTGCGAAAGCACGGTCCACCACCACCGACAACCTGCTAGCCTCCATTGACCGCTTGGCGGCTCTACTCGATCAGGTGTGAAACCCGACGCCATCTCAGGTCATCCCGCTCGCCGATCCCCTGAGGAATCAGGGCAGCGCTACCTCTAGGTCCTCCTCAGCGAGCAGGATGGGGCCTGGGTAAGCGCAGGCGGCGGCGGCGGCCGACGCTTGCCGGTCGTTGCCAGGCCAGAAGTGGGTGAGCATGAGCCGGCGCGCTCCCACGGTTGCGGCCGCAGCGCCAGCCTGCTCGGCGGTGAGGTTGAGCTCGGGGCCATCAGTGGCCGGGACGCTGGGCTGCTGGGTGCCGGTCGGTCGCATCGACGATGAACAGGTCGGCGTCGCGGCCGAGGTCGGCCAGAGCGGGATCGGGTCCAGTGTCTCCGGTGTAGGCGATCGTCAGCCCGGGGCCGTTGAGTCGGACCCCGACGTTGACTGTGTAGTGCGGCAGCGACCGGGCCTCCGAGAGCTTCAGCTCACGGTTCTCTCGCTCCACCTCCCGCAACCGGGACCGATCACCCACACTCAACGCGGTTCCTCACCGGCGTGGTCGGCGACGCCGACGGCGTCGTGGTCATGCCGTCCGCCCGGGCTGCCGAGTTGGCCGCGCTCGGTGAGCGTCTGCTGCGCGACGAGCAGGACGTGCTGGCGTCCATCGCCGACAGCACGATCGACCGTTCATGGGTGCTGTGCGCCATGGACGATGTGACGGTCGTCGACCCCGGGCAGACCTGCGCGTCGCAGGGCCGTGGTCGTCCGGTCAGGGCATCAGCCCGACGAAACGCCAGTCGACCACAGGACGCGCTGTCGAGTCGGGCGTACTGCGAGCCCTTGACCTGGGAGTGCAGGACGACGATCTGCGCCGCGCCGGCAGGCCGGACGTCGTCTACCTGGACCGTGCTCGTCAGCGTGTCGCCCTCAGCGACAGGACCCAGGTGGTTGCAGTGCTCCCAGACGAGGACAGTCACCAGGTCCGGCACCGCCCGGACGACCTGCGACAGCGCTACGCCGATGGTGTGGCCTCCGTAGACCAGCCGGCCCGATCCCCCGAGGCGTCGTCGCGATGAGCGCGCGCGATGTTCAGCGTGAGCCGTGCGAGCTCGGGCGCGGAGCTCACGACGTCGCCACCCCGCACCTCGAACCGCTGCCCGACGCTGAGTTCGGTCCGGTGCGGTTGTTGGTGCCCCTCGTGCAGTGTCTCCAGGTGCCAGCTGTCGATGAAGGACGGTGTGCTCTGTCCGCCTCTACCGACTGCTGCCATGTCGGCGGCGTGCGCGAATCCGGTGTCCGGGTGCCGCAGCGGCAGCATGGCGCAGCGCCAGAAGTCCAGGACCGGACGGTCTTGCTGGTCGGTCGTGGTTATCCGCAGCGCCGCCAGGCCGGTGGCTGGCCGACCTCGCTTGGAGGTGTTCCGGCGAAGTCCTACGACGTGGGTCTTCGTGTGCAGTGTGTCGCCGAGCGACGGCGCCCGCCGGAACGACAGGCCGCGGTAGAACAGGTTGGCGACGACTTAGTGCGTGACCACGGTCGACTGGCCGATGGCGACGTCCCACACAAGCGCCGGGTTGACCACCGGACGGTCGCCGCCGGTCAGCCGCCGGGACAGTTCGTGATCGAGTCCGATCCGCAGCCGGTCGCCGACGATCGCCTGGTGGGTCGCGGTGTGGCCATCGGTGAGGGTGAGCCCCGAAGCACCTGTGAAGACGTCGCCGAGCCGGAGGTCGTCGAAGAACGGCCCTTCGGCCACCACGACCGGGGCCGCGCTCACGACGACCTGGCCAGGACACGACGGGCGGCGGCGGCCACTGCCTCGTCGAGCATCTGCCCGTCCATCAGCACTGCACCGGCACCGTGCTGCAGTCCGCGTTGCAGGGCGGCGAGAACATGCTGGGCGTGCCGCACCTGATTGGGGCCCGGTGTGAAGACGTCGTTGAGGGCATCGATCTGTCGGGGATGGATGGCCCACTTGCCGTCGAATCCCAGGTCGCGGGCGCGGGCAGCGGAGCGGGCGAATGCGTCATCGACGGCGACGCCTAGATGCGGCCCGTCGATCGCGAGCACTCCGGCTGACCGGGCTGCAACGAGCAGGGACTGCTGCGCCGGGAGCCACAGATCAAGCTGCGGACGAGGATCGCTGGCCATGCCCAGCGACGCACCGAGGTCTGCGTAGCCCAGGACTAGCCCGTCGAGCCGAGAGCTGGCATGCGCGATCTCGTGCATCCGCGCCAGTCCGGCAGCGGTCTCGATCAGCGCTTGGACCCGCAGCGTTGCCGGCACACCCGCCCGCACCTCCACTCCCGCCAAAAGGCGGTCGACGAACGCCAGGTCGCCAGCGCTCTCCACCTTGGGCACGACAACGGAGGCCACGCGGTCGCCGAGTGCCCCGACAGCCAAGAGGTCGAGGTGGCACCACGGGGAGCGCGGCGCGTTGACGCGGACCGTAACCCGGCCCGCGGCCCGCACCGACTGTGCGCCGAGCGAATCGAGCAGCAGGTCTCGGGCGGTGTCCTTGTCCACTGCCGCCACGGCGTCCTCTAGGTCGAGCATCACCTCGTCAGCGCTGGACGCCAGAGCCTTGGCGGTCTTGTGCGGATCGATGGCCGGCACGGACAGGACCGACCGACGTCGGTCGGATTCGCCGTGATCGGTGGCGCTCATGAACTCCTCTTCGACAGTCTCGGTGATGACCGCTGCGAGTCTATGGCCGTACAAATCTGCTGTATAGTGCCAGCATGTCAGAGGCGACGCACGACCTCGACGCCGCCCTGTGCATACCGGCCGGCTGCCGGCGAACTGCCGGACACCCGGGGGGCCGTCCGTGTCGCAGCCCTACTGCGGCAATCTGCCATTGCTCGGCGGGTCGTCGTGGCGTCACGCACCTGAACCCGTCCGTACGCGACTGAATGGAGAACCCACGTGTCAACGATTGCGGTCGACCTGGCCCACTGGGTGGCAGAGCTGCAGCCGTCGGTCGAGGACCTCGAGTTGGCCGACCGATCTATGCTGGACACGCTGGCGTGCACCGTCGCGGCTGCCGACGCTCCGATCGCAGACGCCATCGAGGCGCTGTCGGAGTCGGCACGCTGGGCCACGCTCGGCCACGTCCTGGACTTCGACGACCTGCACATGGAGTCGACGACGCACATCAGCGTCGTCTGCGTCCCCGTGGTGCTCGCTACGGGGGGCGACGCACGGGCCTACCTGGCCGGTGCGGGCGTCATGGCTCGGCTCGGGACAGCGCTCGGCTGGCCGCACTACGCTCGAGGTTGGCATGCGACCTGTACGGCAGGTGCTCCTGCGGCAGCGGCTGCCGCCGCTGTCGCCCTCGGTCTCGACGTCGACGGCATCACCACCGCGATGGCCCTGGCCGTCCCCTCGGCCGGCGGCGTCCAGCGAGCCTTCGGCACCTCGGCAAAGTCGTTGCAGGTCGGATTCGCCGCTGACGCCGGCGTGCGCGCCGCGCGGCTCGCCGCTGCTGGTGTGTCTGCCGATCCGACCGCTCTCGACCAGTGGCTGCACCTCGTCGGGGGCGACCCCGTGCGGGTGAATCTGTCCGGCCCCGCTGTCCCGGGCGGGCTCGCCATCAAGGTCTTCCCCTGCTGCTACGCCCTGCAACGCCCCATCAGCGCGGTGCGCGACCTGATGCCCCCGGAAGTGCCGGTCGGAGACGTCGTGCGCATCCGGTTGCGCACGCCAGAGGCCACCCTGCGCCCCCTGATCCACTCGCGCCCGGCCACTGGCCTGGAGAGCAAATTCAGCCTCGAGTACTCCGTCGCCGCCGCGCTGCTCGACGACTATCCGGGTTTCGCCAGCTTCACCGACGAGGCCGTGCAACGGCCTGCCGCGTCCGACATCGTCGACCGGGTCGCGGTCGAGACGACGGAGGGGGGAGACTGGCTCCTGTCCGGTGCGCTCGACCTCGATCTCGTGCTGCAGGACGGATCGGTCCTCACCTCTTCGACAACGATGCCCCCCGGCTCGCCCGCCCGACCCGCCACCTCCGCGGAGATGGCCGCCAAGGTCGCCGACTGCGCCGGCGCTCGGACCAACGAGCTGCTGGCTCTACGATGGGAGGACGCGGCGAGCTACCTGCGCGCCGCCCTGGCTGCGCCCTCCACCCTGCACACCGGGGTCCGGTGATGACGCTGCCTCTGACGGGCGTAACCGTCGTCAGCCTCGAGCAGGCCGTCGCCGCACCGTTCGCCACACGTCAGCTGGCTGACCTCGGTGCCCGGGTCATCAAGGTGGAGCGGCCCGGCGCCGGCGACTTCGCCCGCGGTTACGACGAGTCGATCCAGGGCCAGTCCAGCTACTTCGTATGGTTGAACCGCTCTAAGGAGTCGCTTACCTGCAACCTCAAGAACCCTGACGGCGTTGCGCTCGTGCAGCAGCTGCTCGCGAACGCGGACGTGTTCGTGCAGAACCTCGCGCCGGGTGCGGCTGCTCGCCTCGGCCTGAGTTCGGAGGAGCTGCGCGCCCGCTACCCGCAGCTGGTGGTCTGCGACGTGAGCGGCTACGGCAGTTCCGGCCCGTGGGCCGGACTGAAGGCCTACGACCTGCTCGTGCAGTGTGAGGCCGGTCTGGTCTCGTTGACCGGCACACCCGACGAGCCCGCCAAGGTAGGCATCTCGGTAGCCGACATCGCGGCGGGCATGTACGCCTACTCCGGCATCCTCACCGCACTGCTGCAGCGCACCTCCACCGGTCAGGGCGCCACGGTCGAGGTTTCCTTGTTCGAGTCACTGACCGAATGGCTGGGGTCGCCCGCCTACTACACCGAGGGATCGGGCAAGCAACCGCCGCGCGTCGGGATGGAGCACGCCACCATCGCGCCATACGGCCCCTACACCGTGGGCGACGGCTCGGTCATGCTCCTCGCGATCCAGAACGAGCGTGAGTGGCGGTCCTTCTGCGCCACCGTGCTCGCCGCGCCCGACGTCGCCGCCGACGAGCGCTTTTCCCGCAACTCCGCCCGGGTCGCCCACCGCCGCGAACTTAACGCCATCATCAGCGCGCGGCTGGCCGAGCTCGACGAGGCCACCGCCGTCGAGCTGCTCCAGCGGGCCGACGTCGCCCATGCCCGAGTCAACCAGGTCCGCGGCATGCTCGATCATCCCGTGCTGGCCGGTCGCGACCGCTGGCGGACGGTGGACACGCCAGGTGGCCCGGTCCGCGCGCTAGTGCCACCGGCCACGCTGCGAGGCAGCGAGCCGCGGATGGATCCCGTGCCGACTGTCGGCGAGCACACCGGCGCGATCCTGTCCTCGCTCGGCATGGACCCCCAGGAGATCGCCCGGTTGCGCGAAGCGGGCGCCGTGTGACCTTGAAAGGACACCATGCCCGCACCACCCGGAACTCCAGGAGAGGAAGACGGCGTGAACGACCTAAGTGAGGAGGAGGAAGCGATCCTCGACGTGGTCCGCGACTTCGTGGACCGCGAGGTCCGGCCGGCAGTCCGCGACCTCGAGCAGGGCAACGAGTACCCCGAGAAACTGATCGAGCAGATGAAGCAGCTGGGCATCTTCGGCCTGTCGATCCCAGAGCCCTACGGCGACGTGCAGGTCTCGACGGTCTGCTACGCCAGGGTCACCGAGGAGCTGGCACGCGGATGGATGAGCCTGGCCGGAGCCATGGGTGGGCACACGGTGGTGGCCAAGTTACTGCTCACCTACGGCACCGAGCAGCAGAAGCAGGATTACCTGCCGCGGATGGCGACCGGTGAGCTGCGGGCGACGATGGCGCTCACCGAACCAGGTGGAGGCTCGGACCTTCAGGCCATGCACACCACCGCCGTCAAGGACGGAACGGACTACGTCGTCAACGGGACCAAGACCTGGATCAGTAACGCCCGGCGCTCACAGCTCACAGCGCTGCTGTGTCGCACCGATCCCTCAGCTTCACCTGCGCACAAGGGGATAAGCATTCTGCTGGCGGAGAAGGGTCCCGGGTTCGTAGTGTCGCGCGACCTGCCCAAGCTTGGATACAAGGGGGTGGAGAGTTGCGAACTGGCTTTCGAGGACTACCGGACGCCGCAGTCCTCGCTGCTGGGGTCGGACGAGGGCAAGGGCTTTGCCCAAATGATGCGGGGACTCGAGATCGGCCGCATCCAGGTGGCGTCCCGGGCGACCGGAGTGGCCAGGGCGGCGCTGGACGACGCCCTGCGCTACGCGCAGGAGCGGGAGAGCTTCGGGAAGCCGATCTGGAAGCATCAGTCGGTGGGCAACCTGCTGGCCGACATGGCGACCAAGCTCGTCGCCGCCCAGCAGTTGGTGCAGTTCGCCGCCCGCAAGTACGACCTCGGCGAGCGCAGCGACATGGAGGCGGGTATGGCGAAGCTGTTCGCGTCCGAGGCGGCAGCCGAGATCACCCTGGACGCCATCCGTGTGCACGGCGGCTACGGCTACTCGACCGAGTACGACGTCGAACGATACTTCCGGGACGCCCCGCTTATGATCGTGGGTGAAGGGACCAACGAGATCCAGCGTAACGTCATCGCGGCGCAACTGGTCAGGCGTGGGGGTCTGCGGTGAGCGCGTCCGCTCCTGTGTGACAGGCGGGCGGCGGAACCTGTTCCGCGGCTAGGACCCCGGTGTCGGTAACGCCGAAGGCGCCTGCGGCTTGGGATGATGGGGTATGCCGAGGTCTCGGGGTGGTGAGCAGCCGGTGTTGGTCGAGGTGGAGCCCGAGCCGGGGTCATCGGGTTCGGTGCCGTCGGTGAGGGGGCCGGTGAAGAAGACGTTCCGCCGGTATGTGCAGGGACCAGCCGATGTTGTTGCCCCCGGATCTGCGGGACTGGGTGGCTGTGGATCATCCGTCGCGGTGGGTCGATGACCTGGTTGAGCACGGGTTGGACCTGTCGGCGGTGTACGCCGAGTACACCGAGGCGGTCCGCCGTTCGATCCGCGGTTGATGTTGAAGATCTTGGTCTATGTGAAGCGCCTGTAAGTGTCGTTGCGGCTGGCCTGGGCTGGTCACGGCAGGGTTGGCGTTATCTGCCGCGTGGTGTGTGACTCGTGAATCGCTTGACCCTGCGAGGGTGCCTTTCCCGGGATCTGTCCGCGCTGCGTGGTGGGCCGAGCGGTTGCAGCGTGCCGGGCTGTCCGTCGTCGAAGCCGCCCGGATGCCGGCCGGCGATCGTCGTGGCCTCGGCAAGAACGACGAACTCGACGCCGCGCGGATCGCCCGGGCGGTGCTTGGGCTGCCCCTCACCAGCCTGCGAACCCCGCGCGAACTGTCGAGCGAACGGGCGCGGGTCGCAATGCGTGTGCTCGTCGTGGCTCGTGAGCAGATGACCGGGGAACGGACCCCGCACCATCAACACGCTGACTGCGCTGGTGCGCACTGTCGACCTCGGCGTCGATGCGCGTAGGCCGTTGACCGCGCGTCAGATCACCATGATCGCCGGTTGGCGCGACCGCGGCGAGGAGGCTACCACTGCTACCTGCCGTCGTGAGGCCGTCCGCCTGGCCCGACGCGTCCGCACCCTCGATGAAGACTTCGCACGCAGCCGCGCAGATATCACCGAGCTGACCGCCCAGGACACCCCGCAGCTGCTCGAGCTGTCCGTCGTCGTCCATGCCGGTGCGGCCAGCGTGCTCATTGTTTGGTCGTACCCGGGCGAGTGCGCTCCGAGGCCTCGCTGGCCGAGAACTCTCCGATCCCAGCCTCGTCGGGCAACACCGTGCGGCATCGACTCAACCGCGGCGGTGACCGACGCCTGAACCGAGCGCTCACGACGATCACTATCGTCCGCATGCGTATCGATCCGGCCACCCGCGCTTACGTCGCGCGCAGACGAGCCGAAGGCCGCACCACGAAGGAGAGGGACGTACCCCATGCTGCCGTGCTGGCGGTGGTTGGTGACCAGTCGACGTAGTTCATGGTGAGGGTTTCGACGTCGCTCAGGGTGCGCAGCGGCCCGGTCCGGAACGGTGATCCGGCGGCGATGGCTTCGTTTTTAAATAGGCCCATGAACGACAGACACTGTTCAACGAACGTGACGTCCTTCGTGTTCGAGGCTGACCAGCCGACGATCGCCCGGGAGTAGAGGTCGATCGCGAACGCGATATAGCCGAAGCCGGACCAGGTGCGGATGTAGGTTTTATGTGCAGCTGCGCATAACACCTATTCGCTCAGCCCGTGGTTATGTGCAGTTCCGTCAGGTGAGGCCGAGATCGACTTCACCGCGTTCGGCTCGAAGAAGCCCGGCCAGCAGGTGCCCAGGCGTTGGTGGTGCGCCGCATCCCCGACCTCAACCCCCACGAGGACCCAGCGAAGGCCACGTTGTTCGACATCTGGCGGTTCCACGCGTTCTTCACCACCAGCGAGTTGGACACGATCACCGCGGACACCACGCACCGCCATCACGCGATCATCGAGCAGGTCCACGCCGATCTGAAGAACTCTGCCCTGGCTCATCTGCCCTCGAGCCGCTTCGCGGCCAACGGAGCGTGGCTGGTGCTGGCCACGATGGCCTTCAACCTGACCCGCGCCGTCGCCACAATCACCGGGTCGTCCTTGGCAAAGGCCACTACCGCAACGATCCGGCGCACCCTGATCACGGTGCCAGCCCGCATCGCGTCCTCCGCCCGGCGGCTGATCGTGCATCTGCCCTCCGCCTGGCCCTGGGCGTCGTCCATGAGGCGTAGTTCGCCGGCGTTGACTTCCTGCATGCGCATCCGCGCGGAGTGGAAGGTGAACTGTTCGCGGGCGACTTCCGCGCGGCCCCGCAGGAGGTCGGGGATCTCGGTTTCCATCGTGGTGTTCGAGCTCGGGACGATGCGCCCGACGCGGTAGGACGGTGCGGGTGGCGTAGTGGTGGTCACGGTGCACTTCTTGGGGGTGGGTTCAGATGACGCCGTCGGCGGCGAGCTGTGTTCTGGTCTGCTCGTTAAGTCCGAGCAGCTCGCCGTACACCTCGTCGTTGTGGGAGCCCGGGGTCCACGGCCCGGACCAGCGGACGCCGCCGGGTGTTTCGGAGAACTTGGGGGTGACGCCCGGGCCGAGGAACGTGCCGCCCTCGGCGTCGTGGTGTTGTACGAGCATGTCGCGTGCCTGGACCTGTGGGTCGGTGACGATGTCGGCGACGGTGTAGACCGGCCCACACACCACGCCGGCGGTGTTCATGGTGGCGACGATGTCGGCGACCGTGCGCTCGCCTGCCCATTCGGCGATGAGCTTGTCGAGGTCGTCCTCGTGTTCGACTCGTGCTTCGTGGGTGGCAACCCGGGGGTCCTCAGCGAGCTCGGGTCGGCCCAGGACCAGGCAGAGCCGGCGGAATACGGTGTCCTGGTTCGCGGCGATCACGACCCATTTCCCGTCGCTACTGCGGAACACGTTGGACGGGGCGACGCCGCGTAGCCGTGCCCCTGCGGGCTGGCGCACCGTCCCGGTGCGGTCGTACTCGGGAATCGCGCTTTCCAGCAACGCCAGACACGACTCGAGCAGCGAGACGTCGACGACCTGCCCCCGGCCCTGCGGGTCGGCTGTGCGGCGATACAGGGCGGCGAGGACGCCCTGCACGGCGAACATACCGGCGAGGGAGTCGCCCAGGGAGATGCCGGTGCGCGGCGGGGCATCGCCGGGGTAGCCGGTGATGTGGCGCAGCCCGCCCATCGCCTCAGCGACCGAGGCGTAGCCGGGCCGGTCCCGGTAGGGCCCGGTCTGGCCGTAGCCGGAGATGCGGGCCAGCACGAGGCCCGCGTTCACCTCACGCAACTCCTCGTAGCCGAGTCCCCACCGCTCCAGCGTGCCGGGACGAAAGTTTTCGAGTACCACATCGCTGTCGGCGACCAGGCGCAGGAGCAGTTGCTGCCCGGTTGGTTGCCGCAGGTCCAGGGTGATGAGTTTCTTGTTGCGGCTGCTCACCGGCCACCACAGTCGGTGACCTTTGTGGGCCACATGTCCCCATTCACGCAGCGGGTCGAGGCGGTTGGGGGCTTCGACTTTGATGACTTCCGCACCCATGTCGGCGAGGAGGCGACCGCAGAACGGGCCGGAGACCACGGTCCCGAGCTCGATGACACGGACACCTTGCAGCGGGCCGGCATTCTGTTCGGTCGCGGCGTTACCGGTGACCGGCGCTGGCGGCGTCATGCTGGTAGGCCCTTCCCGTTGGTCTCCTTCAGGAAGGGGATGACGATCAGCCCGAGCACGTAGGCCAGACCGATGTAGACCGCGGCCCGGGAAACGCCGCCGAAGCTGGCGATGAGGGTGCCGGAGATGATCGGCCCGACCCAGGCGATGAGCCGGGTGGCGTTGAACACGAAGCTCGTCGCGGTCGAGCGGACGCTGGTCGCGAACAACTCCGGGAGGTAGATGGCGAACCAGGCGAATCCACCGAGGGTGAACGCGCCGTTTATCAGTGCGATGACCATGAACGATCCGGCGCCGCCCCAGGTCCCCCAGTAGTAGGTGATCGGGGTGAGGACGAGTGATCCGCCGAAGATGACGGCCAAGAACTTGCGGCGGCCGATCGCGTCGGCGAGGAAACCTGAGACAAGGTAGCCCAAGACCGCTCCGACGTTGTAGAGGATGGCGGCGAGCTTGGCCCAGTGCTGCGGGTCGGCGGCGTGATGGGTTGTGGCGACTTCGGCGGCGTACTGGGGCAGGAACGCGGACACCGCGTACCAGCCGATGATGGTGCCGAGTGAGGCCACCAGCGTGAGCAGTACCCACTTGCGGCTCTCCCGCTCCCGGAACACCTCGGCAAGGGTGAAGGGCCTCTTTGCGGGGGTGGTTGTTGCTTGCCCGGTCCCCGCCGTGTCGGTGGCCGTCCATTGTTGGGTGGCGACCGCCTGTTCCCAACGTTGCGATTCCTCCATTCGCGAGCGAATGTAGAGCACGATGAACGCGGGGGCGATGCCGATGACGAACATCCAGCGCCACGCGTTGGGGCTGAGGGGGCTGAGGTAGTACCAGATCAGCGCCGCGAGCAGGGTGCCGAAGCCGAAGCCGGACTGCATGAACCCCGCGCCCTTGGACCGTGCCCGTTCCGGCCAGGTCTCCTGCAGCAGGACGGTGCCGGTGGACCACTCGCTGCCCATGGCCAGACCGGTGAGAAACCGAAAAGCCACGAGCATCGCGAAAGACGTACTCAGAGCGGTGAGGCCGGTGAACACCGCGTAGCCGAGGATGGCGTAGGTCATCATCCGTTTGCGCCCGATGTAGTCGGCGAGGGTGCCGCCGATGAGGCCGCCGAACCCCCAGCCGAGCAGGGTGATGCCGATGGCGAGCCCGGCATGGAAGCTGATCGAGGCCTTCGACGCACCGGGCCCGAGCAGCGCATGCAGTGAAGGCAGGATCACCGCGATGAGGGCGTAGGTCTCATAGCCGTCGAAGGTCCACCCCCCGAACGTCGCAGCGAGCACCGTGCGGTGCCGGCGGGTGAGACCGGCATACCACGGGGGCCGACCCCCGCCTGGGTCACCCGCCCCACGGCGGGTAACAGAGCCTGGGGTTGTCAAGTCGGCCATCGTTCCTCCGGAGGTGTCGATGCGCGATCGGTGGCGGCGCAAACGCCGCGAAGAGTTCCCGCAAGTGTGCTCGCCATCACTGCAACCCACTAGCCAAATTGCGCGAACACGAGGCCGTTTCGCGCTGTATCGCATACCAACTGCATCTACACACATCACACAGGGCACTACCGAGGCGAGATCGTCTACGATCTGAGAATGGCACTGACCCTCGTTGAGGTAAGCCCGCGCGACGGATTGCAGAACGAAGCGACGGTCGTGAGCACCGCGGTCAAGGTTGAGTTGATCCACCGGCTGGTCGGCGCAGGCGCCCGCCGCATCGAGGCGGTGTCCTTCGCTCATCCCCGGCATGTCCCGGCCATGGCCGACGCCGAGGCGGTGATGGCCGCGGTCCCACGCCGCGCGGATGTGTCCTACGCCGGGCTCGTGCTCAACCGCCGCGGCCTCGATCGTGCTCTGGCCAGCGGCGTCGACGAAGTCAATGTGGTGGTGTGTGTCAGTGACACGTTCAGTCGCCGCAACCAGAACATGGCGACGGAGGAGGCGATGGCGCAGTCCGTCGACGTGGTCGCCGGGGCACGCGCGGCCGGGTTGTTCACCACGATCACCCTCGCCACCGCGTTCGGCTGCCCGTTCGAGGGCGAAGTCGACCCCGATCGCGTTGCCACGTTCGCGGGACGCGCCGCCGACTCCGGTGTCGACGAGCTGTGCGTCGCCGACACGATCGGGGTCGGCGTGCCCACCCAGGTCAGCAACCTGGCGGCCCGGGTCCGCAACGCCGCCGGCCACCCGGCGCTGCGTTTTCATTTCCACAACACCCGCAACACCGGCTTCGCCAATGCGGTGGCCGCGTATGCCGCCGGCGCGACGGTCCTCGACGGCAGCGCGGGCGGCATCGGCGGGTGCCCGTTCGCCCCTGCCGCGACGGGCAACGTCGCGACCGAAGACCTCGTGTATCTGTTCGAGAGAATGGGCGTGCCGACCGGCATCACCCTGGAGCAGTTGTTGCCGACCGCGGGGTTTCTCGCCGCTGAACTCGGTCACGAGGTGCCCGCCCTGCTGCCGCGCGCTGGAACGTTTCCCTAACGGCCACGAATGGTCGCGCCGCGAGGATAGGGTCCAGGCGTGTCCAAGCCGCAGAACGCGCGTAACACTGCCGATCAGGCCATCCGGGAGATGATCGAGCGGGGCACCCTCGCGCCGGGAGCGTGGCTCCGCGAGGGCGCACTCTCCACTCAGCTCGGGGTGAGCCGAACCCCCCTGCGGGAGGCCCTGCACGCGCTGGCGACCGAGGGACTCGTCGAGGCAGTACCCAACCGCGGAACCCGAGTGGCGAGTTGGTCACCTCAGGACATCGATGAGCTGTACCGGCTGCGCGCGCTGCTCGAGGGCTACGGCGCGCGCCAAGCCGCCCGCCACGGCGCCGCCGCGGAGACCTCCGAGCTCTGGCGTCTCGCGGAACGCTACGAACGAGAAGGCGAGGCTGCACAGGACGCTGGCCAGTTCGATACTGCGGCCGCATGCAACGTCGAATTCCACGAGGCGGTCCTCGCCGTCGCCGACAGCCCGCGACTGCCCCAACTTGTGCATACCATCCGCAGCGCCATCCTGGTGCAGCGCGCGTTCGCCTATTACACCGACGACGACCGGCTACGGAGCATGCTCCAGCACCGCGACATCGTGCGCGCGATCGAACGCGGCGACGAAGAACTCGCCGAACTCGCGATGCGTACCCACATCCTCGCAGCCCGCTACTCGGCGATCGAAGCCGCCACCAAGCCATGAGCTACCCAGGTACCTGCACCTGAAGACCGCCCCCCACACCACGATTGCCGGCTCCTCTCGCCGTGACCGACGGCAGGACACCGAACTGGCGCCGGTACTCCTCGGCGAACCGGCCGACGTGGAAAAATCCCCACCGCATCGCGGTCGCGGTCACCGATGCGTCCGGCGCCTGCGCGACCAACTCCTCATACGCACGGCGCAGCCGGACGTGGCGAAGGTACGCCATCGGCGACAGCCCGAGCTCGGCGTGGAACGCCTCCTGCAACGAGCGCAGGCTGGTGCCGGCAACTGTGGCGAGGTCGCTGACGGCCAGCGGTTGAGCGGCGTGTTCATCGATGTAGCCGACAACCGCCTCGACGCCGCGCGATCGCCGTGGGCGCTGCGCGGTGTCGAGCGCCGCACTGTGCTCATGGGGCACCGCATACAGCATCTGCGCGGCGAGGAAGGACTCGATCATGATGCGCGGCACGCTCGCCGGACCGTCACCGCCGTCAAAGACGCGCTCCGCGAGAGCGACACCGTCAAGCAACGTACGCGCATGCGGCGTAGCCAGATCAAACCCCCGGGCGGGTCGAATTGGGGCCACAACCGGGCCCCCGAGAGCGCGGTCGAGCTGCTCGGCGAGAAAGTGGCGGGAGACACGCAGCAACATGACTGTCGCGTCGGCGGCGAAGGACAGTGAAAATGCCTCCGTCGATCCGAACGCCACACCGCACCGGTCGGTGAGCGACTCTTCCTCGCCGCCCCCTCGACCTACCACCCCGCCCCTGACGGGCAATACAACCAAGTACGCCTCCAGCATCGCCGGGGCAACGAGCTCGACCGCCGCACCGTAACTGAGACGGGCAAGCGTCAGCCGCGCGGACCCGACGTACCGGAGCCGACCGTGCGGCTCGCGCGACCCTCGCAAGCGCAGTAGGTGAGGCACCACCTTTGCTGACACCGCTGCGCGAGCGATACCGGTGCTCGTCAGATCGACAGTAGTGAACCCACTCACACACGCCTGTCTACCCGACATGCCCACAGAGGGCAGCGATCGGCCCAACTCCCACTATTCGCAGCACACCGGCCCGCGCACGGGGCACACAGGCACAGGGGCAACCTCGCTGCTGGGCTGCTGGGCTGTCCCGCGCAGGAGATCGCCCACTGGCGTGCGGTTAAACCGAAGTTACGGCTCTCTGGATGACGGTTTTCCTGCGTGACCTGCTGTTGTGGGTGATTCCGGGCCACTGTGTGTAGCCAAGAGTGGGCCGTGTCGGTTCGGGATGGGCTGCGCACTGGCCGGTAT
>JAABVA010000497.1_pt1 | contig 50106 bp, 42 predicted proteins | sample 5560331 | NCBI WGS metagenome assembly JAABVA01 (sample SAMN12812661, study PRJNA571458) | rock metagenome | isolation source: Antarctica rocks | place: Antarctica: Victoria Land, Mt New Zealand sud | collected 2016-01-07 | reverse complement strand
TTGTGACATCGGTTTAAGTCCGACCCATGGGGGAAACTATGCTATGTGTATCGAACGGACAAAACCCTCTGGGGGAGAAAATCGCTCGCCGACTACACGACGACTTCACGCCGCCGAAACAATAAGATTGACTCTATATTATCAGTAATGAACCTATAGCTTCTATTCAGCGCGTGACGCTCGAGTAAACTCTTGATGAGAGTGTCTGTGCTGTTTGATTATGACGCATCGTCTTTGCTCTGCTCTTCATTGACGATATTCTATACAACGATGTTCCGGTTCGATTTTCGATCCGAAGACGAAAGACGTTCCTTTGCACTCGTGGTGCTCGTGGTTGTAACGCAGAAACTGTGTTCTCTTGCTCAATGATTGTCATTCATTGAGCAGAGAAATGTGTGATGGAAGAGAGACGCGTACGATGAGAAGGTAGAGTGTGATTGTACTGAATAACTCTTTTCTTCTCTTGATTTGGCTTGTGTCACGTAGACGTTGAATAGATTGTTAGTATAGACGTGCGATCGCAATCGTTCGATGCATGGCTTTGATCGATAGTAGAGGATGCGTTCTGATCGTCCTCATGAGCTCTCGATTCTTCACGTAGATAGATGTATGATCTGACGTCAAGTAAAGAAGGTGAGCTCAAGCTCTCTCAGTATACCAGCGTGACCGACGGGTCACTACTTCTTCGGACACTGTAGTCACGACTCTCAGGCTCATCATCTGAGACGACTATTCTACCTGATATCTTTTCATCAATTACTCGACGGCACTGTCGATGTGGTGGAGACGTTTCGATACCGACGCAGTCGACGGGTCGCAAATCCTTCGATCACTTGTAGTCACAACTCGCAGACTCTTCACCTGGGTTGTCTTTTTCACTAGTAGTATCTTCCCATCTCTTACTGACATCGGCATGTCATTAATCTTCTTCGTAGATCGATTGTGGCTGTTAGGGGGGGTGTTGTCGCGTGGGTGAAAACTCTGCACGGCGGCTTTCCTGACCACGCAACGTCCTAACATCGTTCGAACTGCGTCGGATTGAGATCTCTTGGCTCTTCTGACTTCTATTCGAAGAATAGAATCAAAAGGTTCGTAGCCGACACCACGTACAGGTGAATCTCGTCGCCAGCCTGTTCAACATTATTATCACATTCTTATTCATACAATAGTTTATTATACTATCAAAGCAGTTCGTTCATCAATATAACATGCTTATAATGAACTTTTCTAGTTTAAAGATCGAAAATAAGTTTTGATAACAAAACCGTTTTGCCGTTACTGTGATATTTCTTTGAAGTTTAGGTTTTGTGATTAATCGTTTACGCAGATTTAAATAGTAAAAATGCATAGTCTCATGTTTTTAAACTTCATGTCGACAAGAAATAACACTTAGACAAGTTCTTGATCAAGCAATAGTCACACATGGCAATTCGGCTCAGGCGTTGGTTTGTATTCAATCTGAACAATGGCTCTGAGTCTGAAGCATACTTTGACATCGAACGAGCGCAGCCATAGAGTAAAATCCTCTCGCCACATTCAGCTCTCTCGCCACCTATTTGCCGCCTGTTCGTCGATACTGTTAACAGCTAGAACATTGAATCTGTTATTACAAAGACTACAAAATGCTTTAAAACTTTGCTTGTACTTCCACATCTCGCGAATGCTGACTGAGAGCTTAGATTTCTTCTCGATAAGACTGCAAATGAACTTTCCGGCTACGACACGGACACCAAGAGCAGTTTAAGAAGCTTTACTAAACTTGCTAACTGAGATTCGAAATGTAAGTTTACGAATCGGCCAAAATGTGAACACACTTTGGAACAATCCTATTCAGGTATGTATAACATATTTCAACACGAAATACATGGGATCAAGCCATACAGTATATCGAAGCCACCAATGATGGAGATCGAAGGATTGTTATGAATGTTCTACGGTGGATTGCCTTCTCCACAAGACTTCACAGCGTTGCAAAAGTCGGGGCATGCGTCTTCAGTAATTGCTAGTGCGACTGGTATCGATCCTGACGAGGTTCTCGGCGCCGGTGATATGGCCTCCACGTGTGCTGGACTTATCATCATCGATGCGAGCGAAATAATATGCCTCGTCAATTTCTCAGCGTAGAATCGCTTCAAAGAGAGTCGTGAGAACTGGTTCTCCTATGGTGACTTGATTCTTGCTCGAGATTGCCTGACCTACGTCTACTTCAAAGCGTTTGAAATTGGTTACTGCTCGGGGCCTACCGAAAGCATAAACTGTAAGCAAAGAAGTATGCAATACCCTTTACTGGAATACAGCTGCTCCTATCTGGGTCTTCACGTTTCCCTGGCTCAGCAGCAGAACGACCTGGCTGATCAAGCCCTTGGCTTGTTAAACAGCAGACCAGATCTTGATTCTGCTACTCAAGCCCTGTGGTACTCTATTAATCCAGATGTTGCAGGGTGTGATGTTGAGAGCGGCGTGCATCCCCTATGCCTGGCTGCATCTTTTTCAACATACCCGACCGCCTACAACCCACCCCCTAGCACTGGACCGCTCTCTACAACAACTACGTAGTCGCGGATCTCTGCTCGATGCCGGCGCCGATGTGAATATCAAAAATCCAATGGGACGATACAATTGGCGCTATCTGCGGCCGCACAGTGTTGCAGCAATGATGTTATAAAGGGGATTGTGGCGGGCGGGGCGGATCCCCAGAAGAGTGACCAAGATGGCGCAGCCCTTATTATCATGCAGAGTACACAGAGAATTAGGAGACGTGAGAGATAATTTTTCAGCTTAGTGAGGAGCGCGAGCGGGAGAGGCAGGAGGATGCGCAGGTTGATCGACAAGCTGCGTAGCAATATGGTCATGATGACAATCTTGCCTACGATTATAACACCAACTTTGGTGCAGGCCACGGGGTTTTTCCTTCAAAGGAGATGGACATGCTCAAATATAGCAATCAGACATACCATCTTAAGACCTAGGTGAGTATGCTTTGTTTGTACGGTATTGTTTGACCTTATGTAATTCTAGTGGCCTGCTGAATTCGAATTGAACATCATACTTCTCCTATAACATTCAAACACCTGTCGTTCCAACATGAAGGACATGGTCTTCTCTGTACCTTACTGACCGTTAGATCAGCCCTGTATGACTTTAAGGTTACCTTAGCCTCATCATACAGGCAGCTTGGACCCTGAAAACAAGAAATACGCGAAGCGAGCGCGCCCCAAGCGCCCGTTTACTTTTGTGATACACAGATAGTTTCTACACATGAAGGTCCTACGTTTACATACTGTCAATTGCTAGCAACTGCTTTCTCTGACTGGGGAGGTAACATGGCTTCTACAGTGACGATCGATAAGGTCTACTTTGAGACATTGCTTCGCCGGTGCGTTTGACTACCATTCTCTTCCATAATGAACCTCCTGAGCTTATGCTGACCACTTTCTCAGAGCTGAATTTGTTAGTCGCCTTTACCGGGCACACCCCTATACTTTCACGTTTGCAATGCTCACGTCGCTCGTAGGATGTATCTGGAACCGATCTGACTACTCCAATGGACCTGCCCACGGTCAGCATTCCCAAGGTGGATCATGATAATCTGGTGAGTTATCCCCTAGAGGGAAATCGCCCATCGTTGACGTCTCATCTCTAGTTACGTATAGCACAAGAATACAGTAGGTGCCATCTGCCATCCTGAGCATGCATCTACCCGGAAGAACTCGCATCCTTCGTATAACCAATACATTTTCTCCATCTGACTTCCACTCCAAGCGAGCCTTAGGGATGCTCTGTATCGCGGTGGTATAGCGCCTGAAGCGTTGGAGGTAATTCGAGGGTGGACCCCTAACGATTCAGTATACGGCTTATGTAGTCTCAGGTCCTGATTCGTGGGGATCCAGTCCCACAATCTCAGGGCCATACCTTCTCCGAAGAAGGGACCACAAACGCGGACGCAAGCTCCTTCAGTCATCAGAACAATCCGATGAGGGTATCTCGGTCACCGAATCCTGGGTACGAAAATCCTATAGACTCAGGGTGGCCATCGAAAAACCATCTTGAAGCTGGTCACTTGAAGGACAGAACAGGATTCTACAATCGGCAATATGGCTTTGGCCAGGACGATAGCTCATTTCTCTCAGAACCTGATAAGGAGGACCAATGTCTCCCGAGACTAAGAAGGGAAAAGCAGCAGTACGCCAGGGCTGAGCAGCGAACCATTCTTCTCAAGAACCTTTCCGACCGCACAACACACAAGGACATTGTCGATATCGTCCGTGGTGGTGCTGTTCTGGATATTTTTCTGCGCTCGAACGAGCGAAGTGCCAGCGTCTCGTTCATTGAAGGGCCAGCTGCGCAGGAATTCATGAATTATGTAAGGCGGAATGACATTTACATCCACGGCAAACGGGTATGTAATGTAAGCCGACAGCTTAAATGGCATCTTGCTGACACAAGGGCTTAGCTCGAGTTTGCATGGAATGATCGCCAGTTCATCCTGCCCGGCCATGTTGCAAACAAGATCGGTATTGGCGCTACCAGAAACTTGATAATACGTGGCGTCCATCCAAATATCACCGAAGAACGCCTTCGTGAGGATCTCGATCACATCCATAACCTGATTGTAATCAGCATCTTATTTAAGAACGGTGACGCTTTTCTATCCTTGAATTCCATCCACAACTCTTTGTTTGCGCGCACCTGCATGATGTCACGAGCTACCTACAAGGGTATGAGAATCGAGTGGTATCCAGACGAATGTGCTCAGCCTCTTCCAAAGATACAATTGGCGCCTAAGAAAGAAAACGCACAGCAACCGCCTAAAAACCCTCAGCCCATGGTCAATCGTTTCCAGATGCTTAACATAGACGGTACTGAGGATGGCTCAGAAGAGGACGGGGGAGACGATACTGCGGTTCTTGGAGGGTTCACAGCATTGACAATAAACGCTCGCTCCCCCTGGAATGCCAGTACGGTCGCAGCCTAATCGTCTTGCTACCTGCGGTATGTTCGCTTTTGTGATTACTACGCGCATGGATTTAGCATCAGCACATGCCCGGGCTCATACTACAGGGGTCGTACTATGATTATGAAAAGTGGAGTCGGACTTTTTTCCTGAGCATGAGCAAGAAAGTATCCAGGAGTTGTTGGGCGTCGAGCATGCTCTCGTACATTTCCTTCATAATCTTTGCGTTGATCATGCCTTTTCTCCAGCAGTGTTTGTATGCATATACCCCCTTCCCCGTACTTGGCTTGTATGTTAAACGGGTCTCACGAGGAAACGGTAGGAATTGTCAAATTACTCAGTTTACTACTAAGTCTGGGGAGTTTTCTACATACTTCAGTCTGTAATGACGAGTTATCGGATAAGAAATGGTGAGATATATTGATGCATAATTCCGTCTTTGCCATTAATATTGGATTTTCCGTTATTTCTCCAAGCCGTACAAATAAGGGCAACAATACCTGACCCGGAGCTTGATGTGTGAAACGCTTATGTGTTCCAATCACTGATACAATCTAGTGGTCAATCAACCAACCTTTGGCCAAGCAACAACGCCAGTAATGCATAAACCAGTCACATAGTTCACCGTTCTGCCACACACTCTACAATTTCGCCCCTCGGTCTGGTCTTCCATGCCGGTATTCATAATGCCAGTCTTCCCCCGCCATATCCTCCCTCACCTTGTACTGCCGCTCCGCCTCCTCCACTAGCTGCATGTCTAATTGTACAATACTCATCGCTTCCTCGTGAGTATCCTTTGTTTCGTCGCCCAGTGCACCTAAAAAGGGAACCGTGACCCGACTAAGACCTGCGTAAGGCGAGTCCTTCGAACCCTGTGATCCACCCGCATTTACGAATATAACAGCGCAGGTGTTCTCAAACGCACGGGCGGTGAGGGCTGTTTCCAAAAAGAGAGCTTCAGATCTGGGGTTTAGGGAGAGGCCGTACGGGGAGCAGTCAGCCAAAGTCCAGAATGTGGGGATTATGATGATCTTCGCGCCACCGGCAATGAGCTCGCGGAATGCTTCTGGGAAGGCGAGATCCCAGCAGATGAGCATGCCGATGGGACCGAGGGGGGTAGAGATGGTCATGTGGGGGGCGTGGGTGCTGGAAGTGAGATGCGGGCGTTCAGGGTGCCTTATTGATGAAAAATATCTTTCAGCGATAGAAACGGAGCGAGCATGGAGAACGTGGAAGAGGAAGGTACTGTATATACCAGAGGTTTTTCTTCTGATACCGCCCCAAAATCTCCCCATCATTCCCAATAAAATACGCTACATTGATCAACGTATCCTCTTCCGTCTTCGCATCCTGATGTCTCTCTACAATAGTCCCCGGCACAATACATATCTTAAGCTCCTTCGCCAACGCCCTGTACTTCTTGAGGTAAAACTCCCATTGATCGCAGATGTTACCGAATTCAGGGTCGTCGGGCACCCAATTTGTGAGGTGGTACTCGGGGAGTACAGCAAGATGGGCGCCACGAGTGGCAGCATCCGCGATAAACTGGGCGGCGCGAGCGTAATTGGAGGCCGGTTGCATGGGCTGGAGAGGAGTGAGCGGAGGGAAGGGTGGAGAGGAGAGGGGGAGTGGGGACCTTTGGGTGGAGCTGGATGATGGCTATCTTATATACAGGTGCCATGGCTGCGGGATGATGTCTACATGGACTTTACAACGCTTCTCTCCATTTGTCAAGCAAAGCCCAAAAGCATTGCGGGGCGGAGCGGGGCCCCGGGGGGCGTTGTAGCCCTATGTCGATCACGGTTAGGGCTGACTTAAGCGACGATCCAAAAGTTCAACATCAGAATTTCTTCCATTGTGGGCAAAGGCTGCCCATCGCAATTATGGCACTCTACCAACGAGCGCCGTACCAGACGGCTGACGCCCAGCGAATCAACCAGGAAGAATCGGACCAAGAGGAGGATGCATTAGTGAACGACTACAAAGAGCAGGTCCATTTCGATGATGGTTTGAATGAACTTGACCGGGTCCCTTCGCTGGGAGGAGGTGGAGGGCAGCTACAGGACATGCAAGCTCAGCTCGTAGCTGCTGCGACCCCTTTGGAATATCAAGCAACGTTAGAGACGAAATTTGCTAGCTACGATTTTTACTGCAATCTTTTTCACCATATCCTAAATTCTGATGGGCCAGTGGACTTGGAGGTGCCTTCGGTGAGCTTGTATCCCCATAGAGATCACTAGTCCTAGCCAACTAACGATTTTCAAGTACTACTGGGCGTGGGACGTCATTGACGAGTTCATCTACCAGTTCGAATCCTTCTGCCGCTACCGAAACCGCGTCGCCCGCACGTCCTCCAACGAAGAAGAAGCTCAGCTTCTCCGTGATAATCCCAATACCTGGGGCTGCTATTCCGTCCTCAACGTCCTATACTCTCTCATCCAACGTTCCCAAATTAACGAACAACTCGAAGCCATGAAACGGAACGAAGACCCCATGGCCGTCGCCGGCGAATACGGCACCAGACCCCTCTACCGCATGCTGGGCTACTTCTCGATCATTGGCCTTCTAAGAGTTCACTGCCTCCTCGGCGACTTTAGCCTTGCCCTCAAAACCCTCGACGACATCGAACTCAATAAGAAAGCCATGTTTGCCAGAGTCATGGCCGCTCACTTCACCACTTACTACTATGTCGGCTTCAGCTACATGATGATGCGCCGCTACGCCGATGCCATCCGCATGTTTTCCCATATCCTCGTATATGTCTCGCGAACGAAGAACTTCCAAAAGAGTGGAGGCCAGTACGACAGCATAACGAAGAAGAATGACCAGATGTACGCTCTCATCGCCATCTGCGTCGCCTTCAACCCGACGAAACTAGACGATACCATTCACACTGCGCTGCGAGAGAAGTACGGCGACCAGCTCACTCGCTTGCAACGAGGAGGGCCCGACTCCCTCCCCCTCTTCGAAGAACTCTTCCGCTCCGCCTGCCCCAAGTTTATCTCCCCCACGCCCCCCGATTTCGACAACCCAGCCCTAAACGTCGACCCCGTCGACCACCACTGCGCCATCTTCATGGACGAAGTCCGCAACACGATGAATTCCCCCACCGTCCGCTCCTATCTCAAACTCTACACGACCATGGACCTGAACAAGCTGGCCGGCTTCCTCGACATCGAGCCCGAGAAGCTGCGCGGTTGGTTGCTGGTAAATAAGCAGCGCAGCAGGCAGGTGCGGTGGAGCGAGAAAGGGTTACTGGATGGCGAGATTGTGAATGGGAGCGATTTAGACTATGCGCTGCAGGGGGATTTGATACATGTTAGCGAGGCGAAGGTGGGGCGGAGGTTGGTTGATTGGTATTTGAGGAATCTGGCGAGGACGTATTGAGGTGGGTTGAGTGAGGGATACCTAGGATGAGGGGCTGCTGAAGTGGAGGAAGAACTCCCGGCCAGTTGAGAAAAGTGCGTAATGAGGGGAACTTACTGCTGTTAGATTTGAGGCCGGAAGTTCATCACATCTCATGCATGGTCTATCCTATACGGATAAGCGTGTCCCCCATTATATTCCTGTTATCATACTTGCCTAACAAACTTCTCATGATCACTGTAGATGGCTTACTACTAAAGCGCTGCCTCTTACATTATTCATTTCCCTAGCACAAAAGCGAGAGATGGCATTGCGAGAAGTAGTTAAGTGGTCGATGCCAGTATAATTTTTGCAGGATGGCTAGAAAGAGCATATGGAATGTTTGATCTTATAATCTCTGAACCAAACATTTGGGGAGGCTTTGTCTCTCTTGTTCTGTGAACACATGTCTTAATTTCTTCTCCGTTAGAAAATGCGATCGGGCAAATCTCCCTAACCCAGAATATTAAACTCCCTCATCCCCGTTCAACCCGTAAAACCCTCTTCATCGAACATTGTACAACGCCCCATCTTACAGCCCTAGAGAAGAATAAACATGGCGGGGGCTAGGATCGCGCAGGAGCCAAGGATGTAGGAATTCGTATTGAAGAATGACATGAGCCAAAATACTCAGGCGTAGCTTGATTTATCGAAAGTAATAGAGTAACTCACTTGGACTACACGCGTAGCGCGTCAAATTCACAGTGCCGCGCTTGAAGTGGTATTATTTTTATATTCAGCTTTTAAGTCAACAATATTGACCCAGAGTAATATTACATCAACTATAGCTTCGTGACAAGGCCACCATGGCATCCCTCCCAGATGACATTCTGTACATGATTTGCTCTCAATTATGGGAGCGACGAGATTTCGATACACTCTATCAATGTGTCTGCGCTGGGAAGCAGCTAGCGGTCCCTGCATTGACCAATCTTTACCGGTATGGAAGCGCTCTTTCGTTATTGAAATCGGCTCAGAACCTTTGGCTAATCTTTTCAGCATGCATGATGTAGCCCCTGTTACTAGCGGTGGCAGCGATGAGGTAGAGACTTCCAAGAAAGAGCAATTGACCATGCAATGGGCTGGTCTATGGAGAACCATTATCCTCTCAAGTCTTGGAAAAACTTTGTTTCCGTATTCTCGCTATGTGCGAAGACTAAATTTGCAAGATCTCGAAGAGCTGCTTCAAGATAGGAGTTTCAGAGATACCATTAGCAAGTGGGTTTTCTTAACCCTTTGTGGTACCATTCATGAGGATATACTAACAGTATCCAGGGTGTTTTTCAAGAATGAGCTCGCGGTGTTTATAGTACGAGATGAAAAGCAGACACCTCAGAAATCCAAAGGCGTTCGCTATACTATACTTGCTACGCTTAATAGCATTGGAGAAGGTATAATCGGTAGCATCTTGTATATATATCGGTTCGTTGTTTGACACGCACTAGCTGTTACAGAGCAAACTCCCATGCTAGAGGAGCTGGCAGGATACAGTAAGGTTTTCTTTCTACCATGAAAACTACAAGTCACTAAATCAACCTTTAGTTGCACCCGAAAAGCTTTCCAGGTGGCTTCCAAGACTGTCACGACTTACTCATCTGAGTCTGTGGAAAGGTAACGCTTTGGCTGGCACGGGTGATTTGTTTCGCGTTCATTGTCCACAATTTAAGACACTGAAGTTCTGGGATTGGTATGAACTGAAACTCTCTACTATGAATACAGAAGACTGATCAATTCAGGGCTGGAATCGATACGGACCGTCAATTTGCAACATTCCTTGAGAAAATACGGCCTCAGTCGCTTGAGTCACTGGAGATATTTAGCTATTCCGATGTCGGAGCGGAGAGCTTTCTAGCTTTGAATGGCCATGCGAGGTCCCTAACTGAGCTTAAGCTCAACAGCATCAAACCAGAGGCGATGCCCATGCTCTCAAAACTAAATGACTGTACTAACATCACAACACTGTTGTTGACGGAAAGCCTCAATGCCGTCACAGACCTGGAGAACCTGCATAATGACATCTTCCTCGAGATGGTGTCGTGGTTGACAAATTGCAAAAATCTTCGAAATGTTACCTTTACCAGCTTCTTAAGCGCCCCTGCTCTATTAAAGCCTGTTCTGGTGGATAACAACATATACCTCACCCACTTGAAGCTCGAAGGATATGCCATGCGGGGAAATCAAGAGTTTCACAAAGCGCTAGCACATCAGACAAGCCTACAGAGCCTATCGCTGAAAGGTGAAGCGGAAGATTTTGGATTAGGAGGTGGGTTCATAATTTTGGTGGATTCAATAAGCCAGCTTGTGAATCTTGTAGATCTAGACTTGAAAGAGATTTCAGATTACTTCAGGAACGAACACATCTGCCAGTTGGCGAGACATTTACCAAAGCTAGAGGTTTGGTGGACCAGCGGATATGGCATCACGGACGTTGTTTGGGACGATATTGCGTCCCTCAAATCGCTTCGAAGGCTGGAACTCAGTGCCCAAACCAGCTTCACAGCGGAAGGCATACTCGATTTCGTCCAGAAACTTGGACCGGGCAATAAAGGATTCCTGCTTGCTGTAACGATGGCAGATATGGATAGTGATCTTAGCGAGGAAGAGCAATCTCTGATTCGAGAGACGATGACGGAAAAGGTTGAAGGAAGATTTGACTTCACACTGATGAGAGGTATGACCTGACAGCTTCGCCTTCCTGTCTTGCAGAAGCTGATATTTATGCAAGATCCAGAGGAGACGGATTTTTCGGGCGAGTCGGACTGATTGCACAACAACATGCGGTTCGACCGCTTCTCTTCAGATGCAGTAAATCTACTGGACCGATTTCTCTCATGCATTGTGCATTCCTGCACTGCACTGTATTGCACCAATATTTCAGATGACGTATTCCTCGCGCTCTAGCGCGATAAAACGGTTCTTCCCGTCGCAGTCAAACTCCTGTTCTTGTTCGACGAAAAAAGCCCGTTAAATAATGTACTCCTAACGCGATGGATAAAAGGCGAATATTGGTCATTGCTGGTTCGGACAGCTCAGGTGGAGCGTTAGTCTTTGCATACCGTCGGATACTTTCTTCCTCACTGATGTTAATCGTAGTGGACTGGAGGCCGACCAGAAGGTGATTGCTGCACACCAATGTTATGCTATGACAGCCACCACAGCCTTGACGGCCCAAAACACTCAAGGCGTTACTGCCATCCACCATACTCCTCCAGATTTTGTCGTGAAACAGATTGATGCATGTATAGATGATATTGGAGTAGATGTCGTCAAGATTGGTATGCCCCTACCGCCGTGAATCTCCTTTCTTGACTATTTCAATTCCATGGACTAGTCTGATTAGTTAAAGGAATGTTGGCTTCAGCAGAGACTGTAGATGCGGTAGCAAAGGCTTTGAAGAGGCATGGAAGGCCAATATCCATAGTTGATCCTGTACTACATTTTTCACTTATTCAAGATTCATAATCTAAGTCTTCCAGGTCATGGTCGCCACAAGCGGCGCCCAGCTACTGCCAAACAAAGCCATCACCAACCTGCGCGAACACATCCTACCCCTAACCACAGTCTTAACCCCCAACATCCCCGAAGCTCGACTTCTCCTGCAGAATGCCGGCCTACCGGCCCCAGACATTGAGTCGCTTTCCGACATTGTGACAATGGCCAAGCTTGTGCAGAGCCTGGGTCCAAAATACGTCCTGGTAAAGGGCGGCCATTCACCACTGACCAAAGATGACAAGATCTCAGCGCAGAACGCAGACAGGACCACGGTCGTTGATGTCCTGCACGACGGAAACACCTGCACGATAATGAAAACCGACTACTCCCCGTCCAAAAACACCCATGGCACCGGCTGCTCGCTTGCTTGTATGTTTCCCCCCAACCCATTTTGCCTTCGTCTTCGTAAATCCTTCTGTTCTAACCCTCGGAATCTACTTCCAGCGGCCATCGCCTCGAATCTCGCCCTCGGCGAAGATATTCCAAAAGCCGTCTCGCGAGCAGTCCAGTATGTTGAAATCGCTATCAGAACGAGCCAGGATCTCGGTCATGGCAGCGGACCTATTAACCATTTCCATTCTGTCTCTGTGTTGTCGGCACCGCCGGGTTCTACGTCGCTTCGTCAGACGGTCTTGCATCAAGGAGTGAATAGATAGCATTGGAGGGGGTTGTGGGGTTGATGGTATATGGGTCGAACTAAGTCCGTAGGGTTCGCAGCGGATGGGTAATGCTGTTGCCGCAGCAGTGTCGAGAGCGTACACAATTTACCTAGCGTATCTCTACACCCCAGCATGAATCGTTCCACCAGCATCCTCGCGTCTTGTAGAAACATTTACGTCCCTCATCTTTCGCAGCGAGACCCCTCCTCAGCCTTCTATATCTCTCGCTACCGTATCCTCCCTCCCAGCAGTCTCCTTGAATCTCCGAACCCAACACCACACGCGAGCCTCGCAAACCGGCCTATTCGAACAATGCCTTACTTCTCCAATATCTCCTACCTTTCACTTCCCCCCCCCCCGCCCCCACCTCCAATATCCCCAACACCCCCCCTTCACAACCTCTATCCTCACACATCGCCCTATCGAGCATCGTTGATGGCGCGTTTGTTTCGCTTTTCCAAGAGCATAGTAGAGATGGTATGGGTAGTGGGGTCGGAAGTGGAAGGTAGGAGGGTTTGCGTGATTGGATGTTTGCGTTGAAGTTTTGCTGGACTTGTCTCTTTTTGAGCAATATCATAGCTTACTATCCCGAAATACTCCCCCTGAATCACCAATCCCTTCCCAGTACCCTGACGCCGTCCCTGATCTCCGAACCATACCACGTACTTATCAGCATCCCTTCCCCCCTCCCCCCCCTCAACCTTCTCACAAACTCCCTCACCCCCCTCAATCTCACACAATAAAACACAACCACCTTCCATCCCCTATCCCCCTTCCCCCTTCTCCGTTTCCCCTGCATCATCCCACACCCAAAAACTCTCCACAAGCCCCTCAGCATCCATTTCTAGTCCGATAAGACCAGCATTCCTAACGGATCTAGAGGGCGGTTTCTTGTAAGTTGGAGGCGACGGGGCCGGAAGGGGGGGGTTAGGAGGGTAAAGGGGATTGTGGAAGGGGGGTGTGGGGACGAGATCGAGGAAGGAAAAGCAAAATGCTGTGAAAAGAAAAGAAAAGAAAAGACTCGGATAAGGATTAATCTAAACGGACAGTCGTTTCTCATCACGGACGAAAACAACGTAACATCATCGTAATGAATGATCATCTTTGCAAAACCTTTGATAATTTCGTACGAGCTTGTTATGCTTTTTTTGACATATGGGATCATGAAATTGGATGTTTTACTTATTCTTAGGGAGATTGTGGGGGGGGGGCGGCCTGTCGGGGTGGTAGATGAGGGGGGATGAGGGAGGAGTGGAAGGAAGGAAGGGGGTAAAGCAGAAGATAAGATGGGGAAAGCTGAGATGGATGAGGAAAGAAGCGCCAAAGGTTGCAAGACTTAAACCAACGAGAAATTTCAACCTCGGACGACTTTCTCGGAAAATCGGTATATAACCATTTTGGGAACCGGGCTTTTTCTTCTCCGTCAAATACTCGCATCTTCCGATTCTTTTCAACCGTTCATTTTTAACAAAAAAGAGACAAAGCGATTGAAAACAATAATTCGAAAGTGTCAATCAATAGCTTTGGCAAAAATCAAAATTAGAGAAAATTGAAAAGACGGTTGTGTGATAGATATTGATGAATTTTTAGACAGGCAGGTTGCATGAAAGAGGGAAGGACGCTTGATAGACGGGGGGGTCAGTTGATACTGATGTTTAATAGACGCTCTTGGATGATGGACATGCGGTATTCCACCAAATCAGAGAGATTGGAGTGATATACATCTCCATCCCTCTAACCTCACCAACCATTCTATTTGATGTATCGCTTCGAACCCTTTGCCTATTCTAGTACACTTACAAACTTCCATCCTCAACCCCCTCGTCCTATTTCCATCCGCTCCCTCGTCCTCCTCCTCCGGTGCCCTGTCCCCACCCGACCATCCCCACGCCCACTTTCAAGATCACTACTCCAGCGCCGCCATCCCTCGCCCTGCAGCGGGGCCGGATCCCGCCTCGAAGACTCTGGATCAGAGTCCGATAAGAAGGAGTAGCGTTCGTCCGAGTCATCGCGTTCGAAGCGTTGGCCGTCGGGTTGGTCGCGGGCATATTTCTCCCAGGATTTGCGGCCGCGGGGGAGGTGGGTGTGTTTTGTGGTGCCGAGACCTGTTGGCTGGTTTTCTTGGTCTTGGGGTTCTTTAATCCCTTCGCTCTCGGCCTCTGTGTCTCGATCACCCGCCTTTTCTCTGTGTTTTGATTCCTTCCGCGTCATTCCCATCGCTCTCTCTGCGTGTCTAGTCACCCAAGCCGCCACCCTATTCCGCTGCTCCATGGCGATCCTCCGTTCCTCCTTGGTCATGTCCTCTTTCCCCAGGCCCATGGCAAGATCGTAACACCCGACCATCCGCCTCCCAAACGCCATAGTCTCCTGTTTATCCCTCCAGCTGACCTCGTCTTTGTCTCCGTAAGCCACTAGGCTCCGAAGGTTGGTGAAAATGCTTCCCATGCCGCGGAGAGACGTCAGCATAGCGCGCCAGTCGCTTGAGCGGTAGGTGACGGAGAGGTACATCTCTAATGCCTTTACGTCGGGTTTTTCGAGCGTGTCGCTCATTATGCGCACAAGTTCCTGAGCGTGCACCACCGAGTTTCTATTATTCTGGTCTCTTACACAGCAACTTATGGCAATTCTAAACGTCTTAGCCTGTACCATATCCCTCCTTCCCCCACCCACAACCCCTTCTTTCATCTCCTTCACCAACTCCACCGCAAGACGACTGGCTCGTTGCAAGCGTAGTAAGCGTAGGTACATGTGATAGTTCTCGGAATCGGGGGCAATGTTGTAAGGGCCGGAGGGGGACGTCAGCAGGCCCCAGTAGTCTTGGGCGGCGCGGGTGGTGTGCAGTCGAAGGCAGGCGTCGATGGCAAGGGAAAGGGTGTTACGGCCTGGGCGAGCGTAAGAGAGGTTTTTCGTAGTGGAGTTTGGGAGTGGGGCGAATTCGCCGCCGGGGGTGTAGTCTGGTTCTGCGTCTTCATCTTCGTTTAAGGGAGAAGGCGTGGGAGCTCCAATGTCATTTGGTCCCTGTGAACCTGGTGTTTCCTTAACATCCTGCGGGCTTTGGCGGGCAGGTCCGTTAAAATATGTGTTTGGACGTGGAATCGCCATTGTCTGCTCCAGCAGTGACAGCACATCTTCATAGTCTCGTTTATCAAAACCCAGGAGAAGCAGCCTTCCCATCGAGCACACCATTTCCTCGTCCATCACTATATCTCCACTCCGCCATCGCTCGACAATTTCGTCCCACATCCTTCTCCCCTGAAGAACAGCTTGTTGCCGCCTCGCGTTCTTTTGTTTGGACGATTCATCTACTTCCTTGTTGTACTGGGAAGAGTCATGCCAAGCAACTGTACGGATGGCGTTCAGTATGGTGGTAAAGGAGAGATTGTTCGGCGCAGCCTTGCCGCGAGTTGGCAGCTTCGCAGCAACGCCCCAAAGAGCGTCCATGTCTTTGGCAAGAGCGCAGACTTTGAGCACAGCGTTGGTATGGATGATACTGGGTTTGACCGGGCAATTGTCGGCGTACATGGAATTGTAGACCGTTATGGCACGCGATACGGATAGTTGGTAATGCGGATTCCAGGCAAGACCTCGAAGTACGATGGTATAGGTATGCGCGTCGGGCGGCTGGGCACGCTTCTTCATCTGTGGACAGTTCAGCTTCACCAGTCTCATCATAAAGTAATCCTCCTATACCTCATTATAAAGTTTCATCGCTCTATTGACCATCCCTTTGCTCATCTCATAGTCTACGAGATGATTCCAGCTGACCGTACAGGCCATTCTCTTGCTTCCCATCCTGACAATCTCCAACGCTTTGTCGTGGTCATCTTGCCGCAGCAGACTCACGGTGTGGTCCGCTAGCTTCACAGGATCTTTCAGGTAGCGAAGCTCCTGCTCGAGTTCCGTTCTCTTGAACTCTTGGTCCTTCCCAACAAATTCATTCCTCCTTGAATGAAACTGAGATTGGGATGAGGCATCCGTCCGCTGCGACATCTCCGGTACAGCAGTTGCTGCCGTTGCGTATCTTCGTCGCTGCCATGGTGGCGTTCGAAGGGAGGCTTTCGAGGTTGAGAAAGGACCAATTACCTTTGGAAGTCGAGAAGTGTTTAATGCATCAGAGAAGACCGCTTGTATGCATCTCCGAATACAAGCGTTACAACGGAGCATTGAATTGGGCGTTGACGGTATCAATGTTTGGGGTTGTAACTTTGTAACATCCAAGGTCAGGGATGAGGCTCTTCTCAATCTTTTTTTTCAGCCTCAAGCTAACGGAAAGTCGTCGACTCGCTGACTACGGTAGCGTTATTGGCGCCATGGCGTCTATGTACGGCATGCTGTGTGCATCGACTACAGTACAGTACCTGCAACGTGGGAGACTAACGCCTTAAAACGTGCGTTATCCGGTCGCGACTTAGGGTTTCTCTGCTAAAGTAGTAGCACGCAGTAGCTCTGTGTAACACTGTCTAGGACCCTTTGAGTGGTAGGCCATCTTCCCAGAAACAAACCATCCGGCCAGAAATGCATCAAAGCTGCTGCACATTAAATCCAGACGATCGGGTCCATCCAGCCGTCAGGCCGAAGCATTTACATGTCACACCAATGGTTGCCCAAAATCTCAAGGCATTGGAGCGAGAATGAAGTTAGCGGTTCAGTCTGATAGTGGCAGTTCTTTGACAAACTACGAAAAGCAGCATGTACTGGAACCATGCAACCGTACAATGAGACCGTTGCCTTCAGCCAACAATACAACCGGTGATCTTTTTGGAGATAACGACTGAGAGAATGTGAAAACATGATAATGCCATCAACCCCCTCCTGTATGCTTGCTGGGAACTAACGAAAAACATGAATGGCAAGGCCTCGGCCCCCGTTGGCACCTGACGGCCATGCATCCACCACGTATCTTAAAGGATTACCCATCTGCCTACGTTGACGAGAGGATACATCGGAAGAAGATTAGAAATCATCATTCGTGTTGGTCGACCAAATGACAACACCAACAACCACCACCAATCCCTATGCAACCAACTCCATGATCTGTGAGCAGACAGCCACCATCATTACCGTTTCCTCCACTCCCACCTTAATTTGCTTTTTGGGGATATCGTACGCTGAATATGAGGAAAAGGACACTTGACTATGATGAGCCGATCTATGATGTATAGAAGATGGGTATATCAGGATCTAAAGAAACGTCAGCATGAGCTCTTGATTCCCTTCTATGGGGGTACGGCGTGGTGGGTACATTTGTTGACCCTGCCCGTAGGGAGAGTGAGGATATCCTGTGTACACCTGACCATTACCCTGTTGGTACATTTGGTCGACCCCACCTGCGTACTGAGCAGGAACCTGACCGCTGGCAGGAGCGTAGCCGATGGGAGGCAGATGAGGACGAGCACCAGGTGCGTAGTTTTGCCCCGGTGGAGCTTGGGCAGGATCGTTTGATTGGCCGTCGATGGAACTGCCACCGTTGGCGCCGCGCTGTCGCTCATCCTCGGCCTTGCGCTGGTTGTCTTCCTCCTTCTTACGAGCTTTCCATTCCTTGCGAATCTCCTTGAACTCTGTGATGTCCCAAGACGTGTTAGTATAGATTCGCGCTAATGGGATACTAGCGTCGGCTTGAAGATTTAGTCTTAGGGCGTGGGGTACCACAGTCTGGTAGTGCCAAAGCCTATCACAAGGCTCATGTTGTGTAACCTCACTAACAACCCAAGAAGCGGGTGTTCATGATCTAACCAAAAACGCGACTTTGCGACAATCACAACAAAATGGACCAACTGACCTTCAGGAGTACGCTTCTGCCCGTGCGACTGCATCGTGACATGCGCGTTAAGATGGTTCAGTGTGCCGTAAGCCTTCTCGCAGCCTTGCCATCCGCATTTATACATGCGCTCGATTTCTTCGTAGCGGCGACGGGGACGCTTGTGTTGCTGAGCACCTGGGATCGGCACGAACGAATAGACCTGAGACAGTGGGTGAGGATTCTGTATGTAGACTAAGTAATGCGGATGGTAAGAAATAAACGCGAGTAACAAACCTGGCCAGGACGTGGTCCAGCAGTGGCTACCGCACCTGTAGCGGATACTGCGGTTCCAGGGGAGCTGTAGGGCCCGTTTGGCAATCCGTGCGGATGTCCAGCGTATTGCTGCGGCCAGTGCGGTGGATAGCCCGGAGGCGGGTGGCCTTGGTACTGCATGTCGTGGTTTTGCTGGGCGTACGGAGAGTAGGGTGGGTAGGTCGGACTCGACGCGGCTATGGATGGATCTATAGGTACATCGGGGTTAGGTTTTACATGTGGAGGGTTATGATGGTTATTTTGGTGTCCATCTTGCAAGGACATGGACGGACTTGTTGCTTGAGCCATACTCCCAGTATTGGCGTGGCCGTGCTGTTGAGCGTAATGCTGACGCGCCAAGTATTCCGGGTTCAAGTTGGCTGAACGCGCCGAAGATGGGTTGACGCCGAACTCAGAAGTCGGAGTCGCTGCTGTTGGGAAGTTGCTCGGCCGCACTTCTTGATGTGGTGTGTACTGCGCAGCAGATGCTGGATCTACGGCAGTTTCTTAGGATCGAGTCTCGAGGGCCAACGCCGGATGTGGACGTGTGTGCAAACCTGACTGCGAGTACTGGTCGGATGCCCCTCTGTCCATCAAATGCTGCAGTTGCCATTGTCAGCCCTTGTGCAGTCGTTCACCTCCAACATCGATTGCACTCACTGTTTCACGACACCAAAGAGGCTTTCTGGTTTGTCGCGGTAAGCTCTGTAGCTAGTGATAGTCGATGGAATAGTGAAGCGTCAACAAGGTGACAAGAACAACACTAAACCACGCGACGGGCAATGGAAGCTGAAGTAGCGACGATTTTTGGTTTTCAGGGTACCACGATAGCCCACAATAGCTTCCGTCCGACTCTTGAGAGCTTTTCGGGTCAAGACGACGGTGCGTCTTTGCTCAGAGGAACAGCGTGTGGGTAAGAGAGTGTGGAGTAAACAGACTAGGTCAAGCTAACAAGCAGGACTAGTAACCCCGACAAGCACTCTAAGCCTGAGCGGTACACACGTAGTAAGGTATTGTATTGTAGTACCTAGTGCGTTGTTGTTGTCAGAGCTTGGGGCAAGTGAGGTTAAAGGATTCAGGATTCGATTTTGGAGTTGGCCGGGTACAGTACAGTAGTACTGGCCTACTGGGCGGGTTTGTAGAGGTATGGTACTACGATAGCGGGCCCCAATCGAGGGGAATTAAGTTTTCTCGTAGATGGGGTAAGAGCTATCTGGGATCCTATGGCCGCCGCGTGAACACTAGGATGATTTTCGTGGGCTAGAATGGAGTAGTAGAAGTCTTCGAGTTAGAGTCGTTGGGGAGGGGGGGAATTTCTTGATTTAGATGACAGAATATGGCAGAATAGAGGGCACGGTTGAGGTTTGTGATCGACACAGGATCGACGGTTTGCAACGCACGAACACACACAATGCTCTTCTTGCTGCCCGAGAGACTCCAGCCAAAAAGGCTTGTGCTTTGCTGTGTGCTTTTCGCTTGGGGTGTTACAGTGGTAGGCGGACAGAGGCGAGGCGTACTGACTCGGGCCAAGGAGGAACCTGGCGGGGGGGACTTGGCGTGATAAATTACGGTGAAGATTCAAGCCCTAATTTGTCCGCTAGTGCTCCGCGCTTGGTCGTTACGGAGCTTGGGAAAGTGTGCGGAAGGTAAACTCGTTTCGAGGATAGTCGCAGTATTCCGTACCGTGTTAGATATCAAGCAGATAGAAGGTGATGGTGGACGATGGTGGACGACGGTGGATGATGATGGGATCTTCCAGCTGCGGGTGAAGAACTGTGTTGGGAGTGATTAGTGTTGGAGGCTGGGCATTGTTGTGCGCGGAGAAAGGGTTCGAAATCGCGGTCAACAGGATTTCTGATTGTCTCCGGATTCGCGTCAGGCATATTCGACAACAACAAATTAAACACAACCCCATTGAAATTCATCACCGCTTACCCTGTCACTTTAGGCCACCCCGAAATGCGAACGCTCCAGTTGTCCAACCCTAGACAGCCTAGCGTTTCGACGACCGTGATAGAACGGCGCAAACTATTCCGTTCTAGACGAAGACCGTTGGAGTTTCGCTGACGCGCTTACTGGGCTGGTTGCTAACGATCCGCTGTCCCACGTGTGAAATGATTGCAGATCTTGATGATCGTCGCCCCTTGGACTCGATGTCGATAGAACTAAAGGGTATCGTCAGGGCTTTTGGTGTCAGAATGGGCTTGTGGCGCAATGGGCGCCTGTTAAGGGTGAGTGGGTAGTGGATGAGAAGAGAGCCTGAGAGCTTTAGAGAGAGATTCAGACTTTTCCGAGAGAGCAGGAGGCGATGGGGCCTTTAGCGGGACTCTTAGCGTATCTCAATTTCGACGTTTGGCTGCAGTGAAGCTAAGGTAAGGTAACAAAACACTAGGGGCTTTTTACGTAAGCGACCCTTGGGGCGAATCTCGACTTCCCCTCGGCTCGCTTCCCGTATCATTCGCAGGAAAAGGGGGCCCAGGCCGGACAACTCAGTTGCGAACTGGCCACATGCGACAGGTAAGCTTGATTTGTTAGTGAGGCTGAATTCTGGTCTCGCACATTTTACCAACATGCAGCTACGGAGAACACGGGACGCATACGGAGTGCAGGCTCGACGATAGCCGACAACAAACACCGGTGCACAGGAGAGGAGAGGAAGGCCTACATGCTTTAGGAGGCTAGGACCGTGGTCTCACGGGAGACATTGCCTAAGGATTGCACTACTCTCCACCCTGACGGAGTACCGTGGTATTACTGAATACTGATCCTTGGCCGCCATGCGGAGGGGGCCAATAACCTGGCGACCTCATGTTATCATCATGCGGTAGATGGCGTAGGACTCGAGGCTTCGAGCAATAAGACTGCAGCGCCTCTTAATTACCTTCTTCTTCGGATCTGCTCCTACCGAGACGCATATTTCGCGCCCAACGATTCCCTGAACGAAGAGGCGGTGGGTTAATCTTGTTGGCTCTATTCCGTACGGAGTATTTGGCGGCAAATCATGATAAAAACAGTAACCATGTCCTGGGGGAGAGAACACTTTCACATGGTAATTGGCTTCCAAATTGGAGAAAGCGGGGCTGGGAATCTGCTCAACTCGGCCGCGCAATACGGGTGTTCGGAGGGAGCGCTTGGACGAAGGGACTGACTGGTGAGGTTGTGATTGCGAACCAGGTGAGTAAGAGGATTAGAGTGACCGCGTGATCAAAAGGTTATTGTTGCAGTCTGCTGGCTTGAAGAGTACAACCCTTTTCAACCAGCAGCAGCACGGCTATCACAAAGACATCATCATCGAAGTTACTCCGGATGTACGGAACCAGTCTTAGTGGCTGAGCGCTGTCTTGATGTTGGAGGAAACGTAATTGAAGAGAGTTATCTGGGAGAGTGGGCCAATGAAGTCGGCAGAATTTATGCGCCCACGGCACTTCTTTTTCTGTCTGGACAGCATCGTGCTCACAACATGCATGCTGCACTGCAACATGCTTTGCCAACCAGTGCTTTTGAAGGGTTCAGGTAATCTATCGGCGGCTGGGGGTACGTCTTGTCCCACATTGCGGACTGAGATCTTTCTGCCGAGTGTGACGGGAAAAAATGGAAGAACAATTCCAAAGGTCCAGGATCGAAGGACGGAAGCGATCGGAGATAAGCTGCGTTGTTCTGACTGAGATTTTCCTATCTGGACACGATAGGGCACCTCCGAATACGTAATTGATGTTGTCAGCGTCGCCGGCTCTGGTGTTTTGGGGGTGGAGGAGGAGGGGAGGGGGAAGGGGGGAAACCAATGCAGTTGTACAACAATGACTGAAGTTGAAAGGCGATGTTTGAAGTTATATCAACGAAGTCTTTTTCCATTTTGTACGACCACAACAAGTGTCGGCAGCTATTTGCTAGTGGATCCCTTCGCCATGGCCTTGGGACTGGCCTAAGTGAAGTTTAGTGAGTCTCGCGTACCTGGAAGCAAAACCACCGAGTTGCGAGAGAAAAGTTCGAAGTCATTCACAACACCCCGGAGGGACTCCGGAGTGACTCGGTAAGGTACCTGAATACCGACACTGCATTATACGGGAAGTACTACTCTACACCATAGGTACTTCACCACTTGACCGATGATGATGCACGCCCCCAATACAGTACTCGTATCATCGTATGCCACGACGTTATCGACATGACACTTTGCTTTTCCACAGGGAAGTGTATCTGTTATCTATCCTTCGATGGCTACGGATTAATACTCTCGAGTTGACAATAACAATAACAATCCTAACCAATCTCCAAGCAGTTGCCATGTCTCGGATCGTAGGCCCCCCGTATGAATGCCGCCCATACGTACAGTAATGGGTGGAACGTGGCAGATACCCATTCGTGGGGCCGTGCCTCTCGCACTCGCCACTACAATCCTCTGTAGAATACTGTACCGGGGTGGCGGGGGAATAACTAACAGTCATGGACTCATGGCAGTGTATCCCTTCTTAGTCTTTCGGTAGCAGGGTGAAGGCATCTATCTGCCCGTTGGCCTAGCCTGCACGGCTGCTTCAGAGTTCAGTTGAATCATTTCATGCGTAGAGGTGGCGCTGTTCAGACTCAGAGTAACTTGAGTTGTACGAGTAACTAACTTTATGGGTGCATTGCGCTTTTACGGTAGCTGCCGAGACAAATCCTTCGGCGTGTCCGATCCCAGTCCACTACAGTATCTCATTCACACCATACACCTTACTAACCAGGAATTCTGATTCCCTACCCCCGTTGCCAACCATTGACATGCCATCTTTCCCAGTCAACCACCGAACAGCCTGACAGCGACCCTCACTGGCCACCTTCTTCATGTACCGTTTGATGCTTCCTATCATCATCCTTGCCGAATCCTGGAAGATTCAATGTCGCGACCGCGATGGACCCATGCATGGTACGTTTCAACGACACAGCTACGGAGTACAGTAGTACGGAATAGAAGGTCCAGAAATAATATCAAAGCCAACCCCGTCGTACCAACGACCAAACGACCAAACGACCAAACGACAGACTACCTAAGTGATCCACGAGGCTCTACACAAGGCTCCAACGTCTTTTTACCTTTTCTCCCGCTTGATCTGGCTGCTACATTTTCTTCCCGAGATTTGGTGGAAGATCATGTTGGATTTTCGACTTGTTTGCTATTAATGTCAATACCTTACCTTACCGTCGTGTTTGATGCTACATCGAGCCGAAAAGTCGAAGCTTTTCCAGCCGTGCCGCCAATTCGACTCTTGGATTAGTAGTATATCCGCCGGCAGATTTATATTTCCGAATTCACTGCTCGAGTACATACTTCGTAGGACTGCTACTTGGGCAATCTCAATCCACGGGAAATTTCTCATGGCTTCTTGCTTCCTGCTAACACTTGCGTGCTGCATTAGCCAGACGATCGTAAAACCCGAGCCAAACAACTCTCTCTTGCAAGAAACTATCCCAGCCAGTGCTACATTAATAGAGTGACTGTAACCATTGATGAACTGACCATTGTCAAAGCGCACGAATGGAGTATGAGCGATGCCGGAAATGAGAAAGCCTATTAGACGTTACCATGCCCGGAGCGTATGGAACTCATCTCACGAGACCGCCCTCGATATCTGCCGATCTGGTTACTCGTGACTTGTTTGATGTTGTTGAAGGATGGACCGGAATGACAAGCCTTGACTTTCTACACCTTGTGTGTCGGGGGTCAGTGCGATCTGGAAAAAAGCCTCGCGGCGAGTCATCACTCATCAGGCAATGCGAATCGCCATTACCGACGAAAGTAAGCCCTAGGCCTCGAGACAGGAAGACGCCCAGTCGAGCAACGGCCGGACGCCCAGCCTTGTGATGGAACTCGATCCCACATGCTAGTAAGTGGTGCTCCATTGAGATCAAGCGGGCGATTTCGGAAAGAAGTGGCGACTCGAAGCTCTCCATCATAGATCTGCCATCCAACCAGAAGCCGAGTCGGGGGTGTACTCTTGAACCACTACGGATCATCCGACTTTTGCAAAATTGCTCAGGATGCCTCCTGGTATCGACCCCGGTTGCCAAGTCTTTGTTTCTTTTTGATGACTGTATCGTTTGTTGTCTACCTTTGCCACATCAAGGCCTAAGCTTTTGGGAATCACAAATGGAAACTTGGAGTTCAGGTTGCTCTTCGTCCACTTACGTTGGCCGACCGTTCATGAGATTCCACACCGAGCCGAATCTTATCCTCTGATATGCCGTTTACTCTCCATTTTGCCTTGTCTTCAGCAACATCGAGCTCCTCAATACGATCCGGAGGAACAGATTCAAGTGGCTAGAACACGAGATGTTCCATAAACCGTCAAATTCACCCTTCCCATCCAAGTACTTATGTCTTATCGAGCACAGTCGCAGAGACATTGTCTTTATCGGCTACCGACACGTCCAGCCTCTCTGCCGCTATCAGTTACACCCACTGTTGTCTTTCGGGCAGCTCCAAAAGTGTGAGCGCAGATAGTACTCAACCTCCTTGGTTACAAGCGTAAAGAAACCCATGGCCAAAGGCAGAGGTAAACCGCAGCGGCTACAACCTAAACACAAATGCCCAGGTAGCCATAACCTTTGAGGATGGTCATATAGCGGATGTTTACTCACTAAAAAGGGCCATGTTCGATGAGAAGCTATAGACTATACGTTACAGACACTTGATCCCAAACCTGTCTCGAATCGCTTCATCCAGCAGGGCCACCGTTATCTTCTCTAACTTACTGAGGCTCCATTACTCCTGCTAGGATTGCACAAATCTACCCAGCTATTTGAAACATAATTGTGAAGGTATTCGTGCATATTCTACATCCATCAGACTTCACAAGATTACAACTCATCCAGATTGCACTATCCGGACACCTTTTTCAAATGACCCGTCAAATCTCCCACCAGAACGATTACTCATACCCAACTCTAAGCAACTACCCCACCAGCACCATCACCTTCCCTCAAAGCGATCGATTTCTCAGTGCATCAATCGTTCTAGGTACCATGATTCCGAACGAATTCACAGACCCGAGACGCTCTAGCGCCTTGCAGTTGATTGTATACCGAGCAACTGGCTAGAAGAGTCTATAGATACAGAATCGATCCCTCGATGGACTCAGAAGCGAACGTTGGGATATTCAGAGACTGAGGATTAGTCTTGACGAACACGAGGCGTTTACCAAATATACTCTAGCCTTGTTCAGTTGTATGGTTCAGCTAACTGAGATGAAGGCCCTTCAATGACTGACAGCAAATCTCTTAGAGCCTCTGCCGACAAAAAACGCCCAGGTTTCTGAGATCTTGAACTTCGTTCATTCCTCTACTCCCTCTCCCTTCTCAAACCCACCCAACGCCTTCCCAACCTCCCCTCATCACCTCAATCCACCCGCCCAACAGAAAACACCAAGCTAAATTCCCTTCAGACCCTACAATCATCAATCCGCCCTTTCTCAACTCCCCAACCTACCTCCTCAATTCCAAATGCCCCCTCCCCTCCTCTTCCAACAATCCTCTGCCCAGCTAACACCACCTAACCCTCCTAAAACCTTCCAAAAACCCCCTCCTCCAACGAAGGCCTCCTTACCACGCATCTAACCTTCCATGCCCCAAACGTGGAGGAAGTAGTTGACTTGGATAAATAAATCTTAGATAGGAACGAAGGAACGGGTCACTGGGGAGAGCGTTGGCATGACATATAGCCATGCTTACTTGCTTGCTTGGGAGGGGCTAGAAAGGGTTGAGTGTGGTTGTATGGGATATTTCAATTGCTGAGGTATGGCCTCGAACGGAGGGGAGAGAGGGGGTGTGAGGATTCATCAGGGTTTTTTCTTTTGGCTTGTTCAGACACCTATTTTAGATGGTCCGTTGACAGATTTCAAGCATTGCAGCCTAGAATCATATCTGATATGTACCGTGTTTCATTTTATTCAATCATCATAACGTACACTGGCAGTAACATGATTTTTATTTTACAATTAAATGAATAAACATCAAAAATGTTAAATTCATACTACAATTCTAGTGCATATGTCTTTTCAGTTCTTTTCAATCGGCTTATATGAATATACTGAATGAAGTACTAAGTAAAGTACTAGATAAAGCACTAGATAAAGCATGTATGAAGCACTAGGTAGAGCACTGAATAGAGCACTGGGCGGAGCACTATATGAAGGGTTTACAGTGTGGAATAATACTGACATTGATTAGATAAAATCTAGGTATGTTCGATTACTACCTCATGCTAAGGTGGTCTTTCCCTCGTAATGTACTAGAGAGATTTCTTAATCACAGTAAATTTATATGATAATATGATACCTCAGTAATTATAATCGAGCATTTCAGCTCTTTACTAAAAGATTTAATTGTGCAAAGCAACATTCGTTGTTGTCTTTCTCTCGTTTGACTTGAATGTTTGGTTAATCGAGTTAATGTTCATCATGATTACTTCGTTTGAAAAGTTGAATTATACAAATGAGTAAATCTTTGATTAAAAATCATTAGAAGATCAAGAAAATTAGTAAGAAAGAAATAATCTCAAATGATGTAATTGTAATTGTAATTCATACGCTCTTGTGACATCGGTTTAAGTTCGACTCATGGGGGAAACTATGCTATGTGTATCGAACGGACAAAATTCTCTGAGAGATAAAATCGCTCGTCGACTACACAGCGACTTCACGTCGTCGAAACAATGAATATTGAGACAATGTATCAAATAATGAATCTATAGCTTCTATTCAGCGCGTGACGCTCGAGTAAACTCTTAATGAGTGCCTGTGCTTTTTGTTGTAACGCATCGTTCTTGCTCTGCTCTTCACTGATGATATTCTATACAACGATGTTTCGATTTTCGATCTTCGATCGCGAAGACGAAAGACGATTTCTTTGCACTCGTGATGCTCGTGATTGTAATGTCGAAAACTGTGTTCTCTTGCTCGATGATTGTCATTCATTGAACAGAGAAATATGTGATGAAAGAGAGACGCGCACGATGAGAAGATAAAGTGTGATTGTACTGAATAATTCTTTCCTTCTCTTGATTTGACTTGTGTCACGTAGACGTTGAATAGATTGTTAATATAGACGTGCGATTGCAATCGTTCGATGCTTAGCTGATCGATAGTAGAGATGCGTTCTGATCATTCTCATGCACTCTCGATTTTCCACGTAGATAGATGTATGACTTGACGTCAAGTAAAGAAGATGAGCTCAAGTCTTCTCAGTATATCAGCGTGATCGACGGATCACTACTCCTTCGAGCACATGTAGTCACAAACTCGAGACTCATCATCTGATTCAACTATTCTATCTGATATCTTTCCATCAATTACTCGACAGCACTGTCGATGTGATGAAGACGTTTCAATACCGACGCAGTCGACGAATCACGAATTCTTCGATCACTTGTAGTCACGACTCTCAGACTCATCATCTGAGTCGACTATTCTACTAGTAGTATCTTTTCATCTCTTACTGACATCGACATGTCATTAGTCTTCTTCGTAGATCGATTGTGACTGTTAGAAGAGATGTTGTCGCGTAGATGAAAACTCTGCACGATAGTTTTTCTGATCACGCAACGTTCTAACATCGTTCAAACTGCGTCGAATTGAGATCTCTTGACTCTTCTGACTTCTATTCAAACACAGAATAGAATCAAAAGGTTCGTAGCCGGCATCACGTACAGGTGAATCTCGTCGCCGGCCTCAAATGATGTAAATAGTACACAACGTTCATATAAAAGAAAACAAGAATTTTTCTCTCTCTTTTGAATGAAACGGTTTAAATTCAAAATTTCTTATACAATTCTTCAACATCAAGTCATTAACCCTCTTTCTTCTTCGCCTTTTCCCCTTTTCGCTTTCCGCTTTTCACTTTCCCCCTTCTAACACCATTCAATCATCAAACCAACCAACCAACCAACAACCAACAACCCACAAAACCAATCCCAGACCATCTCGACACTACCTCATAAACAACCGAACCAAGATCCCCTAGGTCTAGACGTGGTTCCTTAAGGAAATGAGAGTGAACGAAGTTATTTTCACGGCTGCCAAGTTGTCATGACACCTTGGGGTGAGGATAGGGGGATATGTAGAAGGCGTTGAAGAGATGAAGCAATTTTTTTTTGGAAAAAACAAGGAATAAATGAAAATACATGAAGGAATGACGGGATTAGGAATGCACACAGAATCTAAACCCCGCGTCACTCTTCTCAGCTCCGTCTTCTCATCGCATATATTTTATTCTTAACCTCAAGCTCGACAAAAAAAAACTTACCCTCTTCAATAAGAAAGAAATCGAAGAGATTGCCTCTTCACTTCTAACCCTCCACTTTGCATACATCAACTAAAACCCCTAACCCGCACTGCAACCCACCCACCTCCATCCCCATCCTCAACTCCTCTAATCACCTCTCCCGCTCCCCCCGCTCCCTCCACCCCATAAAGCCTCACCGTAGTCCTTACCTCCTAAACCCAGTTGTACAGAGTTGAGCGGACGCATAGGCGATCTGCCACAATTCGGGGCCCAAGAACCCTTCCCAGGAATCGACTGGAGCCGACTTCTCTTTTACTAGACGGTTCGTTTGATTCGGGTGCCCCTGATTCGGGTCGATGATACTTTTCAAAGAACCGTTTAGCGATGAATGGTTTCGGACTAAACGGGATGTTGGATTGAGGGAAATGGTGAAACTGTAGGGTACGAGAGATGTTGACGAGGGAAGTTGCGACTGGGGGAGGAGGTTGGAAGTGGGATTGCGGACGAGGAGATTTTCGGGTAGGGAGGGGTGGAGATGATATATTCTGGAATATAGGCGGTGGAAAATGCGGTTTTCTTGAGCGAGGAGATGGATTCCCGGGATGAGATGGTTTTAGAGGGATTGTCCTGTTCACCGGCGCTATCAGGCATCGGATACGAGATGAGAAGTACGGACGATAGACAGGAAATTCTGCAAAGATGGGTTCAGCATAAGTAGTTTCAAACGCGGCTTTTCCGGGACCGGAAATAATTCCCAAACGAGAACCATCAATGGATCACAGCGATGCGAAACTGCTCCTCGTCCTAGTCTTCAATTTATAAGCATCATCCATCTACTTAACCAGCCCCCACCCTTTCTCCTTCCCCTGCAACGCCGTAGCAGTCTCAGCACCATCAACCAATCCCGCCTCCGCCTTTCGACACGCCTCCTTGAAAATCCCCACAAACTCCCACACCTCCCTATAAGTATTATACAACGGCGCCGGCGCCACTCTCACCACGTCCGGCTTCCGCTCATCCACCACTACCCCGTTATCTTCCAGCTCCTTCATCACGCCCTCCAACAACCCCGGCTTTAGCTGCACGCTTAATTGGGCTCCTCGTTCGGCGGGATCGGAGGGAGTGATGATGCGGTATGGAGTGTGAGTCGGGGTGTAATCGAGACGGAGGAGGGATTGGAGGTAGGCGGTTATGGCGATGGATTTGGCGCGGATGGCGGGCATGGAGGTTTGGGCGAAGATTTCTAAGGAAGCGAGGAGGGCCGTTAGGGCCAGGGCGGAGGGGTTGCCGACTTGGTAGCCGGGGGCCCCCGGGATAGGGAGGAAGTCTGGAAGTGTGTTAACAACTGTAACGCTGGATAGAATGTACAGCCATCCCATCGAGACTTCAAGCCGCGGGTTTGTTGAGCCTTCTTGTACACCAATTCCATCTCGCCTGGCCGCCAAATCTTCAAAAAGGGGGTTGACTTACGATTACCCATTTCGAATCTGGTTGCCTTGTCACCACCCCACCAGCCGCTCAGTCGTGGCCGAAATCCAACACCATCTGCCCCTTTGTCCACCTTCCCATGTCTCTCGTGAACAAACAGCGCGGCGATTGCCCCAGGACCAGAGTTAATATACTTGTAATTACACCAAGCAGCGAAGTCGACATCCCAGTCATGAAGCTGCACATCGACATTTCCAACTGCATGAGCAAGATCCCAGCCGATTATAATACCACGAGAATGGGCATGGGCAGTAATAGTCTTGATGTCGAAGTACTGCCCTGTGTAGTACTGTATCCCTGGGAGTAATATTAGGGCCACAGAAGACGCGTGCTCGTCGATCATGGAAATAATGTGAGACGTAGTCACGGTAGGGAGCTCAGAGTCAGGGGATTCTATAAGGACCATCGCATCTTTTGGGTCAAGGTCGTGATGGTGGATTTGTGACTCGACTGCATACTAGGGAAGCGAATCGTCAGATATCGCATCCTACGGTAGTTTCCAGATCTTCGGTTGCGTACATGGTCACTTGGAAAAGCTTTGCCCTCAATAATGATTTTGTATTTCTCTTTACTTGGTCGATAGAAGCTTGCCATTAATAAATGGAGATTCGCCGTTAATGTTTCCATCACTGCAATTTCGCACTTCTTAGCACCGACAATCGGCGCCATATGTTCTGCAGCCGTATCATCGATGTCTAGGAACGGAGGTGAAGAAGAGTCGTCATGCTTTGTAAAATGGCCCAGGACACCTTTGCTGGCCCATGCCGCAAGATGAGAGTTTATGCGCTCTAAGGTCCGGCGAGGCTGTAAGCCCAATGAATTGCCACACAAGTATATGGAAAGCTCTGAAGCATGCTCAGTAGTAGAGGCTGCCGCACACGTCAGTCAGCACCTTTGCTGTAGGAGGCGGGAGAAGGTTACCTGACCCGATTAACGTTTTTCTCTTCAGATCCGCCTTTGTGGGTATTATGAATTCATCCCGGAGGTGTTTTAGAGGATCTTGCTGGTCAAGGCGCTCTGCATAGTCTCTTGTGTTTATACTGCTGTCTGAGTGAGAATCTGTCATGTTGCAAAGATGCAAAGATTCTAGCCAGAAATTGTGAATGTGAACGATCTGCCCACTCGAACTTCCCCGCCAACGTCACTCTGCGGCTTACCAAGCAGGGATAGATTACGAAAAGGTTTCTTCTCGCTTTTGTCAACATTAAATCCACATACTCAAATCACGCAATGGCAGCTGCGAAACCCATCATTCCACTCCTGCGGTTGGCAGTAGGGAGCGTTGGATGTACTCGAGTAACAAAAGCAACCTTCTCCAGTACAAGTCCAATATTCATGAACAGCAGCCGCCACAAAACTGAACCTTTGCCCGAATATCTGCTCCCATTCTTGAGAGAGAGAAGGGCATATCTACTATTCCATCGACCGTTCAGATCATCCCGACTGTCTTGCAATAATACCCAATCAAAGCGGGGTTTCTTTTCATCACCTACCCCCAAAGCTGTGGCTGCTACAATCAACCCTCGGAAAGACGAGGAAGGAAATGACATGCTGATCGATATTACTTCTCGTGCTGCAACAGTGAGACTTTCAACTGTTTGGTATGAGGAACTTTGATGCTAACAGGTCGCAAGCGTCTCCAAGAAATCATGTTCAAAGATTCTAATCCTAAGCTCGCACTGCGTGTTCGAGTCGAATCCGGCGGCTGCCATGGTTTTCAATACCTCATGTCACTCACCAATACCTCAGATATCTCTCCGGAGGATGATACTGTGTTTGAAGCTACCGATGGCTCTGGAGCAAAAGTTGTAATGGACGAACCGAGTTTGGAATTACTGAAAGGGAGTAAAATAGACTATACCATGGAGTTGATAGGGAGCCAGTTCAAAATTGTTGGTAATCCGGCGGCAACGAGCAGCTGTGGCTGTGGAACGAGTTTTGATATCAAAGGGTGATGGAGCTTCTGCACTTATACGAACGACCATGGACGCTAAATTTGAACATGCTGCTGTCTCAACGATTAGAGCCACATGCCATATCAGGTTCCTATGAGGGGTGATACTCCAATCCAGCCACTGAACTGGAAATTGCGGGACTAGAAAATTAAACCACCGATATCATGTTGTCGGAAGAAACGTGGAGCAACCAAAGATTACGGCAGCGCGTGAAGAGCCTGGACTTCATGAAAAGCTGGCGGAAAATATCTCAGGCGTATTTCTCCAGTTCTTTGGCGAAGAAGACTGGATCATCAAGTCTGCAAAAAGCTATCCTCCCACCGGTTGGACATTGAGATTTGTTTGTCTCTCGGACAACTATAGGAAGTTACTGTAATACCTGGCAGTGAGTGGAGCAGGGCAATATATATATTAATAGACAAACCAAGTCAGTGCTGCCCAAAGGTGCCATGTTCGCGCGCTCAGCTTGGTGGTCGGTATTATCAATCACCTACGGCGCAAGAAGAAAGAGGCGAGGGAGAACTACTATGTTCTCCATTGTCGACCTCTAACGCAGTATATAGAATTCAAAGCTATTGCCTCGTCTTTAATACAAGTCTCCTTTGATGAATTTGATTCACTTGCTCCCCTCGTCCCAAGCCTCATCCAAGGGTTTCCAAATCTGGTGAGACCTTTGATTAGTCATGGATGACACTCAAGACCACGCTAACAGCCCGCCTTGCAACAAAAAATTTAATTTTCCAAACCTCAAAGCCAACATCACACCTTACAAGTTACAACACCTTTACCCTTTTTGACCTTTCTCATCTCAGTTTCGCCTTCCTCTTTAACTATCATTTCCCGACATTCGAAAAAGCAACAAAGATGTCTTACGGAGGCGGCTACGGCAGTTCTCGTGGTGGAGGATATGGAGGTGCCAGTGGAGGATATTCTAACGGGTACGACGACTACCGCTCAGGTGGTGGATATGCAGGAGCTCGCGACTATTCTACAACCTATTCCCACGGGTATGACTATCCAGGTTTAGACGTTGAAGTCTAAGTGTGCCCTGTGTATCATCTCTTAGCAATCTCTCACCTCAAATCCCTTCTTTGTTCTCGTGTCGCGCCATCTGTTGCGACTCGCTAGTACTGACGCATGCGGAGATTTAGTGGTAGCAACGGATACTCTGGCGGCGGCAGCAACGGCTACTCAGATGGTTACTCGAACGGAGGTGGTGGCGGCTACGGTGCTTCCACTAACGGCTACGGAGGTGGAGGATCATACGGAGGTGGCTATGGCGGAGGTGCTGGAGGCGACAAAATGTCTAACCTTGGAGCTGGCTTGAAGGCACAAAAATGGGGTAAGGTGTTCTCAACTCAAGTTCTACGTTTGGCCTCTAACATTCCCCACAAGATCTTGCAACGATGCCAAAATTCGAAAAATCGTTCTATAAAGAAGATCCAATTGTCAGTTCCCGCTCCGACCGTGATGTGGAAGCCTTTCGTAGACAAAAGGAAATTACAATTCAGGGTAAGAATGTGCCACGACCTGTGCAGACGTTTGACGAAGCCGGGTTCCCGAAGTATGTCATGGACGAGGTCAAGGCCCAAGGATTCGACGCACCTACAGCTATCCAATCTCAAGGCTGGCCCATGGCGCTTTCCGGACGTGATGTCGTTGGCATTGCAGAAACAGGATCCGGCAAGACCTTGACATATTGCTTACCGGCTATCGTTCATATTAATGCACAGCCTCTACTTGGACCCGGAGATGGACCGATCGTTCTGGTTTTAGCACCAACCCGTGAGCTGGCCGTTCAGATCCAACAGGAAATCACCAAATTTGGAAAGTCCTCTCGCATCCGTAACACCTGTGTTTATGGTGGAGTTCCTAAAGGCGGCCAGATTCGCGACCTAGCTCGCGGTGTTGAGGTTGTCATAGCTACACCAGGTCGTCTTATTGACTTGTTAGAGTCCGGCAAGACTAACCTTCGTCGTGTTACTTATCTTGTCCTTGACGAAGCAGATCGTATGCTGGATATGGGTTTCGAGCCTCAAATCCGAAAAATCATTGACCAGATCCGCCCAGACCGTCAGACATGCATGTGGTCGGCTACCTGGCCTAAGGACGTCCGTCAGCTTGCCTCGGATTACCTCCAGGATTTTATTCAAGTTAACATTGGATCCATGGATCTTTCAGCTAACCATCGTATCACTCAAATCGTGGAGATAGTTTCGGAGTTTGATAAGCGTGAAAAGATGACCAAGCATCTTGAGCGCATCATGGAAGACAAGGATAACAAGGTCCTTATCTTTACTGGTACTAAACGTGTAGCCGACGACATTACTAGGTTCCTACGGCAAGACGGTTGGCCAGCATTATGTGAGTATCACGAGCCGAACTCCAATTAGTGTCGAATACTAATAGTTTTACAGCAATCCACGGAGACAAGCAGCAGCATGAGCGTGATTGGGTGCTAAATGAGTTCAAGACGGGAAAGAGTCCCATAATGGTAGCCACTGATGTGGCTTCCCGTGGTATTGGTATGATTGATTGCGCTACACGCCCCCTCCCCTTCCCACAGTTGACGTCGTGTGGCTCTGTATGTGACGCTCTGCTCTCTGCAAAGGTTTGCTCTATCAGTGCCATCATCCGGTCCAGGCTCGTCGTGTCTTCTTTTGGTTCTCTAGCCAGGAGAACCTTGGATATTCAGTGCAGTGTGGTTCGCTACATCTCTCATTCCGTCTCATTATGTACCATCAGGGTACCGAGGCGGATTGGACTTTCCTTGACATGTTCAAGCTGCATTTCCAAGGTTTCTCCAGGACCACGATAAGTTGCCGTGCCTTGGACCAGGCAGTTGTGAGACCTGTCCTCAGTGCAGAGAGCCGAGTTGAGAGCATTCAGATAGCTACGGCTTCACACGACCATCATTGGGATCGTTTTGCTTTACCATATTTGCTTGAATGCTAACCCCCTTGAAGACGTTAAGAACATTACTCATGTCCTGAATTATGACTACCCCAATAATTCAGAGGACTACGTTCATCGTATTGGCCGTACTGGTCGGGCGGGATCGAAGGGTACCGCCATCACTCTGTTCACCACTGACAGTAAGTTGCCCCCATCTTGAAATTCTTGATAACTATAGCTAACCTGAAAACTCGCAGATTCGAAACAAGTATGTCGCCTACCACCTACGCTTTTAGCTTAATGGCTATATACTAATAATCTTTTTCTTATAGGCACGTGATCTAGTAGCAGTTCTCACCGAATCCAAACAGCAGATTGATCCTCGGCTTCATGAAATGGCTCGCTACGGAGGAGGTGGCGGTGGCGGTCGATATGGCGGTGGCCGTGGAGGTGGAGGTGGACGCGGAGGCCGTGGAGGATTCATCAGCTCAAACTCTGCGCCTATGGGTGGAAATCGTCGTTGGTAAACTGTTCATTCTTCTTTCGAGGACCGCTTCCCATCTCTTACACTCGTACTTGTGGTGATTTCGACAATTGTCGATTCGCATATCTCGGTGTTCTATGGCGAGCTTATGCCTTCACCAGACTGGCAACGGGTTTGGTCTGTGCATTAGATTTTCCTAGCGTCCTAGTTTCTTTGCCGTCCTAAGGCAGCTATGCTCATGGCTTGCTCAGATACGAGCATTTGTGGAAGGGCTCCTCATGAGAACATTGAGCATCATAGATTGTCTATTTAGAGATACTCAGCTTAGATGAAAATTTTCAAACCTTGCGGCCTTCCTTAGTTACTGGAGATTTAGAGCGAAGGCATCTTAGGCTTGGCTTTAATTGACTACTCCAGTATAGGCAGCTGTTGACTGCTTGCTATGGGATCTATCTCCGTGTTAAGTTGACGGTTCTTTTTAGTCTGAGGTTCCGGGGCTGGACTTCGGTCAGCAAAGATATAGCTTTCCAACCAAAGCTACAAACCTTTCTCGTTCTGCTGAACATAAAACCTCCGCAAGAGCATTATCGCTTCTTCGCGAAAAAGGCCTCCATGAGCAGGATACGGAGGGTCTACACTCGGACTGTGCAAATCTTATCAACGTCGCTTTCCCGACTCCAAGGAAACGCACTTACTCAGAGTGAATAGAGAGCACACTTCCAGTACCCCCAAAGCGATCATTAGAACAGCCATAATAGACTGTGCGGATGCCGTATTGACGTAAAGCGGAGGCACACATAATGCAAGGTTCAACCGTTACGTAGAGGTCAGTCTGGTGGAAGATGGAGATGGGGTGTGATTGGAGGATCGAGGCGATGGCAACAAATTCTGCATGGCGGGTACCCTGCACAAAAGTTATCAATATATTGATCTAGAGCAATGGTTTTGAGGTGTGTTAACATTCAACGATTTATTAGTGTCGTTCATCCCTCGACCAATGATTTCATTGTTATGCACGAAAACACATCCTACAGGAGTTTCATCGGATTGAAGAGCTTTTTCTGCCTACTTCAATGAGATGTGGAACTTCGAGATCTGGGCAGGATTATCTGTAATACCATGTTCAAAGCTTCTCGCATGAAATAGCGATGATCAATTCCTGTGGGTGGGGTTTTCTGCCCCAGGGTTGCGTTAGGAACACTTTCTTCCATGATGATGTGTTTTCACGTCTACAAGTGAAGTATGTTATACTCGCCATGAACTCGCCATGAACTTTGTTAAACATGCGCTCGGTAAATGACACATGTATTCATTACTAGCTTATGTTAAATATGCGACTAGGAAATACATTACACTTCTATCGTTAGCTGAAGCGCAGGCGCGTCCTACAGCACAGACAGTTGAGTTGAATTTCTGCTGATAGGCATGCACATTTGAGTTATCATGGCCCCAAGCAGAGGTAGTCTCAATAATGCTGCGGTTAGGCCAACACTACAGATCGAGGATCCGCCGCCGTCTACGCTCGCTGCTCAAATTGTCGACAGTCTAACCAAAAGGAAAGAGCATTCAAAGTATCAAGACCAAGAGAGCTTTCGACAGCTACTCCGGGAAATTCTTGATGTTGATGATGGGCGCCCGGATTCTATTGAGACAAATGTTGAGGTGAATCATAAGATCATCTACGTTGTCGTCAGAAGCGGGATCGAAGTGTTGTTCCAAGATGATCCCTTTAACGGGAAAGACGATTTGACGCAGCAGTGTCTTAGTAGCCTTGCTGTGATAAGGTTGACAATACAGCGGTCGCCCGAGGTCCTATTTTTTACACCTAAGATTCATGAACCGGACCCCAAGCTGGGTGGTCCGTTGTTCTTATGGCTCGCACCCAAGCTTTTATCTCTCCTAGCCTGGAGCGGAGACTTTAGAATCCAAGAAGCCGCTCTTAGAGCACTGCAGACGATCTTGGAAATTGAGAGAAAGACACATTGCAGGGGCATAATGCCACAAAGTGTTCTGAAATACATTCAAGGTTGCGTGAAAGGTGAGTCAAGTACCTGAATGCTGATCCATCTATAAGTAATGAACCTTACAAAGACCTTCTCTATTTCGTCGAGGCCTCAAGCTCAATATTTCCCAACAACAATGGCTTGAATCAAGCGGTCGTTCCTACACTGGCAACAATTTCCGAAGTCTGTCCCGCAACCCTAGGGAAAGATGATTTGAAGCACTCCTCACAGGTTTCTATTAAGAGTCCATCGCAAGCATTTACCATCCTAATTCGTCTCCTTTCAATGTTTTGTTCTCCTTCCGCAAATGGGCTCAAAGAGGACAAGAAAGAGCATGTCCTCGTTCCCAACTATGCGTGGATGCTAAGCTCCCTCACACGTATATGGAACATAATAGCAAGTGATGGGACGTATTCGGTCTTAAGTGACGTTTCCTCGGATAGTATTGTGATCTTTTTGGATACTGTACGTAACGCCTCATCGGGTCTTGCAGCAATCAAGTATGAGTCCGGCACTGCATCTAGGACATTCATCTTACTAGCCCAAGCTATTGCTAGTCTTCTACACGTGAAACGGGTTCGGTTGTCTGCTCTTCTCAATAAATCGATCTGTCTAGGTCTTTTTGAACTAGCTAGCCTAATTCGACGTGCACTACCCAGCTCACACACGTTCAGAGAGCACATCCTTCCTACCCTTCTGGAAATAAGAGATGCTGATAATCGCTTCGAAAGCTTTAATGAGGATGTTCAGGTGCGTCTAGGTATTGCTCATTGAATGGTGTAGCTCGCTAATCTCTTTCACAGCAAGCTATCTCGCTAGCGATCTATTTTTGCTGTGAAAATCGTAATCGCGGCTCTTCGCTGAAGAGCCTTGATCAAGAATTCTCCTTTAGCCAGGTTGATCTACAACAAGCTTGCATCAAACACTTCTACGGTGCTGGGCTTATATATGAGATCAATGACAACAACAGGCCGCAAAAGCGAGCTCGGCTCTCCCTTTCAGACAAAGCTCAGCCGGATGCTGATATCCTACTAGACCTGATGTCACAGCTGATGAATCTGCTCGGATGCGAACATTTTACGAATCTGACTGACCTAAGTGGAATTGTAATGTAGGGAATCATCTCTCTTTAAGCTCTAGATATGGTCCTGACAGCCGATAGGGAGCACTATTCAAGCTTGTCGGAGAATGATCAGTGTTTATTTTATTCTATCGCTGGTCAATTAGCTTGTGCCGGCGCTCGAACCCTATCACCATCTTCAAAATCCAGTGGGCAAATACTGCGGAAACAATGCTCTGTATGTGATACTCAATCAAGGATTGTTTGTAAAAGGCCGAGGTGGGAGGTTGCTGATTCGGAAGCGCTGCTCTCAATGATGGCCAACGTACTCCAGCTTCCACAAATGCAAAAGCGGAGACGGACCAGAGTCGCGGCGATGCTGGCCCTGAAACAAATACTTTCACATTGCGGGAATGTCAACCATTTGGATCTCGCCACGTCTGTGTTCGGTCAGTGGTGCTTACAGGCTTTGCGTAGCTCATTGAGGGACTTACGCATTGCTGCTGGGTAAGTCAAGTGGGACCATCGCTTTTAGATATCGTTGACCTCTTCAAGGCGAACCTTGCCCGTTTTTTTACAGGACTCCATTGATGAAATGATTCTACGTAACAATCGCGTTGTCGCTTTAGATTTCCTGCGTACATTATCTGAGAAGAGTGAGCTGGTGCTACAGGAAACCTGCATCCAAGCCTGGGGACAGATCGCTCGGTAGGCTCATCGTCACGTCGCAAAACATATGCGCTGACGGTGTCATCAAAGTGTATCGACTGGAGACGAAACAAACATTGTTCTACTTCGACTCGTGGAGTATTTGGGTCACACGCATTCGCTAGTTTGTGGATTAGCATACGACGAGGTCAGTACTGTGCATGTGTGCACCAGAAAGATGCTAATAGAAAGAAGATTCAACGAATATCAATTTACTCGCTTTCAACCCCGATGCGGCTCTTCACGCCCTACTGGCGTACTATTGCGGTAATGGTAGTGCAGGATTTGCAGCGTCGTCCTCAGGTTGCGCAGCAAATGTCCGATTTGCTAGCAATGACCGTTACGGACTTCTTACGACTCACGCAATATTATACAACCCCGGTCCTTGTGCTTACCAAGAAGCGTGATATCCTACAAAGAGTTGCGGGTGCTTGTGGTCGTTCAATCAAGGATCAATGTATGGATCATAATAATTTGGCCGCAATTCTCGCTTATATTTTACTACAACCTTTGAAAGAAACGGAAGAAATGATCATGGGATTACTTCAGGCCGTGTCCGCAGAGTTCGACCAAGTCGATTGTTCGGAGTTAGTCAAGGGAGAACCAATGCTAACAGCATCAGAACTCCTCAAAGCCGCCGGCGAGAACGACGACGTTAAAAGATCAAGAGTAAGCTATGACCCGCACAATTGTGTAAGACTACCTAACGTTGGACTGTGCAGGCCTACCAGGCGCTTAACTGCGTTGCTAACATTACGCACGGTAAAGCTGTACCTACCAGGAATACAGCTCGGAAGACTGAAGTCCTTGGCCCATTCTTCGAGACACATGTCCTTGGTATAATGGCACATCTCTCCGACACGATAAATGATGGGAAAGGCCCGCAATCTATTGCAGAGAAGAAGCGGTGTCTTGGAGCTATCAGAGAAATGATCAAATTGGCGAAGAGTCACATCAGCAATGGACTGCCTCAGGTATAACCCACAATGCCGCCATACACGAGTCAAACTGAATCAGGTAACAGATTTGTGCATGCTTACGTTCGGCAGTAGAGAACAAAGAGCTCTCCAATCAAGCCTTCAAAGCATGGATAATTATGATGGGCACTTTGGGAGAAGACGAGATTGGGACACTCGTGGATCCCACGTTTGCGATCGTTGCTCAACATTGGAATTATCTTGATTCGGGGACGCAAACGCAGGCCCAGGAGATGATCAGTCAATTACTCAAGTCTCACGCTGGCATGATCCGTGATATTGTGAACACCATACCATCCCTAGCAGGGATACCTCTGATGTCCAAGTTTGAGGAGGAGCTTGGCAGATTTAGAGCCCAGATGGACCTCAAGCATCAGTATCAAGCCTTCAGCCAGCGTTGTCAAAACGAGAATATTACTGTGGTGGCTCGAGCGTTAATTGAGCTAGAAGCCTTCCTTGAAAAGCACCAGGACTTTCTTCACGAAGCGGCAGTAAGTGAACAGCCGGACCCAGTAGTAGCCCAGCTCACTCGCTCTATACTTGATGCTTGTGTTCTCTTCAGTGAATCACATACAGACATCTCTAGCCTCTGTGCGAGATGTCTTGGACTCATTGGTTGCTTAGACCCCACACGAATCGAAGCCGTCAAGGAGAAGAGAGAGATGCTGGTGGTGTCAAATTTTGGAGACGAATACGAAACAATCGATTTCATTGTCTTCTTTCTCCAAGAGGTGCTGGTCAAGGCTTTTCTCTCTGCGAGCAGTCCTAAAGCCCAGGGATTCCTTGCATACGCCATGCAAGAATTGCTAGGCTTCTGCGGTTTTACTGCATCGGTGACGCTCCGCCCCCGTGAGGTACATATGAGTGGCAACTATGCCAGGTGGGTTGCGCTTCCTGAATCGGTGAGGAACACTCTGACACCTTTTCTTACGTCCAAATATGTGGTCACTCCAGGAGTGGCGCAGGCCATGTGCGTTTATCCACTTTATACATCCAAGATAAGTCACGGGCAGTGGCTTCGCGTTTTTGTATACGACCTTCTTAGGAATGGAGTAGGAGAAAACCCGCAAATGATATTTCCCGTCTTCGCTCTGCTTATTCGAACCCAAGATATCTCCATCTCGAACTTTCTTTTCCCCTTTGCAGCCTTGAATGTTATTGTTGACGGGACAGAGCGCCAGAAGCTACAAGTCGGGAAAGAATTACTAGCAGTCTTGCGTCACTCATTGCCCGAAGATAGCACAGCCACAAGAGAGAATACCATTCTGTGCAGCCAGGTAAGTCGTTGTTTCCTTGTATTACAAGCAACACTAACTCAGTCTGTGTAGAACGTCTTTCAAGTCCTTGATTATCTTGCACGTTGGATGCATGAGAAGAAGAAGTCGATTGGTGTCATGAGGATGACGGCGGCAAGGCTTGGGCGGTTACCTGCTGAGGTCGAGGAAACGACAAACAATGCACCGGTAGAGAGTGTGGAAAGAATCCTCAGTATGATCCCAGCCGAAGTGATCTCTCGTCGAGCTGTTGAGTGCAAATCATATGCCCGTGCTCTATTTCATTGGGAACAATACATACGGCAACAAAAACAACACGCTACGAGCAGAGGTTATGATAGCCTTGAGCCGCTATATGAGAGACTGCAAGACATCTATACACAGATTGATGAACCTGATGGTATAGAGGGTATCTCGGCTCATTTGCAAGTACTCAATATCGACCAGCAAATCCTCGAGCATCGTAAAGCGGGACGATGGACCGCAGCTCAAAGTTGGTACGAATTGCAACTTACCGAAAGGCCACACGATGCCGACGTACAGCTCAACCTCTTAACCAGTCTCAAAGAATCCGGCCAGTACGGTAAGTTACTTAGCTAATCGTCTAGAAGGCCATCTTGTACTAACGTGGCACAAGACGTATTATTAAATCAAATCGAGGGCTTTCAGCCATCGCAGGCCAGTACTCAATTATCTTTACCATTCGCCGTTGAGGCATCTTGGGTGACTGGAAAGTGGGCAAAACTCAAGAAGTATCTAACAGAGTCTAGATTGACCCTAGATGGTGATTTCAATGTTGGAGTCGGCAGCGCGCTCTTAGCATTGTCCCAGGATGAGACCGACAACTTCTCTGATATCTTAGACAGACTGCGGCAAAATACCGCAAAAAGCCTTTCAGCAACAAATGCAGTGTCATTGCAATCGTGCCATGATGCTATGCTTCAGTTTCACGTACTTACCGAAATCGAGGTCATTAGCGGCATACGGAACAAGGAAGATATGGAGAGGTCAAGCCTTGTCAAGTCTTTGAATCAGCGATTAGATGTTCTCGGAGCTTTCCTATCGGATAAGCAATACATATTGGGGCTGCGGCGAGCGACAATGCAGGTATCAAAGTGAGTCTCCTGCTTCAATGTCTCGGACATCAGCTCACTTTCTAGACGCAATTTTGAGAAGATCGATGTCGCATCTGCTTGGCTGATAAGTGCCAGACTGGCGCGCAAAGGTGGCTTCACACACCAGGCTTTCAATGCTGTTCTCCATGCGTCTCAACTTGGCGATGACTCCGCGACTATTGAACATTCTCGCCTTTTGTGGAGCGAGGGTCATCATCGCAAAGCAATCCAAAGTCTGGAGGGTGCCATAGCTGCGAATGCGTTCAGATCTTACGACTATACCCAGGCAGATCAGTCCATGACAGCCCACAACCAAGGTAAACAGCAACAGCAGCAAAACCTGCTCAAGGCAAGGGCGCATCTTCTCCTCGCCAAGTGGATTGATAGGGCTGGGCAGACACAGTCAGATGTTATCATTGGCCAATACAAGCAAGCAGTTGACTCCCACAATAGGTGGGAAAAGGGCCATTATTACCTTGGCAAACATTATAACAAGCTCCTTGAGTCAGAGAAGGCGAAGACGCCAGGGAAGCAAGCCCAGACTTTCATCACAGGTGAAACCGCAAAATTGGTTATTGAGAACTACCTCAGATCGCTGGCTTTCGGGGCAAAGTATATCTATCAAACAGTACCCAGAATATTGACTCTATGGCTTGAACTTGGCACGGACGCCGAGTTGCCCTTGGATCCCAAATACGGAACCGACGAGAACTTTCGTAACCATACTGCTGCCCAACGACGAAAACTACTTGGAGCTGTGCATACGCAATTGAAGAAGTACGTCGACAGACTGCCGCCTTTTGTATTTTACACGGCACTTTCCCAGATAGTAGCTCGAATCTGCCATACAAACCGAGCGGTCAATGACTTGCTCATCGATATCGTCGCAAGAGTTGTTACCCACCATCCTAAGCATGCTCTTTGGACATTGTTAGCTGTTGTGAAATCAGCGTCGAGAGACCGAGCCAGCAAAGGCCTCACGTGCATGAGCAAGGTCTTGGAATATTCCAAGAAGCTGAGGAGTGAAACGGATATATCTGAATTGAGAGCACTTGTCCAGAGGGGTCAAAAGCTCTCTGATCAACTGCTGCGTGTTTGCGAGGCCGATATCCCTGGCAAGCCTTCGACGGTTAGCATTAGTCGGGACCTTGGTTTCAATCATGGCTTTCCTCCCTGTAAACTTGTTATACCTCTGGAATCGACCTTGACTGCGAGCCTTCCTACTGTGACTGATAACGTCAACATGAAAACACACAAGGCACTGTCCAAAGAACCTTTGACTATATCGTCCTTTCTCGATGAAGTATTAGTCCTGAATTCCCTTCAAAGGCCACGCAGAATTAGCGTTCGCGGCTCAGATGGCCACGTCTACGCCCTTCTCTGCAAACCCAAAGACGATCTCCGTAAGGACCAACGATTAATGGAGTTTAATGCTATGATCAATCGCTCCCTGAAGAAAGATGCAGATTCCAGTAAACGCCGTCTCTACATCAAAACCTACGCCGTAACCCCTTTGAACGAAGAATGTGGCCTCATCGAATGGGTCGATAACCTCAAAACCCTCCGAGACATTCTTCTCAGCATCTACAAACAGAAGAATATTCAACCCAACTACGGTGAGCTGCGCAACCTCCTCAACGAAGCAACTTCCTCCCCGAAGAAAATGCCGATCTTCCAATCCAAGGTCCTTGCGCAATTTCCCCCGGTCTTCCACGAATGGTTTGTCGAAATGTTTCCTGAACCGGCCGCCTGGTTCACCGCACGACTGCGCTACACCCGCTCCTGCGCCGTCATGTCCATTGTCGGCCACGTCCTCGGTCTCGGCGATCGCCACGGCGAGAACATCCTCTTCGAAGAAGGTAACGGCGGCACCTTCCACGTCGACTTCAATTGCCTCTTTGACAAAGGGCTCACCTTCGAGAAACCCGAGCTCGTCCCCTTCCGCCTCACCCATAACATGGTCGACGCCTTCGGAGCCTACGGCTACGACGGGCCTTTTCGCAAATCGGCCGAGCTAACCTTGCAAATCCTACGTCAGAACGAGGACACGCTGATGACGATTCTGGAGACGTTTGTATATGATCCGACGACGGACTTCATCGGCAAGAAGAAGCGCAAAGAGAATCCGATCGTGCCGGATACGCCCGAGGGGGTGCTGGAGCAGGTGCAGAATAAGGTTAGGGGGTTTTTGGGAGGGGAGAGCGTGCCGTTGAGTGTGGAGGGGTATGTGCAGGAGTTGGTGGCGATGGCGACGGATGAGTGGAGGTTGGCGAGTATGTATATTGGGTGGTGTGCTTTCTTTTAGTCTGAGTATTGGATCTCTAGTGACGGCAGAACACTGTCAGATATACTATTTGGTCATTGTTCAAATTCCCTATAGATCATTGCCTTTTTCAGTGTATTCGCCAAACGTTCTCCGACCCCTTTTTTATATCTCGTCAGAACCGTCTCATAAGCCGTCCGGTATCCTCAAGGCGTCTCTAACATCTTTTCCCCCCGTGGTATCCATGGCTTTGGATGATATGGATTGAACTTGTGACACTGACAGCGATGAAAGATCCTAGATCATAGAGTGAGAACTCAATTGACGTCTCGAAGTCCTACGTCGAGACCAAGCACCAAACCCCCCTCATTTGAACCTCTCACTCAATATCCCTTCCAACCTTCCATTTCTTCAGATCCGCAATGAACATCTCTCTTCTACTTTCCCGAGTTCCCTTTTTCCATCTTTCCGAATTCGCAACTCTGCAACCTTCCGCACCTTATCAAAACTTAGCTTGAACAATCTCCTGTTATATGCTCGTAGCGAGAGATAAGGATAGGACATCTGGACTTGAAAAGATTGAGACTAGAGAACAGTAAATCAGGTACTTAATTGCCATGAACTACTAAGAAAAGATAAATTGGAAATCCATTTGACGTCCTTCACGCCTGGTTCGACAGCCAGTGAGGGGCCCTGCTGCATGTCTCTAGTTCCCTACCTGATGCTCCGTACAAAACCTTGACTCAGAACTGTAGACTCGATCGCGCAGCTGATTCGCGTGAAGGAAGATGCTTTTAGTACTAAGACTTACAAACTAGAACCCCGTCGGACCATTATCACAAGGAATCCCACCCTAAAACGCAACCATCTCAGCAATCCCATCCATCTCCCTGTCAAAATTCTTATGCTGAGAGATATTAAACGTGTAAACATCAATAAAGTCCTTGGCCCCCTGGACCATATTGATAGCCTCCTTGAAGCTTTCAGGCTTTGCAGCCCCAGCAGTAACAACTCCATAGCTCTCAACCACATCGTAACTGCCCTTCTCACTAAAGTTCATTCCCTCAACCCCACAAGCCATCTTCACCAACTCCACGGCTTCCCCGGTGGCGCCAATGGCTTTCAAGTGTCCAAAAGCTTCGCGAACCCAGTGAACGACACGTCCCTGTTTTTTGAGCGTTTGGACGTGCGAGCCACCGGGGACGAAGACGGAGTCGAACATGGTTGATCGCATGCCTTCAAAATGATGGTCTGGCTGGATACCTTTACCACTCTTGCTCTCTCCATCGGCGAAGACAGTCTGCCGCTTGTGGCCGATGACGACGGGGAAGGCTTTTGCGGTAGTGAGGGCGGCCATGACGCCATTGAAGGCGATGGGGTCATAACCGTCCGCAACCAGGATGGCGACGCGGCGGGAAGCGATGGTGGGTTTTTCGGCGTTAAAGACCGTCATACTGAGATTGCCGGACTTGTTACCATGGTTTGGTTTGCCCTGCTCAGATGGAGTTGGGGCGCCGGCTTTTTCGGCTACAGCTTTGGCGAGCTCCAAGTCGATATCGCAGAGACGCTCGATCATGCGGTTGTAGACGATGGGTTCATCGCAGTGGTCCAATTCGAAGCTCAACGCGGCGATGATATGGGTTTTCTCTGGGGGAGTTTGAGAGTTCCAGAAGAGCTGGGCTTGGGAGATGTGGTCTTTGAACTTCTTGGACTTGAGGCGTTGCTTCATGCCTGCTACTTTCTCAGGCCAATCGATGTAGGCTCCCTCAGCTTTGGTAGCGGGTTTAATGGAGTGGAACCGGTTGGGCCAGTAATTGACTTTGCCGGCATGAATCTTGTGCTGGCCTTGCCCGTCACGGTTTTGATTCATGACGGGACAGACAGGACGGTTTATTGGCAATTGTTGCCAATTGATGCCGAGTCTCGAAAGCTGGGTGTCGAAATAAGAGAAGTTCCGGCCTTGAAGAAGGGGGTCGTCAGAGAATCCGATTCCGGGAACAATGTGACTGGTACAGAAGGCGACCTGCTCGGTCTGTGAGAAGAATTCGTCAATATTACGGTTGAGTTCCATCTCGCCAATGTATCGAACTGGGACTAATTCTTCCGGCCAGACTTTTGTAGCATCCAGGATGTCGAAGTCAAAGTCATCCTGTTGCGACTCCTTCAAGATCTGAATACCGAATTTCCAAGTAGGATATACCCCTTTTGCGATAGCTTCATACAAATCCACACGATGGAAATCTGGGTTCTGACCGGCCAGTTTGAGAGCCTCGTCCCAAACGAAAGAATGTACGCCAAGCGTGGGAGTGAAGTGGAATTTTACGAACGATCTCTCGCCATTAGCGTTGTCGAGGGTGAAGGTGTTGACTCCAAATCCCTGCATCATTCTGTAGGATCGAGGGATACCGCGATCTGACATTACCCACAGGAACATGTGCGTAGCCTCAGAATGGAGGTACTGGAAGTCCCAGAAGTTGTTGTGAGCAGTTTGGGCCTGAGGAACCTCGGTGTCAGGCTCCGGCTTTGCAGCGTGCACTATCGGACATGTCAGCGTGGACATGGCGCCCCGGAGGCAGAATATAACGAACCTAGATCGGGAAACTTCATAGCGTCCTGGACGAAGAAAACAGGAATGTCGTTGCCCACAATATCCCAATTTCCTTCTTCGGTGTAGAATTTTACGGCGAAACCTCGTACGTCACGTACAGTATCTGCACTCCCTCGACTTCCAACGACGGTAGAGAACCGCACAAATACTGGAGTTGTGCGGGAGGTATCTGTGAGAATGCCTGCGTGGGTGACGTCTTCTGCGCTTTCGTACAGTTTGAAGGTGCCAAAAGCGCCAGTTCCTCTTGCATGGACGACACGTTCCGGGATACGCTCATGGTCAAATCGATGAATCTAGGGAATTCTCAGTCGCCTTAAACATGAGAGGTTTGGTATGGAACATACCTTTTCACGCCCATGGGTGTCCTCGAGCAACGCAGGACCGTAACGATCCTCGGTGGACACGCTCAGCCAGTGGTCAGTATCGCCGACCTTCTGGCCAAAGTCAGTGGTGATCCTAGTATTAGTGTCTTCGGTGTTGTAAGTGTCTTTGGCGATATCCGCTAATTTCGGGTTATTAGTGGTAGAGTCGTTCAAGTTTATGGCCTTTTGGAGGCCGCTCGATACTGTTGAAGCCATGATTGCGTCCATCTAATTCATTGAATGGTGAGATAGAAGAAGAAGAAGAAGAAGAAGAAGAGAATGCTCAACCAGCGGGGTACTCGGACTTGGAGGAAATGATGTAAAAGTATTCAGGTTGTATTTGCGGGCATGCGAAAGCGTGATGACGTAACATGTGAAGGAATGGGAATCTTCGATTGGGGCAGTTTGCTTTACTAAGAAGAATGCTGGTGAACAGGATGCTCGTTGCTCTGGAGTTCGCCTTTTGATATGTGCAGCGACATCAGACCAAGTACTCTATGGTATGTTGGCAGTTGTGGCGTCACCACTATCACAAGTCGACATATCAGCAATGGGGTACCGGTAGGAAGATTGATCCACAACTACGGATGCCATGATTAGATGTCCATCTCTCTAAGGTGCCCATGATATCCATTCTTGGTGGTGGTGGTGGTGGTGGTGTCGTCAGGATACCCATCCACGCCATCTAACAGTATGCTTCGCTGAGGTAGCTAGCTACCTTAGGTAGAGGAAGAGCTTGGTAGAACTGTAGAAGATGCCTGGCCCAGGTACCCAGCGATCTGCCGGCGTATGGAAGCATGCTTTGTTTTTGACGCATCGTTCTACATGAAAATTCCGGTCGACAGCTCTTCGATGTGAAAGAATTTGACCCATGGCTGAGGAAAGCGTCCATTATCAAAAGGTCAGATGTCGCGGTGCCAAATGATTTTACTTTTACTTTATTCTACTCCTCCGTACGGTATTAGCGTATGCAGAAAGGTTTAGAATCCTTGGCATTCATTTTCGCTCTGCCCCACGGTGATCCGTTTATATGAGGAATTCGAAATTCAACCCCATCGCCCCCCCAATTGCCCAAAATTGAAGCTATTCAGACCTCTTTGTTTGTTGACGTTCCTGACGTTCTTTCAGCTATGCCGGGACCACTTCCTGCAAGCCTTCGCTCCAAAATACTACGTCTTCTGCTACTTCATTGGACTCCTTCGGCAATCGCTGAAGAGGTTCATTGTTGTCCTGCCACTGTATATAATGTTCAAGAGAATCTCTTTATGTATAACTCATCTTTTAGATCTCAATTTCGATTCAAAGGCGCTTCTCGAAAGATCTTCAAGATCGCTGAAAATGACCTCATAGTCTATCTCGAAGAACAGTCGTGAATCATGCAGAAAGAGATGATCTGATACATATGAAAGAAGTGAGGCATTAACGTGCATCAATTCACGATATCAAGAATTCTGAAGAGAAGAGACTGAAGTATTAAAAAAGAACAGCGTGTAGAAGTCAGACAAAACGATGAGCTTCGTTTGAATTGAATAGCAGACATGCTTCGTTTGACGGTCGAACAGCTCGTGTTCGTGAATGAGTCTTTATTCAACGAGATCACAGACTGACGTCATCAAGTCTATGTTCTCGTTGATCAATCAGCTCGCTATCAAGTCTTCAGAATGAGAGAGCATTGCTGAAGTGTTCTTTCGATCTATATGAAAGACGAATATTTATTCTGCATCGATATTCGCGAGAATTGATTCAACGACGAGGCTTTCTTTTGATGACTAGCAGATGAACTGCTATCTCTATGCAGTTTCTTTTCGACTTCAAGAAGTGTGATCATCATGAATAACGCAAGTGTTCATTGCAATAGTCGAATTGAAGAGTTCATCATCTCACACGAATGTCAGATAAGCTATTTGCCTCGTTGAATTGATGATCTATCATTGATATGAATGTCAGATGTGATATTTGCCTTTCTACTCATCGAATTACAATCTCATAGAACTCATCTTCAGCGTATTAAAGATCTGAGTTCGTAGACATTTTGACGAGACATGATCTCATTTTGAAGACATCTTTGATGACTTTCTTCATTACGCTGTTGAACGAA